>Ga0065711_1030070_pt1 | contig 33853 bp, 17 predicted proteins | sample Hoacrofraction12_FD_59098 | JGI IMG/M metagenome (GOLD analysis project Ga0065711, IMG submission 59098) | Hoatzin crop microbial communities from Cojedes, Venezuela - Epithelial fraction 12 v2 (version 2) | ecosystem: Host-associated > Birds > Digestive system > Esophagus > Crop | place...
GGGCTGCGGCGGGGGCTGAGCGCGGGCCCTGCGGGGAGCTGCCTTGGTGCGGGCAGCTGCTTTCCCGAGCTGGGCGTCGCGCCAGAGGGCCATTGTCAGTGGTTCGGACTGCCGGCTGCGCTCGGCCGGCCTGTGCGGCGGGCAGAGAGCTGTGGAGCCGCGTCAGGGGACTGGCGGGGCTGAGGAGTAAACTGGAAAGAGCAATTGTTACCAGTTTCACATCCTGTTGCACCGTGTCCACCCTGTGAGTGTGCAGCGAACAGCTGATGTGCAGGGAAACGTGTCTTGTTTCTTTTGTTTCGCTTTGGTAAAGCGGTGCTAGCGTAAATGTGTGGCAGACTGGCTAAAATTCAACCAAGCTAGCTATTACGATATTTAAAATACATAATTGATATGCATTGTTGGCTGCAAGAGAAGTGCAAACAAGAAACCAGCATACTGTGCTACGTTTGCTGGATGTGCTAAGGTGTTGTTAGCAACCAGGACAAGCATTTCCTTGCAGCCTGTAAGCAGGTGCTGCGCGGTGGCTGAGGGGAGCAGAGTAGCCGCTGTCCTGTCTGGAAACACGCTGTGAACAGTCCCATTAATTTTAGTTGAATGGATGAATCAAATGACAATTAAAAAGTCTACATGAGTGAGGGCTGAGTTTTTTTGGTTATGTTGCTGCAGGGAGAATACTTAGCTCTTTCTTTTCCATTAGAATTTTTAACAATTAGGTTACTTAACAGTACAGAATATCAGAAGACGCAGAAATGCAAAGCAAGCATTTCTATTGTTGCACACCTACGCAGAAGATGATGTTTTATTTGTTTCTTGGAAACTCCTTAGACAGAAAGAAGCAGCTCCTTGCCCAAACCTGCAATTCTAGAAGAAAGTTCCTGTGACAGTGCTGAGGGGAAGAGTTCCCAAGTAGTTACCAAAGTTATATTTTCTCCAATAATCACACTTTTCAAGTTTATTTGCTTTCACCTACAAATGAAGCTTTTTTGTTTTGTTTCCTGTCCATCAGGTTAGACTGTTATTTCTGGTGGGGGGAAGCAAAATACATATAAAGGACATTTAGATTATGGAGGCAAACATTTGGAAACTAGAAAGCAGTGGTCTCCACTAATTATGCTTCTTTGTGTCTCGCTTGCAGCCTTGTCTTTCCCCCTTTGCTTTTGTGCTTTTGATAGGCAGCTTCATCTTCCCCACCTTCTGGTGATGAACAGCAGGCATAGCAGTAGCTCACAGGAATGATGTTCATGCTTTTTTCTGTTTCGATTTCTTTAATAAGGTTATTCAGAACATTGTGAAATCTGATGAAACTTCACCTGGGCTACGCTTACTTTCAGTATCACCACATGATTCTGACATGGCCATTCATGCACGTCAGAAGGGCTGGGCAGATGTGACAGGATAGAGTTAACAGTTACAACAGTTTTTCATCCTTTTCACTTCTGGGAAGATACATGGGCTGGTGAGGAAGAGGAGTATGAATTCAAGTCTGCTCTGTACTCCAGTCATCTGGCTACATGCAGATCATTTCAGCATCATTCAACTGCTGAAAGAGTTACATTTAAGTGTATTGATTAGTATGATAGCATCGGAAAATGTGAAGAGATGGAAAAAAAGATGATGATAGGTGTACTAAATGCGGTATGCAGGTGTTCCACCTATATCTCTACTTTTAGCTTTAGTTATACTGACAGTATGTTGTATGCTTGGACATCACTAGATAGAAGATGGGGGGGGGAAGATATTTAATTGGAGTCTTTATGAACAGGGGACAGAAAGTCTGCTCAGTCAGAGACCCGCCAGCGGATACATTTGTTGTCTTCTGTAGGGTAGGGTAGCGTTATGTTATCAGGAGATAACTTACATTTTGTCAAACAAGATTAAATTAGATAACTGGATGTTAGCAGTATGGTAATATGAAGGCTGTAGACTAAGTTAGTGTTCTTGCATTGAACTTTTGTTCTGAGATAAGTTCCCGTCTATGGAAGCCCTGAAACCTTCTTTGAATTTATGTCGAATTTCCTTTGCTTACAAGCTAGCCGCCCATTTCAGTAGTTATGGGGTTTTTTTTGAGGAACTTTTTAGCCAAAATTGAAGTGTCTCAGGTTTGTCCTCTTTTCTGTATGTGCTTTCCTCACTTGAATAATCACTGATTTTGTACGTCCAAGTTTTTTTAAATGACAGTGCTTCCATATCTTACGTTGTGTTGCATTGTTTTTGATTTCTGCATTGTCAAAACATATTAACTAAATTTACTTTCTATCAGTACAAAAGCCAGGGATTTTTTATTGTATTCCTGCAGTTCTCACAGTTCCCAGCTCTCATTTGGGGCCAATGTTCATCCTCCAAAAGTTAGTATTAATAAACAGAGTGTTTTGGGATGGATTGATTACTCGTACTTAGCTATCCATTGCAACAGATTTCAGACAATAGTGTATTAATTGGCTTTCTATGGAATAATCTACTGCATTTTGTATGTACAAGTTAAATCTAAAGGGTGTAATCTTGCTCTCCTGTGAGACCCGTTGCACCAAAAACCTCAAGTACTCTGAATTTTTTAATGTATCTCTATGGTCTCCAACTGGCATCCAAAATACCTTGTAAAGATGGGTGATCAAGTTAGCTTGAAAGCATATGAAAAATAAGAACAGAGACATGATACTAATAGCTTACCATTGAAAATAGCCTAAGGTCAGGCAGGTATTTGACGGCTGTATCATAAAAATATTTGATAGAAGTTTACTGCTTAAACCCAGTTTATTTTTAAATAAAGTAATACTTTTTTCCTGTAGGTAATATATCCTCCACATTCAAAACTCACAGATAAAGAGGTAAGCCATGATCGCTGTATAAGTATATGATTTGGTTTGAGTTTAGTAATTTCAGGAAATATAACGGCTCTCTTTTCTTTCCCCTACCCTTTAGAAAACCAATATTTGCTATTTGTCTTTTCCAGATTCTAATTCAGGTAAGTGCTTCCTTCACTCTGTAGTCGTCTGTTGTTGGACTAAGCTATGCTGAAAAAGATAGAATTTGACAGTATAAATTCATGGGTTTAGATTAAATACTTATTTGACTATCTTAATTAATATTACAATACAGAAAAGTTGCCAATAAGGTTAAATATAAAACTATAATTGTCTGTATTGCAGTAAAGTTGGAGAACTAATTTTTAAAATTATTATTATTTTACATACATTCACATTCCTGATATTTAATTTATAAGACCTTCCAGATGACACACAGATGTTTCGGAATACTTTGGAAGTAAAGAATGAGCATGTTAGTCTAGCTTTTAAACCAAACAGTAGTATTGTCATTGTAGAGGGAAGTGTAGGCACAGAATTTGCATGGTTTGATAAAACAAATGGAAGGGATATGGAACCATCTTGTCATGAAGGAGGAAATGTGTATTTTCTAAATTACTAACAGTGAAACTGACTTTAAAATTCAAAAGTATTTAGAAATAACAGTTGTGAAGGGAAAACCTATGCTACCTTATGTCTTGTCTATTCTTGATGCTTCTGTTGCTGTGTTTAGTCCTGCTTGCGAAATGCATCTTTAATCTATGCTTCTACTGTTCTGCTGCTGAAGAGAAATTGGAGGCATGTGGCTGGTGACTTGGACCACCTGCAAAAAGATATGGCAGAAGTACAGACACTTCCTTTCATATTTATTTCTTCACAAAAGAACAACTTCACTAATCTGCCCTCTTTTAGCTTGAAGCCATTACCCCTTGTGCTATCGCTGTATGCCCTTGTAAAAAGTTCCTCTCCAGCTTTCTTGCAGGCCCCTTCAGGTACTGGAAGGCTGCAATAAGGTCTCCTCGGAGCCTTCTCTCCTCCAGGCTGAACAGCCCCAACTCTCTCAGCCTTTTCTTGTAGGTGATGAGTTGCAGCCCTCTGATCATTTTTGTGGCTCTGCTCTGGACCCACTCCAACAGGTCCATGTCTCTCCTGTGCTGAGGGCTCCAGAGCACGACGCAGGACTCCAGGTGGGCTCTCACCAGAGTGGAGCAGAGGGGCAGAATCACCTCCCACGCCATGCTGGCCACACTGCTTTTGATGCAGGCCAGGGTACGGCTGGCCTCTTGGGCTGTGAGTGTACATTGCTTGGTTGTGTTGAGCTTCTCGTCAACTACCAGCAGGCCCCAAGTCCTTCTCCTCAGGGCTGCTCTCAATCGCTTCTCCAGCCAGCCTGTCTTTGTGCTTGGGATTGCCCCGACCCATGTGCAGGACCTTGCACTTGGCCTTGTTGAACTTCATGAGGTTCTCACAGGCCCTGTTCTCATGCCTGTGAAGAGCTACTACCTACTCTTGTTGTTAATGCTTATAAATCTGTCCAGTCTTTAAAAGGTGTAATGAAGGTACAAAAAAATGCGTTAAAGGCTGATTTTTTTTAAAAAACTTTTTTGTTTATTTCAAATTAGAGTGGTAGTGAAGTTATTTTAGGCAGAATAGATGTATGCAAGGAGCGTTTACTTTCAGCATGAAAAAAACCCCACCTTTTTGCTTTTTTTAATGTCCCTATTAAGAAACTGTAGGTTCTTGATCGTTCTTGGTAGGCGGAAGTTTCAAATGATATAAAGGGATTACTTGTGTAAAACCCGTGTTCCAGAAATTAGCTAGGAGTGTATGCTGTCTGTTACAATTTATTTTTTCATTATAGGCCATAATATGAAAATAAAAACTTTGTGCAGTATAGCAGTTAAGTAAATTATTAGCTTGCAGCTAAATTTGAGGTCAGTCTTCCCTAGGTTTTCGTGGCTCAAAAGATTAATTCATGGGTGGTTTTTTTTTTGTTTGTTTTACAACTACAAGTAGACATAATTCTAGGACTTGTAGTGGCTATGAATTTAGGGGGAAAATGGATTTAATCGGGTACTAGATCGTGACGCTTCCTGTATTTTTAAGTGAAGTTTCCTAGTGTGGTTATCTTTAAAATAATGCTTTTGCCTTTTCTGCATGGGTTGTTGAAGAAAGAATAGACATTTACCAGTATTTTAAAATTCTGTGTACCAGAAAAGCTAGTTAAATAAGAAGCTGTCATATTTTGAATGATATGTCAACATATTAATGATTAAGGGTAATTTACTTTTAGGACTTTCATGTATAGCTTTTTTTTTTTGCTTTGGATGAAGGGAACTAGCTAGGAAAACTTGGAGCGAATATTTAGTACTTTGTTACTGGCATGTGCTGTGTTTTTCCTGTTCTGATTGGATCTGTATTGCTAAGCGCTTGCTTTAGTTACATGTTTCAAGGGTGGTTATCCCCTCACACCACGTTTTGCTGCTTTGGGTTTTGTCTTGGCGCTGTGGGTTTCCTGCTGCAGCGTCGGGGGGTTCTCAGCCCCCGCCCTGAATGCCCCAGCGCGCTGCTGTGAATCCACGCTGCCAGTTGCACGGCCCGGGAGCCTGACTGCGGGCTTGGGCTGTCCATGGATGCCGTAGCAGTATGTATGTGACTGAAGGAAAAGGAGATGACACTGAGCTGTGAAGTCTGAAGAGTAGTTACCGGGTGAATGGAGCTCTGCCTTGCTGTTTAGTCAGTTAGTGCTGGCTGAGGTCAGCCAGGACAGCTGTGAAGAATTTGGATGATCGGTGGTGACTTCATGATTTTTTTTCCTGAAGGTCTTTGCAAATTATGTCCAAAAGCAGTAAGAGCAAAGCAGTAACGAAGAAGTTAGATTCAGACTGGAGAAGCAAGTGTCCTTTGCCAGCTGGAAACTTGCTGCTGTAACAGTAGCTGTAAGTTGAATAGTAGGTTGGATTTTATGGTCACTGACATGAACGTTTACATTGCTACAGTGAAGATAGTCTGCTTCCCACAGGTTGGCAATGCTCAGGAGGTTGTCCTTTGATTGATTATGTTCCTTTTAAAAACACTGCGTTCCAAAGGGTTTGCTGGAATGAATAATGTACTTGCATGTTCTTAAGATTCCATCAGTCCCCCTTATCGCTGTTCCCACGAACAGCACATTCTGTTCAGCTTATATAGCTTCTGCTTGAGCTAAAGGTTTTTTGGAGCTGCTTCTCTTTTAACAGCAGACAGCATCTGCAGTGGTGAGAACACAGCCGTGAGAGTATCAGCGATACAAGTTCTGACACTGCAGTTCTCATGGTCCAGCTGGAGAAAGTTTATTTGATATCTGATACAAACTTACTCCAAATTTATTGTCAGACTGCAGATAGTCAGTATACTTAGTTACATTTTTCCTTCAGAAATAATTTTGATGGAAATGAAGGGAAACATCACTCCTTGGGAGTATTACAGGAAGTAATACTCAGTTTCACTCAGTTTTCTGCAGGAGTCCTAGGCCTGCCCACGGAGTTACAAGAGATCAGCATAATACACTGTTGCGGTGTGACTTATGTATGAACTGTTTGGTGTCAAAAAAAGGCTAAGCGCAGTCATTCAGGGCAGAAATGACGTGTGGTTAAGATAATCAGAACTATACAGGCAGCCCAATAAAATGTGTAGTAACAGTAGCAGGACAGCCACTAGCAGAGCTGTTGGAGGACGTGACAGTCTAATAAACTCATTGGGAGGCAGAGTGACTTTTTTTCTTGTTGAGGGAGGGATATTTATTGTTGCCAAAGATGCCAAATTGTTCACTTATAAAAACAGAAGCATATAAATGGTCGCAGCAGCAGGGCACAATAGCAGTGCAAGATAAATGGATGAAAGCTGTTATACCTCTTTGGCTGTGAACAAGTCCTCATGTTAAACAAGGCTCAAACTCAGAATACTGTCTGGTTGTTGTTTATCTCTTCCCCATATGTAGGTTGTCTTGGGGACACACAATTCTGTTTTAGATTTCGACGCTCTCCTGGAAGGAAAGTCTCATTGTGTTGTTTTCTGGACCAATTGGATAGAGATCTACCAGTTTGCTTAAAGGTTGGAAATAAGAAAAAATGAAGTCAATTTCTTTTGGGTAATGTTAATTTATGGGTCTTCAGGCTTAAATTTAATGCTTGAATAACAAAATCTCTGAACTGGATGTTCTGAAAGACAAAGCTTAGCAAATGTGGGTTTTGTAGCATGTCGTTATCGTAATAACTAATAATTAGTTCCATTAACTATTCTGTACGTTTTATTACTATGGGTTTTGAACTGCAAGGAATTAAACTGAAGACCAGACCTATTTTTTTTTTTGCTGACTAGAAACCTGTAGATCGAGTTGTAAGAAGCATTACATTTTTGGAAATCTGAAGTGCTTTATTACTTTAAAAAAAAAAATGCTGGAGTGTCGCTCTGTTTCCACTGCTCATTTGTGGAAGATGGAGCAGTTACTTGAAAGAGGTAGTGGCTAAAAGTTGTTCTAGGCATATCCTTATGGAATATTGAGGCTTTTAACTGTGCTAGTGGTAGTCTGATTCTCAAACTCAATTTAGATCTGTTTATGTGGCACATACATGCATCCCTGTTTGTAGGAAGGATCAAGCTGCTGTTTTATCTTTGAAATGTGAGACCATGCTTCCTTAATGTTCCAAGAATCTTTTATAAAACTGATACATTGAAAGACTAGCTTTTATTTTTTCAAGTTACAGCTTTTAAATTTTTTAACTGCTAAAATCTTTTTAGTGCTACTGTGCAAAATTAGGAATGTTGATTTATTCCTCAGGAAATTAATTCTATTTTTGCTTTCATAGTGTGTCAGGAGAATGCAGATATAAAAATAGTCAAGCCAGAAGGCGCAGCTGTTTCCACACACTGATGTTTTCTCTTTCAAGTACTTATTAAAAACAATAATGCCAATAAACAGAGTAATCCTTCTAGTTTATTGTATCAAACCAACTTTGGAGCTTACAGGGAAATAAGCTTTTAAAATGCATATTGAATGCTTAAGAAAGAAGGGGCAGTATCAGGCTGTTGCACTGAATTCTTTCCTTTCCTTTGCAGAAAGATCCAGCATATTACTATGGCTATGTATATTTCAGACAAGTTCGAGACAAATCGTTAAAAAGAGGCTATTTCCAGAAGGTAATTTCAATTCTTTTAGGAAAATGTTAATGCAGAAACTAATTATTTTTCAGTGATCTCAGAGGAACAGAAAGAATATCTTGCTCTCTTAACTAAATTAATTGTAGATTCATAGTAAATTGGTCTAATTTTACATCAGCTGTGCTATATTCCAGCTGCACTGTCAGAACAGAAGGGTTTTTTGTGGTTTTTTTGGTGTTTAAAAACAAAAGTTGAGAACTTTAGGGAGTTTGTTTGCAGCTGCCTGTAGTGAAATATGTGGCTGGCTTGCAGGTGTGAGGAGAAATCACACTTGACGTTCTCTGTGGATAACCGCTAGAACTGCAGTAGAACTGAGGGAAAGGCTTAACTTAAAATTACAGTTATGTTTTGTCACTCTTTATTCCAGTCGCTGGTCCTCATCAGCAAGCTACCTTATGTCCATCTCTTTCGCACCATGCTGAAGCAAATAGCACCAGAATATTTTGAAAAAAGTGAAGCTTTCCTGGAAGCAGGTAGTGGTACTATTAAGTTGTTCTGGAGGAGCTCTTGTAATATTACATACTTCTTTTGGAGAAATAAATAATGCTGTCACATTCTGGTCTGTGTTTCTGCCTTCTTGCAGCGTAGACGGTCAAAACTTTAGCAGCTAAACTGGCTTGATTTCTAGATCACTGAACAGAGCTAATGTAATTTTGGATCCTCCATGGGAGAGCTGAAGCTCCCCCATAAAAAACATCTAGGGTTTTGTTGTATGTTTCAGGACCAGCTGTTCAGCACAGGTAGCTGATGGCAATCCTTAGTTTGCGCTCTTCACAGATTGAAGAGAATTGGGCATTCTGAGAACTTTTGTTAAGCAACAGGACAAATGTCATCTTGTGTGAGGGGTTTTTTGAGGGAGGGTGCTGTTTTTTGGGGTTTTCTTTTTGACCGAAGGGAAAATGCAGAAGAGCAGCGCTGAGAACAGATGCCTCAGCCTTACTGTAGAACTTTTAAGAACAAGAGAGGGCCAAATGGGAAAGTTACTTGTTCTTAGCCTAGAAGCACTGTGTTGTTTGTACTGTGTCTGCCCTATACAACATTCGTGTCTTTGTGCTTTCACTGAGCAGCAGTTTGTGGAAGCCGTTCTTGATGAAGGAATTGTATTTTTTAATCACCTGTAGGTAAACGTGGGGGTTTTGACAGGTTGTATTGTGAACAAAATAAGCTGTGCAGAAACTAGTAGAATTTGTAATTTGTAACTATTTACAACAAAATGCTGGAAAAGTTTCTAGCCAAGCTAGAAAGTTAGCTTTTTCCTTAACTATGTGTGGTCTGCAGTAGCTACTGTACATAAATGTATGAATTCTTTTCAAATATTCTTAATATGTACTTTCATGGTTACTCATATAACATTTCTTCAACTAATTGCAAGTCTAGTTGCTACAAAATATGCAAGAAAAGGGTACTGTTTTCTTGAAATGAAAAACTTCATAGTTCTAATGAAATAATACATTAAGAATGTCAAAAAGGCTGTGAAACTGGTTTAGAGATTGGAGTGATCAAGAGGTAAGTAGAACTGTTATGGGCAATCAGCACTAATTTAAAATTACAGTGTGCACAAAGGTGACTACAATATCATGAATTATAGCATATATAAACTACTTATAAATTATACTTTTTTTTTTTCCTTTAAGTTTGTAGTGATGTTGATCGTTGGCCACCACCGATTCCAGGGAAAATACTGCATTTGCCTATTATGGGCATTATAATGAAGGTAAATACTCCTGCGCTTACTTTTCTCTGCGTGTGTTTTCCCCTCCATGTACTGTATACGTACTCACTGTATTCTGCCTTGTTTTCAGTGTCTCATACTTCAGAACAGGAATAGCTGTGTACTCCACTCAGAGTGAAGGTCTGGGACATCTTGATTAGGTTCTTTGATTGGGGGGAGGAGGGGAGGATCTTTTATGGTGCATAGGTTAACATGTATTTTTTGTAGATATTAAAAAACGATGTTTCAAAACAACTATTAATTGCAGTGTCTATATTATCCTTCTAGAATATGCATTCTAGGAGACTTTAATGCTAATTATATTTGTCAAATCAAATATTAAGTAACACTTCAAAATACTAAAAATGAAGTTTCACTGAAGCAAATTATATGTATAGATGAAAATCATTCTTGTTCCTGAAGTTTGACAAGTAAAAGTCTTTTTTGACCCACACACCAAAAATTAATTTCTTGATTTGTTGATAATTTTCAATGAAAGTGAAATATGTCTGAAGAAAGCTTTTGAGGAAGTTGTACCTAGTGCATGGGGACGAACTGTAGAGGTTAAATGGTGATGGAGAACTGGGCCTCTGGGATCCATAGCATCTTCGTGTGAAGTGCAATTAAATGGATTTGGTGGATCCAGAGATTGCAGTCGGAAGTACATGCTTAGCAGCTACTCTCAAGTTTATGCCTAGCTGCACGTACATCACCAGGGAGAGGAACAAGTTTCTGAAGCTGTTCTGAAAGCACAAATTTAATAAAGCAGTGTTCTGGATGCTGGATGATAATGATGAGAGTCAGGTATGTCTCGTTTGGGTATTGCCCGCATTTATCTCACAGTAATTCTGATCCATAAGAGTAGAAATTGCATTCCTAAACTGAGTAAAGCCGTAATTACAGTCTTCAGTGATATTGTCCCTGTTTTTTTACACTGCTTGGTCAGTCAGTTTGAATTGTTGAGTATAAGTTACATCCATTTGTGCACACCAGCTTCCAGTATGATTTAATTTGTAGTACTCAAGGCTTATAGATGCAGATTGTGAGGTCAGAAAAATATATTTGTGTTTTTCAGTCTATTTGGATTCTGCCTCATACCCACCAGGATGTCTGATGTTTTAGGAGAGGATTTTTTCTAAAAGTAATTCTGTACCACCTTAAAACCCCATAATCTTACTTCAGATCATCCTCTCCAACATTCAACTGTATTTTTATTGAAATTATTGTAATAGTTGTGACTAATGTTATCAACAGTCTTTTTTAACTGAAGTATAATTTTCATGTTCTAATATTCAGTTTGCAGTGTAGTACTACATAGTATTGCATATTGATTCCTGTAGCAATGAGCTGTAGTCTTCAGCTATGTATTTGTTGTTATGTGTTCTGTAGTGTAAATAAAGCAGGATATACTGTAGTATATCCTCTTACAATGTTCTATCTTGTCTGTAAGTCAGCGTTTTAAGTCTCTGCTGAATTCGATACAAAGGGAGAAAAAAAAAAATCTTTCTTTTTCTTTCAAAGTTGCGGATTCCAACATATCGTGACAAGCCTGGAACAACGCCAATAGTACAGAATATGCACCAGGTAGAGATTAGGTACTTCTATTGTATATAACCCCAAGACAAAGCTAAATATCTGCCTTTCTTCTTTTGCTTTAAACTTGTTCATAAAAGATCAGTAGCAAATCCTTGTATACTTTGATAATCATGAAGTCCATAGTCTTTGAAAGTTTGAGTAGAGGAGACTAGAGTTGGATTCTTCCTGGAAAAGGTATTTTTAACCCAGTTACCCCAAGTACTTCAGAAGAGGGATGTCCAGCTGCTGGAAGAGGATGGCTGGCTGACAAAATTGCTGAACTTGAACATCCTTTGAATGGGTGAAACTATACTAGACTTTTTTGAGCATGAAAACTGAATTAAAAATCTTTAGCCATAGAAGAAGGATATAAAACAAATGAGTCCGTGCCTTCATGTGCTGTGTGTCTGTTGTTTAAAACAGTTTCAGTATTTTATGTCTTTTCTGAATCAGAAGTCGCATGCCTGTAAGTGGGGGGAGTGTGGTGGGGGATGTCTTGATTTTTAGCACACAAAAAATAGGTACTTGTGGAGATAATGTAGTACATACTGCAGCAATACAGTGGTGGTAAATAATTAGGGTATATACCATCTACTGTCTGTAAACATTTAAGGGAAACTATTTCGTTTAATATCTAGGTATTCTGATGACTAAAACCCAAGCATTGCGATGTCTTTTAGGCAGATGTTCAGATCTCCATGGCTTTACCGACTGTTCATGAAGTAGATCTTTTCAGGTAGGAGTTTGGGCTGATTTATTCCTAGTGAATTCCCACAAGTCAAAGATTTATGACGGTTCCATAATATATCTAATAGCTTGCAAGCTAACATTTATCAGTATTGTTTTTAATATTTTTTTTTCTGTAAAGCTGTCTAAAAAACAATTCAAACAACATGCAGGCTGAAACTGCAATAAATAATCAAGTTCATTAAACATTCCATTTCACAGGAGTATTTAATATTTTTCAGAAGACTATTAAATACTACTGCAAACTTCCTTTTTATCCAGTTCTTAATCAAATACGTATTTCTTCTGGTTATGCTAAATGTATTAAAATACCTCAATCTGTTTTTAGGTGTTTCTGTCCAGTGTTCTTTCACATTCAGATGCTTTGGGAACTAGTACTGCTAGGAGAACCACTGGTCGTGATGGCACCATCACCATCAGAATCTTCAGAAACCGTGTTGGCACTTGTTAGGTAAATGTAGTGGAGCTTCCTAACTAATGACCAAGTGAGTCACTGTAGATTGCAGCTGAGTGCAACTTTATTTGACCTGAATATAATAAAGAATTTTGAATTTTGGATTTGCTTGTTTCTTTCATGAACTTTTGCATTGTATGCATACACCAAACATCCTCGTTCTACCTTGCAGTTGTATTTCACCGTTGAAGTACTGCAGCGATTTCAGGCCATACTTTACCATACATGACAGTGAATTCAAAGAATATACAACTCGCACGCAAGCCCCGTAAGTAAATCATACTTCGTTGTGAAGGTGTTGCTCAAAGCCACTCATAACCATAAATTTGTTTTAAGATACTGCTTAACTATTCTGAATTTCTGTCATTAGGGAATTACATTTAGACTCCTTATTTATAAGTTCTATCTTAGAGTGCAGTAGATAGCTGTTTTAAGGTTTCACTCCAGTTAGATCAGATAAAGCAGCTATGAAACAATGTCATAATTAAACTATATTTGAGCTTCATGGGATACTTGTGTACAGAATAAGTAAAACTGCAAATACGAAAGCAAGAAAAGTTTTGCTTTTCCATAAGAGGTTGTCTGTGCAACAGCAGCCCCATAGTAGCTCCTTGGGAAATTGTTCTGTAATTGGGTGGTTTTTTTATTCAATTACTAAACAAAGTGACTTCTAGAATTCAACATCCCTACAACTGTTTTGCAAAGTTAATCCAGTCAGTGTCCTAGCTGAGACGATAATTTAAAAAGCAAATATCTCTTCACTAAATTTGTTAGAAAAATGTTGTAAATGATTCTGAAATTAAGATTCTTTTTTTAAGAGCATGAGTCTACAAAAACAATTCTGTTTGAAACTGCTTTAAGGACACACTTTTCCCCTTCTTTATTTTTTTTTAATCTTACTCTTATTTTGAGAGCATACACTTCCAATAGTTCTTGTTATGTTATTTAAATGCAACTTTATTTGGGAATGGAGTGCATGTGTTAGCTTCACTGATCTTTTTCTAAATAATTTTTTTCTAAAGTCTGAACAGGCAGTGGTTGTTGTGTTGGGTTTTTTGTTTGTTTCATTGTTTTTTTCCTGCATTTTTCCTTTCAGTGGAAGTATTGCCAGAGATACAACAGTGGAAAAACATACAAACATAGGCACCATGTTTCAGATTGTATTCCGTGGGAATGGTTATGCAGTATGTAATTTAGTTTCTAAAAATAATTTCAGGAAGAACTTGGTTAAACTTCAGTAACCCATGTTTAAAAACTGCATCTGCTCCTCTGTAGCAAAATAGAGGGGTTGTTCAGTATGTATGTTAGTATTTGAAACAGAGCTAGAATTACTCTAGCTTTCTTACGGCAAACAAAAAAATTGGAAAGATGGGAAATGGGCTTTTAAAGCAGTGGCTCTAAGAAGTGGAAGAATCCACATGATGCACATTTTGTGTGTTTTATTGTCTTTAGGAAGAGGGGAGCAAGGGACTATTTTTCATCTTGATGTTTTGATTTATCGTGCCTTTTCAGAAATTACTTCAGTGGTTTAAAATCAGAATTGGCTCTGGTAAACATGATGGATTAAGGCTCCTAAAAGTGACCAAGTCATAGACTCATAGAATAGTTTGGGTTGAAAGCGACCTCAGAGGTCATCCCATTCCAACCTCCTGGCCATGGGCACGGACCCCTTCCACCAGACCGTGTTGCTCAGAGCCCCGTCCAGCCTGGCCTTGAACACTGCCAGGGAGGGGGCACCCACAGCTTCTCTGGGCAACCTGTGTCAGGGTCTGACCACCCTCAGAGTGGAGAATTTCTTCTGTATATCTAACCTAAACCTACCCTCTTTCAGCTTGAAGCTATTACCCACTTGTCCTATCTTGCTATTATGTCACCAGAAGCAGTGAAACAAGACTCCCCATGATTTGCTACCAGTTAACCTTGACCTGGAGAATTATCATTTGTGTGTGTGTGTAAATGAAAGCCTTACTTGACTTTAACCCTCAGTAAAAGAAAGCCAGTTTATGAACAGTGGTCCAAACGAATTCTGTGTGAAACTTGCTTCTTGGTTCCCACAAAATAGGCATGAGAAGATTTAGTAGTTAAGCTAGGTCAGACTTGATCCATTGCTAGGGAGGAGGAGAATGCCTATTGTTTGGCTTCTTTTGAGCCTCAGTTTGTTTCTTACATTGGTTCTCCTGACATGACCATGAAAAGAACATAAGGTAAAACATCATAAATTGATTTTTCAGAGTACAACAGAGGAATCTGTTAAGAACTTTTTATGGGTGCTGGTCTTTATAATTTTGGAAAAGAGACTGTAAATCATGTATGATAACACAGAAAAATCATGAACAACATTTGCAAATCCCAGTGAATTTAAATCAATAATACAAATGAGTTTAACAGGATTACAGAAAGAGCAAAAAATAATGAAACCAAATTCATGTGAGTGGGGGGAAAAATATACAATATCTGGAATAAAATGTTTTCAGGTGAACGTGCTTGAAGAGCAGTAGGACTCGGAAGAACTGATTGTTCTGGTGAAGGTTGAGTCAGTGACAAACAAGAAAAGACTTCTGAGAAACTAATACAGTTTGGTGTTGCTCATTCTAAGATGGAATGGAGAGATGAAAATGGCTATTTCCATAGCCCAGACATTATACGAAGCTACAGAGCTGTGTGATCAGATTTTTGTCCTATCTGTGAATGACTCATGAGTGTGTGTGCATGTGTATATATATAGTTATAATTAGCAAGTGGAAGGAGGAATGAAAGTCAGAAATGTTTGTAGGTTAAGATAGAAATTGATGCCCTGTTGCCGTCATGATACAGCGGGAAGAACTGAGTAAAAATATAAAGATTACTTGTTGGTTTTCTCCCCACCTTGCCTTGAGAAACAGGAGACTTAAGGATGGTGTTACAGAAAGTGTTAAAATTTGGGTTTTTTAAAACAAATCTGAAGAAATGATGGTAACCTATTGTTAATATGGGGGTTCCAATGAGGCTTGCAGTTATGCTCTCTCCTTAGCTAATGTTCGGCTGTAAAATGGATGGCAGCCACTATCCTGAAAAATATGTTGATATTTCACCATATTAGTGCTATAAATCCCAAATTCTGCAGGCCTGTGCTCTTACTGCCTCTTGTTCTCTGGGTGCTCCCATGCATCCCCGAAGCCAGGTTCTAAGCACAGGGTAGACAGAAAAATCTGACAGGTTGTGAGCTTGGGCACAATGCTATTAATGTGCTTGTACTTCATCACTTGGTGATTGCTTTTTAACAAAGAAGGCTAAAGTGTCGGAAAGGAAGTAGGCTATTAAGTGTCTCTTAATTGTGTCTTCTGAGCAGTAGCTGTACTGAGAAGTCTCATGTGAACAGCGGTCACGTTGACATGCACATTCAGATACTACGACTTTGTTATAATCAAACCTTGAAAAGTAGCAAGTTGTCTTTCAAATATGGGCCAGATTCCTGCTCATTAAAAAAAAAAAAACAAACCAGATAATAAATCAGATAATGCCCTGTTCTCATCATTGTGAATGGGCAGGATTTAGCCAAGAGTCTAAGCAGATGATGTCACTTTTATTCTCCATTACTGTCTGGACACATGGATACGTCTTGCTATTTTCTAAAACTTTGATAAGCATACTGTACTTTTATGTGCAACTTAAAATGTAGCTCATAAATACAAAAGGAAAATAATTTCAAGTAAAGAATTAAAGTTGACCTTTTGTATTCTTTATGGCAGAAGCTCTTACTGTCGTATTTTAAATGTTGTCATTATTTTTCTAGACCATCTGTCATTCTAGGGGTGACGAATCCTTTTTTTGCTAAAACGCTTCAGCACTGGCCTCACATCATCCGAATTGGAGATATTAAACTTCCAGGTAAAGTACAAATATCTTCTTCAATCTTGTGTGACAAGATCTAATGATATGCTTATTTATTTACAAACATACGTAATTTACTTCAATTTACTCACCAAACCCTCATGGATTTAAATCTGTCAAGAGAAGTTAGGCTCTTGAGTACTGTGTGTCTTGTATTGCCAAATATAGTATATTAAGTGCAAAAGGTGGTAATACTCATCAGTAATAATGATTTACCTTGCGTACAATCTGTTTTTGTATCTCTACCACTAAGGTATTAAAATGAGAAACACCATTTATTGCTGATATTAATTTTAGTATGAGTAGAATGTAATAAATCAGCCACAGCAAGTGCACAGAAAAGTAAACCCATGTGAAAACAAAGTTGGAATGTTACAATAACATGTTGATTGTTGACAGTATTTTGATAATATATTTATAATCTGGCAATATTCCAGTAATTACTAATTGTTCAAGTTGGATGATTTCCTTACATGATTGAGTAGAATTTTAATGTAATCTTTGGATAGCGTGTCAGTTGCTAGCCTGTAATAACATACTGCAGTACATTCTAATTATTATATGAGATTTCTGAATGCAGCTGTTGCTGTAAGAGGTTTGCTGTTCTGTTCTGAAAGAGGGAATGCATAAATATCTAGTTAGGATAATACACCATGAAATTCATTTTTGTAGAATAAGTTACATTCAATTTCTGAATACACCAAATTATTAATGATTACATACTGTGTTCAATAGAATTAGGCAAGGTTTTGCTTTACTTAAAAATAGCATGCCTGCCCATGCTTCAGAAGGCGGCTTGGGGGTGTGTGCGGAGGAGTTAGCTGGCTGCTGTGTCCTTAAGGTTTGGAAAATAGAATCTGGATTAAGCTATTAAACCTCTGCAAAGCCATATACACAGGTTGCCCTCATCTACAGGGTAGGGTATGAAATTCTAAAGTTTTGGTGCAGCTATGTGAAATGCTTAGTCAGGAAGTTCTAGAGATGCATTTGTCTGACCTGTCTTTAAAAATTCACATTTTATTTCTTTAGGGACAAAGAGAGAGCTTGTGATTTTTTTTGCTTGTTGTTTTTTTTGTTTTCCTTTTCTCCCCACTCTGCAGTTTCAATAGCAATTTATACTATTATCTTTTCTGAAGTCGAGCATCCAACTAGATCTAAGGGGAAGGGTCTGCTGAGGCTGCAAGGCTGAACAGGGTTTAGGGTCTTCTGGCTGGAGAAGGGTCTATTTGAAAAAGAAGACAAAAAAACTTAGTTTGGCCTGTGGAAGATAAGACCTAAATTAATTTTCTTACAAAGCTTAATCCATGGTTACTGTTTTAATTTCTTATATATGATTTTTATTTTGACTGAGGTACTAAAGATTTGTTCCTGAAAGCATGTACCCTAAGGGGAACAAAAGAAGATGGAATAAAATTTGAAATTAATGAAACAGTCATTCACTGCTGTATAAGCAGTGTTTTTCTTTGGCTGCTTTGATTCAGAAGGTCATCCTTCTGGTTTTTTGGTTTGGTGGGATGGTTTTTTTTTCCTTTTTCTTTTCAACAGGTAACCCTTATATAAAATGAGAAGCCTGTATGCTGTTATTCATATGTTTACTAGACATTTCTAGATATATGCTTGGATGCTTGTTGATGTTTCTAATGCCTCTTACAATATTAGGTAGTCTTCTAAATGAAAGTATTTGTTTCTAAAAATCAGTGCAACATAAGGCACATGAACTGTTTTATCTCATAATAGGGATGGAGATTTCAAGTAAGGTTGCTTTAAATGTTTTGGCAGGTGAAGTTCCAAAGCAGGTGAAAGTGAAAAAACTGAAGAACCTAAAAACTTTGGACTCCAAACCTGGTAATAAGTTGCCTCAGAGTTAAATTACCAGCATTTTAATTTTAAAAAGCATACCTAATTTTTCAATTTATATGCTGCTTTTTTTCTTTAGGTGTTTATACCTCTTACAAGCCATACTTGAACAAAGATGAAGAAATTGTTAAACAGTTACAAAAGGTAATACTGGCGGTCTCTTCTTAACGGAGATTTTGTGCACTGTTGTATGTTGTTTTCATTTAAGGATGAGCTTTGTCTACATAATTGAAATAAAACTGGGTTCTGATTCCTTTGCCCCAACTCATACTGAATAGACAGGTACACACCCTCATTGCAGGAGAAGGGCTGCTGCCTTGTTAGCAGTTTCTATAACAACATGAATGGTAGGACTCAAGAAGTCAGCTTAATAATTCAGAAAATTGATTTATCACTTAATCTGTTTTGGGCTTTCAACCCTCTGCCATATCCCTCTAGTCTCTTTGGTCTAGAAATCTCTTGAATTTCTTTAAGTAAAAAATCGGCAACTGAAGGGATGAATATCTGTGCAAAAGGATTTGGTGCTGCTGCTTTCCTTTCATGGTTCAGGGTACGGGGTGCTATGTGTAAGTTTATGGAAAATGAATACAGAAACACTGAAATAAATATTCTTAAAAATAAACCCCACAACTACGTACATATTTGGGGTAACAGACTTATAGTGATATTTTATTTCTTTTTTTTAAGGGTGTACAACAGAAACGTCCTACAGAAGCACAGAGTGTGATTCTTCGGCGGTATTTTTTGGAACTGACGGAAAGTTTCATTATTCCATTAGTGAGTTCTTAGACTAATGGGTTTTTTACATATGTAATATGGAGTAGCTTTCTTGGCGTTAGCCTGACTAGTCCAGTAACTAGCAGTGTACCCCTGGGATCAACACTGGATCCAGTCCTGTTCAACATCTTCATTAGTAATCTGAATGATGGGGCAGTGTGTACTCTCAGCAAGTTTGCTGATGGTACAGAACTGGGAGGACTGGCTGATACACCAGAGGGTGGTGCTGCTCTTTGGAGGGACCTCAACAGGGTGCAGAAATGGACTGATGGGAACCTCATGCAGTTCAGCGAAGAGAAGTGCAAAGTCCTGCACCTGGGGAGGAATAAACCTATGCAGCAGTATATGCCGGGGCTGCCAGGCTGGAAGGCAGCTTTGTGGAAAAGGATCTGGGGTCCTAACGGACGCGGAGTTGAGCATCACCCAGCAATATGCCCTTGAAGCAAAGGTGGCTGCTGGTACCCTGGGCTGCATTAGGATGGGTGCTGTGCCAGCAGGTTGAGGGAGGTGATCCTTACCCTCTAGTGACTACTGGTGAGGCCACACCTGGAGTATCATGTCCAGTTCTGGGCTCCCTAATACCTGAGAGAGAACAATGAACGGCCATTAAAATGATTGAGGGCTGAAGCATCTTTCGTATGAGGAAAGGCTGAGAGAGCTGGCACTGTTTAGCTTGGGGAAGAGAATTTTCAAGGGGGGAGCTCATCAATGTATGCAAATATCTGAAGGGAGGATGTAAAGAAGATGGATCCAGGCTCCTTTCAGTGGTGCCCAGTGACAGGACAAGAGGCAGTGGCCACAAACTGAAACATAGGAGGGTTTGACCATTAGGGAACACTTTTTTTACTGTAAGGGTGACTGAGCACTCTTTAACAGGTTAGGTTACCCAGAGAGGTTGTGGAGTCTCCATCCTTGCGGATATTAAAAAACTGTCTGGGCATAGTCCTGGGCAGCCTGCAGGTATGCTTGACCATGGCATGATAAGGAGAGGGGAGCTGACCTGATGATCTCCAGATGTCCCTTCCAACCTCAACCTTTTTTGTGATTCTGTGAAGAATATTTGAGCTATGCAGAAATTTACCTTTAAGCTATGTCTTGACTTTTCTAAAATACTCGGGTCTTATATTTCTTTAATTACCATACTTAGCATGAAAATTACGAAAGCCATAGCTTAATATCAAAAATGAAACACAGACAAAAGGTTCAGATCTCAAGAAGGAGTACTTTTTTGTGTATGTTGCTAGACAGCATTTTCAGATGTTTGCTTGCGATGTGCTGTGTAGCATTTATGTAAAGCAAAACTTTGTGTATTTTAACATGGACTAAAAATGAAATGTCTTTAACCCTTCCTCAATGCTTGGAACACCTGTCCACTGTTGAAATATACTACTTCTTTTTTTTTTATTATTTTATTTAAGTGTAAGGGTGTTTCCCCTGACCTTGAGAAATGTCAATATTGAAAGGCAGAGTTAGAAAGTACTTTGTAATGAGAAGAGCTCTGTATCTGTATACTCTTGCAGTAGTGTGCTGTGACAGCTGAGAGGATACTACAAGGTAATCTTTCTATTAATATGTGGAAGATCAACCAACTCAACTGGTAAATGAGACTGGCTTAATTTTTTTTCCCTTAAATATTTATTCTGTCTTCTAGTGGTAGTGTTTTTCCATGCAAATAATTAAAGTTTAGAGAATTTTTCCCTTTTCCAGTCATATTTGTGCACGGACTGCTGTTATGCTCAGTGTGAGAAACTGCATCTAGCATATCTCGGTTCCTTTCATCTGCCTTGTCCAGACAGACCGTTTCATTACTTGTCCTCTAGGCAATTAATTTACTCCTCTTACTTTTTCACAGAACTACTTACCTTTGCAACTTCATTTTTACCTATGTTCTATGTGACCTTCAAAGAACAATATCTGTCTCCGAAGGTAGACAGTTTGGGGTTTGTTTTGGTTTTCCTTTTTGTTCATTGATTTTTGGAGGACTTTTTGCCGTTGGATTACCTGCAGTAGACAAATTTCAGCAGTCAGACCTCCTTGGGCAGTTGTTTTATGGCCTCAAAGCAGCTATTTCCTCAGATTATTGCAGTATTTGTAGGATTTTCAAATCCTGCAACTACATCAAGCATAAACAAAAGTTACAAGAGACTTCTGAGAAAAAGGCAATGTCTCCACTTACATTCAAAGCATCTAGAACTGGCAAAAGGATTATTGTGAAACTCGGCTTTCTCTCTGTCTCATTTCCTGGCAGGAAATGTTAATGGCCAGCATTATGTAGCACGGGCTACAGAATTTGCTTTCTCTTACCTGGTCTCAGTTTTCCTCATTATTTCTGCTGTTTCAGAAAAAAATGGGCAAGAGAAATTTAGTATGGATGGTTATTTCAAACACTTAAATACCCTTGAGGAAAAAAATCACACATGCAGAACTCTTCAATAGATCATAAAATCAAAGATGAATTTAGGTTAACTGGGACATCTGATCCAACCCCACTGCTCAGAACAAGGACGATTTGAATATATAGCTAAATATCAAACCTTACTTTACAAGTATAGGCATAAACTTCAGACAAATTCAACACACTTATGTCCCCTGATTCTAGAGAGGCTTTTGATCATTATTCTCATGCTTTGTCTTCCTCAGAGGCAGTAAATACAGCTTCTAGGTCACTGGTGACTGCAGTGATCACACACAGTACTGCCCTTTCCCCAAGGCCTGGGTTTTAGCGTATAAGACATTTTCATGATGGTTTGCCATTTCTCAGTCCTCCTCTTCTTCCCTAAACACCTGATACAGTTTTACATCCAGGGGGGAAAATCCCAAAACAACATTGAAAGCTTTCAGAGTTCTGTGTTTTCCTGGGTTGTCTTGTTTTGGTTTGGTTTTTAACCAACCTCAGCAAAGAGCCGCCAGTTTTTGTGCTAAGCTGTAGCAGAGATGAGTCCAGCAGTCTCAAGGTTCATAATGAGACGAATGGAATCTAGTTCCTTTGACCATAATTTCTGTTCGGGAATTTTCCTTCTGATTTTGTTGTTTTATCTTTGTCTACTAGTGATGAGCTGGTTTGTTTTTCTTGTGTCTCGTGAGTGAGGTTTCTAGAGAGTACATCTCAAGATTTTCTGTGTTCTTCCCAGCAGTTTCTATATGCTGTTTTTGTAAGAGAATGATTCTCACAAGCGTTTGCTTTATCAGGTGATACTTTCTTCTGGTTTTGGGTACAATAAAACAGATTCTGATGAAACTTTGCAAATTCAGGTGACTCTAGAAGATGTTATTACAATTTTACAAAGGAGACACTATCACTGAATGTTGAGATACATCTATTTTATGTCAGGGCATCACACAGAGGATAGTTTTTTCAGTGTGTTTAGAATATTTTATTGTACGGCATCATGCTATTCTGGAAATGGCAGATACCTGATGTTTTGCTCTCGAAACATGGTACTTCACCTGTTCAAATCTCTAAGCCAAAGTTAGAGGGCAAATTTTGTCTCATTTCTAACCAGTCAGCAGAGTTTGGAATGCTTAATGTTCGTGGATTTATGTGGGTTTTTGTTTTTTGTTTGATTGTTGTTTTTTTTTCTTTCTGCTGGAGCAAGATCTCAATTTGCTGAAACAAATTTTAAAATAGGAATTTGTTTCTAATGTACTAGTAAAAACTTACCTGTCCTGTAAATTGAAGTCCTGCTGTAGTGTTTGCCAGCTCCTGACATACCTTTGTGCTGACAAAGGAATATTGCATTTAGGTTGCTGAATCCATACAGATTTGTAGGCTTTGACTTGCAGTGAACTGGAAATCTGTCATCTGTTTTCTAATTTGTGCATTAAGATAGTGTTAAGTGTATTCTAATATGCTCTTAGCTAGCATTTGGAGGTATGAAGTCCGAGTAATGATCGACTTCCCCAAGCCAAAAAGTTCTGTGTGAAGTTAAGTCATTTCTGTGGACAAGTGGTTGAAATTGGGAAGTGATACGTCAGGCATTGGATGTTGACCTATCAGCTGCCCCATTCTGAGCCCTTTCTTGTGGATGACCCGAACTTTTCATCATTTTAGAGCATGCATTATCAGGTCCAATTTCTGTCTGCAAGAATGGGGACATCCCTAGACACTTGTTTGTCCTTGGGTGTTAATGATTAGAGGAGCTTTTCCTTAAAATTTGTCTTAATGATTAGAGGAGTTTTTCCTTAAAATTTGTCTTTCTCTCCTGTTCTTTTGAGACAGTATGGACGTGTAAGGTGAATCTAAAACCTTTCCCTGACATTCCACCCATCTTGCTCAAACTTTAAGTGAGAAACTTCATACGTTTTCTGTTATAAATCTTAAATTTACAGGGTGAGATCACCCTTTACGTTCTCTGCCACCAGAAAAGTATACGGGGATTCCTTAGTTCTGTCTTCTGGAAAAACAAGACTTTTTGTAATGTTACTGAAGCTGATTATATTCATGTATCAAAATGTATGGCCATTTGCATACAAACACTTTCAAAATGCATAGCAGCTTATACTGATGTGCTGGTGTGAGCTGACAAGGCGGAGCTGCCTCCTGTCGTCAGACCTCAGGCTTCGGCAGTGGCCCTGTGAGCCGTGTCTCCACTACTCGTGCGTTACATAGCGAGCTGGGCTCTAGCCATGCCTTTGCCAAGCACTGCTACTGCGGAGATGCCTACAGCTGTTACAGTGTTTTGTAGGTTAGTTCTGTATGTAATGTTTGTATGAGGGACTTTGAAAATCACTTCCAAATACTTGATATGCCGTGGGATTACTGTTTGGAATCACCCATGATATGACAGTACCTGTGGATTGTCACCAAAGAAAAGAGAGATTATTTACTAGTGGCTAGAGTTCAGAATATATATATATATATTCTATGTATACGTTTTTTTTCCTGTCCTCCTTTCCCTCATGTCCTTCTTGAACCTTACTGATGTAAAGTTCTGTAGTTGGGAAATACAAATGGTATTAGATAAGCTCCTTCTTATGCTCTCATGTGGTAAATATGCATGACCCCACCCTGTACCAATACTTAGAAGAGAAAATGCTGTGGTTAAAAGTGATAAGTAAACATACACGTGGACTGTGTATCTTTAATACTGGTTATGCAAACAAGCTTTCTTTTTCCTTTCCCTAGGAACGTTACGTGGCAAGCCTAATGCCCTTGCAAAAATGCATATCACCATGGAAGGTAAGGAAATATAATTTGAATGAGCTGGAAATTGGTGATTAGAGAAAACAGTTACGGTATGCTAATAATTTTTTTTTCTTTCCATAGAGTCCACCACAGCTGAGGCAGTTTAGCCAAGATGAGTTCATGAAGACACTGGAAAAAGCAGGACCACAGCTCACATCAGGTTTAAAAGGAGACTGGATAGGACTTTACAGGTCATTTCTCTCGTCGGCGTAAAAAATTAAATTATATAAATGAAGACAAATCAGTAATATGAATGCTCTTTTCCTGAGCAAACTCATTAGCAGTAGTGATATGAATAAGACTTACTTTTAGAACATATGCTTTAATAGGAATTGATAGTGCTTCATATACTATCTCTTAGTATATGTTATCTTAGTATGCTATAGTATATATAGTATACTATATCTTAGTATATGTTACTCACTTAAATATGTTTTCTCTGTGTAACCTGTTAATGGCTTTTATAAGGTGCTACTAATGCTACAGGTGTCTGTGTTACCAGTACTATTTGTGGTTTTATTTCTGGTTCTAACTTGATTCTTCCTTCCAATCAAAACAAAGATAAAAATGAGGATATTTCAAAGTGAGCCTTGCTTTTTTCCTGACAGAACTCCTAATCTTTATTGTCTTTTAGACCCTTTTCTTTACATTGTTTTCTCAATCCTCGTCTTGATTGATAGAAGCATGTTATACTCCACTTCAGAATATTACAGTTTTTGAAAGTAAACAGAGAAAGAGTCCTACTATCTCCTTCAACCTCAAACATAATTACTTTATATTTGATGACATAGAAAACACTGTGTTGTCAAAATTCTAATGAAAATATAAAATGTATTTTTCTTTGGTGTTTTACCAGGCATTTTTTGAAATCACCCAACTTCGATGGTTGGTTTAGGAGCCGGCAGAAGGAAATGATACAGAAGTTGGAGGCCCTTCATTTAGAAGCACTCTGTAATGAGGTTAGAAACGTGTGCTTATGATTATATTTATCATCTTGTAATAAAAATATGTTATCCCTCAAGCCAGTTATACTCCTGCTGTTTTCTCTTGTTGACCATAAAAATGTTGACAACTTCGTCAAGTTGGATCTAGCAAAATGTGAATTTGTTAACCAAGTACAAGCTAGAATTAACGTAGTAAAAGAGAATATGAAATATAGTTAGCTTTTTTTTGTAACGACTGTCATAATTTGTAAAATTTAATATTCCTCCCCCTCCCCCCACAAAACAGGTTTTTCCTCGTATTTGATAATGTTATTTCATTCAGCTTCCTTCTTTGGTGTTCCAATGCATTTTCAGTTGTGATACAGTTTGTAGCTTTGAAGGTATAAACTCAGTACCATAGAAAATTGACAGCTAATTAGATATGGATAGTAAACAGGCCTACGACTGATCTAAAGTAATTGGAAGCTGAGAAGTGAAGTCTGGCCTACACGAAGGATGGAGAGGGGCTTTTCACAAGGGTGTGTAGTGATAGGACAAGGGGTAATGGCTTTAAACTGAAAGAGAGCAGATTTAGATTCGATATTAGGAAGAAATTCTTCACCATGAGGGTGGTGAAGCACTGGCACAGGTTGTCCAGACAAGCTGTGGATGCCCCCTCCCTGGAACTGTTCAAGGCCAGGCTGGATGGAGCTCTGAGCACCCTGGTCTGGTGGAAGGGGTCCCTGCCCATGGCAGGGGGGTTGGAACCAGATGATCTTTATGGTCCCTTCCAACCCAAACCATTCTATGACTCAATGAGAAATGATCTTATGTTTTTACTTAAGAAGCTGAAGTGGGTATCAGTATAATTTGAGTTGGAACAACTGATAAAAAAAAATGCTACAAAAGGAGAAGAGATTGTACAGCTAAAGAGGGAATAGGAAGAACAAAAAAAAGTCAATACCACAGCTTTAAAACAAACAAAAAAATTGTGCTGGTTATTTTTAAAAAGTCATTGATTTTTATCCCTGGCTTTGTCAATTCCCAAACAGTACATTGTAGCAACCCAAACAGATGGTTTAATTAGAGCATCCCAGATAATTTGCAGGCCAATAGCTAGGTCAATTATATCACCTATAATCTATCCAACTATATTTGACATTAACTTACTGCAAAGAAAAGTGAATGTATCAAAAATTTATTACTGACTTGGGTCCTTATTAGTTTTTTTCTTTTGATCAAAGTGTTAACATCTTTCTGTGCATGAGCAAATGCCTTTAACAGGTGAATAGTAAAGGGGTAGGGGAACAGAACTTCCGTAAGAAAATTCACTTAATCCATATGTTTTACTAGATATCAACTGTGTGATCACCTTTAATGCCCTAGAAACAAGAAGTGCTGCCTGGCACTATTTTAATATTTCATTGTGCTAGCAGATCTGATTTGGTAAACATTCACTTCCATTTTGCATTGTAGATGCTATTTTTGAAACTAAGCCTGTTTGGTATGGTGTTTTGTTTTGGGGTTTTTTTATTTCTTTGTATTGTGTTTATATCCTAGTCTCTTGCTAAGTCCTGGGCAAACATGCAAATAAAGTAGATTTTGCAGTTCACAGTAGAGACAGTCCAGGAGTAAAATGAGTTTAGTAAATGGCATGAGAATAAGGAAAATGAGAAGACCCATTTGGAACAGTAGGTATAAATTAATACTACTTCTGAAAATTATATGTGTTGCTGTAAATATTTCAATGGTTAATTTTTATTCTTTTAGAACTTGGTTTTCTGGAGTCAGAAGCATACTGAAGTAGAGACAGTGGATCTTGTCTTAAAGTTAAAGAATAAACTGGTAAGTAACTGAATTGAACATGGCTCAAATTTGCCTGACTTAACTAGATGAAAGTATTATACAGTTATGTCTACAGGTACTTAAATTAAAATATTCTTTAAGATCTAGGTAGCTCAAGGAATCAGTCTTTCAGGTTTTTAAAAACAGTTCATTTCAGCCAGGACTGCAGAGTTAGCTGGCTTCCCAACATCGTCCAGGTATGTTGGAAGCATTCCACTGATCCTGGTTTTTTTTAAAACTAGTTGGAACTTTGTCACTGACCTGAGTGGGAGCAAGGCTGAATCCTCAGGGAAGGAGAAAACTTCTTGTGATTACCGAAAGTCTAAATCGGTGTTAGCTCATGCTGTTGTGTTGTTGTTGAGGAAACCTGCTGTTTTAGTAGAAATGATGTTTTATTCTACCTTTGCAGTTGCAGGCTGACAGAGAACAGCTTCCTGTGAAAACTGACACACTGAAAAAGCTGCAGACACACATCAATGATATTATACTAGCACTTCCAGATGACTTACAGGACATCTTGCTCAAAACTGGCACAACATGACTTCTACTGGGCTCTTTTGTGCAGAAAACAAAAGGCAAATGTAGTTTCACAGAAGACAGTGGCTTACCAACTTTGGAACGCAGCTCTACATAGTGTATTAACACTACAAATGGACTATACTAATAGTATAGCCCACTTACTATTTTCACTGTTTTTTCCACTTAACTACCAATGCAACTAAAGGAATTCCTGTGTCTAATAACGTTCGAAATAAGTGCTCTTAAAGAAACATCTGTCGGCATATGAAATTCTGCCACAGTATAGGACCATGGTGCCGTGCTGGCGTTGCAGAATGTTTTCCAATTGGTGCTGCTATACCTGTTCCTGCTAACTCAGGGGTAAGCAATAGTGATCCTGTACTGTCCTGTTATGTAGTATCTGATTGCTTTTTTTCCTTTTAGTTTTCATCTAGTGATAAGCCCAACTGGCATATTATGTGACTTGGTCAGAATACAGTATAGTTGAGGTATTTTACTGGTAAATGATTGCTTTCAAAACTGTTTCAGGGACAGCTGAAATAAGCAGATCGGTTTTTAACTTTCTTCCTTTCTCCTTGTTACCATCTTTTCAAAACCATATCAATTTAGCATCTTTAAAGAAGAGAAGGCAGCTGACAAAATTTCCTGAAGAGAAGTCTCCTCCCTTCAGTGTCAGTTGATTAGTTTACTCACATATGCCTTAAATATAAAGTAATTGGATACTAATTGGTGGTTTTAAACTGCTGGCATTCAGGATTTAAAGTGGATCACTAGTGTAAATGTAAGTATGCAGTATTCATCACAGGAAATAAACAGTGGTGTTCTAATATGGATTTTAAAATCAGTGATTCCAATACAGCTAACTGATGTACAATCTGTTTCAGCTGGACATCATAGCAGTCTGCTCCAGTTATAACTTTTTTTTTTTACTTTATAGTTTTTATTTATACCAGTAGGGTGTTTGAGGAGGTAACAGGGCTGGAGGGAGAAGATGTTGGCTTCAGATGAAAAGAGCCTATGGAAAGGTCAAACTGTGGTGAGAAAAGATTGTAGCAGGAAATATGCATATAGCAGACATGCATAAAAAGTCATTTCCTCTTGCATATTAAGCAACAAGAATGTGATGTTTATCTTCTTGAACAAGTTTCAGTGGTATATAAGAACTCAGCTGCTCTACATGCAGTGTTGTACTTTGACCAGTTTCAAGCAGAATAAACTTAATACTATAGTATACACACAACATACACTTTTATATGACAAATGGATCACGGTTGTAAAAAAAAAAAAATCAATCTGCTTTTAAGTGCTTGGATAGAATTTTTTAAAACTTACGGTATAATCCTGCTATAAGAATATGCTTTTGTATGATAAATATAACATCTTTCTAAAAAGGTCTTATTTAGATATAAAATGTCACAACAGTATTTTTATGAAAATACGTATTTTAATACTGTTACGGTTTGTATACAATTACTCATGACCAAAAGTTTAATGTATCTATTATGTTACTACATAACTACACCACTTCAGCATTAATTTCTAACTTGCAAATTTTTTTGCACACCCTAAGGAATAGCATTTCTAATCCAGAAATTAATAAGTGGCCATTCTTATACCAAATTATCTTAAATATTTAACTTGGAGCACTGTGTAGTTTCTTGGAACTGTGTAAACTGGTAACAACTATGATAACTATCACATGACTGCAAATATGTATTTTTGTAAAAGAAAATAAAAGGGTTGATTTTTATTTTTTTTCTTTGTAAGTTATATGACTTAGATGATGTGTGTGATTTGTTTGTGTTTCCCCTCTCCTGTCAAAGCAAAGCTGTTTAGCACCTTGTAGAGACTGCTGCTTAGTCTGACTTGATGAAGCTGTACCCCTTAGGTGACCGTACCCCTTAGGTGACCAGAAATCATGCATCACGGTTGTAATATGGCAGAGCTGCAGGATCCTCAAGAAAGCAAATGGCAGGGACTGGCTTCCAAGTAAAGTTTATCCAATCTTCAGTCTATTTCCTGTACACCTTTGTGAGGCCCTTGAGAAACATGGTAATGGGAAGTAGACTGCAAGCAAAGTTCAATTCAGGTTTGTTTAATGGAGTTGGTATTAGTTTAAATCCCTGAAAAATTAGATGCTTAAAGATAATTATTAGAATGTTGTTCAAAAGAAAGGCAAAAAGAAAAGTCATACCAGGTTGTTGGCTATCTTTGTCAGTTATTTGTAATGCTTTTAGTAATACTAGTTCAAAAGGACCTTAACCTAGAACTACAAGTCTAAGCAAAATGTAGTCACTAAAACAGGAACAGTCTTTCCTCATTGCAGGTTTCTGATTTTGTCCTGTTTCCCTGCAGTCTTGTTACACTGAGCGTGCATATTTTGGCTAGGAGTGCTTCAGCCGTTTGTAGTGTTGCAGCAGAGGAATTTCATCGGCTGCAGAAAGCAGTTGCCAGCTTGGTGAGCTAGAATTCTCCCACCTCTAGTTTGTGGTGGGGCTTTTTTGTTCTGTTTTGTTCTTAACTCATTGTGCTTAAAATACAGGTAAAGAGCTTGTACTAACCCTCCTTCATCTGAGGCTTGATGGCTGAAGGATAGTTTCAGTAACTTTGCCTCACTCTTCATTTGGCTTTAAAAAAAAAAAAAAAAAAGTATGTACACACACATATTGTTTGGACCAGAATGGGAAAAAGAACACCTGGGTGATTAGAAGTGGTCCTAGAAAGGAGGTAGCAGCTGTTCAGTAAAGAAATGCTAACGATAAAGGCCCTAGCTGGGTCATCAGAAGAAGTTAAGACTGCCTCAGTTAGTGTAATGGAGAGTAAACTGGACATGCATAAGCTTTGGAACTTCTCAAATTTCTTTTAAACAAAATAAATGCCAAAAATGAAAACATAAGATAAAGTGCAGTCAAATACGGTAAAGGTGCAGCTAGTCCTTTAACAGTGTTAACATCCATGATCTGAAAGAGGAGAATGAATGAAAAGTATGTTGTGAATAAGTTATGTATGATTATACAGGTCAACCACTTATGTTAGTGTTGAAACATTTATTATTGACAATCATTTCTAAAGCAGATGTTAGATTGTACTCAAATAACTGAAATCATTAAAGGCATCTATCTATTAATAACCTAGCTATAGTAAGGATATGCCAGCTTGGAGGGCTAAAAGCTAACTTACTTCAAAGAGTCCTTCAGGTATTTTGTAGTACACTTGTCCTCAGCTAACTTCAGGGAAGCTTAACTTCCCTAGCCAAAAAAAGGTGTAAATACTTAGTGCTCTGAAGTGAAAATAGGCAAGTATTGGAAGCCTATAACTGGACTCTATAAAACTATCAGGAAATTGAGATTCTTATAGTTTATCAGGATCATAGTAACACAGAATCATAGTTTGGGTTGGAAGGGACCTTTAAAGGTCACCTAGTCCAACTCCCCTGCAATAAGCAGGTACATCTACCACTAGATCAGGTTGCTCAGAGTCCTGTTGAACCTGACCTTGAACGTTTCCAGGGATGGGGCATCTACCACCCCTCTGGGCAGCCTGTGCCAGTGTTTCACACTTATTGTAAAGAAATTTCTTCCTTATATCTAGTCTAAATCTGCCCTTTTTTAGTTTAAAACCATTACCCCCATCCTGTTGCAACAAGCCCTGCTAAAAAGTCTGTCCCCATCTTTCTTAAAAGCCCCCAGTACTTAAAGTACTGAAAGGCCACAATAAGGTTTCTGTGGAGCCTTCTTTTCTCCAAGCTGAACAGCCCCAACTCTCTCAGCCTTTCCTCAGAGAAGAGCTGTTCCAGCCCTCTGACCATTTTTGTGGCCCTGCTCTGGACCTGCTTCAACAGGTCCATGTCTTTCCTGTGCTGAAGGCTCCAGAGCTGGATGCAGGACTGTAGGTGAGGTCTCATCAGAGCGGAGCAGAGGTGCGGAATCCCCTCCCTCGACCTGCTGGCCACACTTCCCTTGATGCAGCCCAGGGTATGGTTCGCCTTCTGAGCTGTGAGCATACATTGCTGGGTCATGTTGAGCTTCTCATCAACCAGCACCCCCAAGTCCTTCTCCTCAGGGCTGCTCTCAATCTCTTCATCCCCCAGCCTGTATTGATACCAGGGGTTCCCCCAACCCATTTGCAGGACCTTGCACTTGGCCTTGTTGAACCTCATTAGGTTCGCACGGGGCCATCTCTCGAGCTTGTCCAGGTCCCTCTGGATGGCATCCTGACTGTCAGGCGTGTTGACTGTACCACTCAGCTTGGTGGAGTTAGCGAACTTGCTGAGGGTGCACTCGATCCCACTGTCTATGGCATTGATGAGGATATTAAATAGTACTGGTCCCAATACGGACCCCTGAGGGATACCACTTGTCACTGGTCTCCATCTGGACATTGAGCAGTTGACCAGTACCCTCTGCGTGCAACCATCCAACCAGTTCCTTATCCACCAACCAGTTCCTTATCCACCAAACAGTCCACCCATCAAATCCTTATCTCTCTCCATTTCAGAGAGAAAGATGTTGTGTGGGACCATGTCAAAGGCTTTACAGAAGTCCAGATAGCTGACATCCATAGCTCTTCTCTTGTCCATGGATGTAGTCACTCCATCACAGAAGGCTGCTAGGTTGGTCAGGCAGGACTTGCCCTTAGTGAAGCTGTGCTGGCTGTCTTGAATCACCTCCCTGTCCTCCAGGTGCCTTAGCATGGCTTCTAGGAGGATCTGTTCCATGATCTTCCCAGGCACTGAGGTGGGGCTGACAGGTCGGTAGTTCCCAGTGTCCTCCTTTCTATCCTTTTTAAAAATGGGTGCAGTGGTTCCCTTTTTCCGGTCACCAGGGACTTCACCTGAATGCCAGGACTTTTCAGATATCACGGAGAGTGGCTTGGCAATGACATCAGCCAATTCCCTCAGGAGTCTGGGATGCATCTCGTCAGCTCCCATAGATTTATGTATGTTCACCTTCCTCAGGTGGTCACAAACTTGATCTTCTCTTACAGTGGTTGGGATTTCGCTACCCCAGTCCCCATCTTGTGGTCCATCCACTCGAGGTGTGGGAAGAGAGGTTGCCAGTTAAAGCTGAGGCAAAAAAGTTGTTGCGTACCTCAGCCTTCTCCTTGTCTGTTGTTACCAGTTTGCCAGTCTCGCTCATCAGCGGGGTATGCTTTCTTTGGTCTTCCTCTCCTGGCTGACAGACCTGTAGAAGCCCTCTAGAAGACATCTTAGTCACTAACTGGATTAAGTTAAAATATGACTTCTATCAAATTTTATAAAAATATAACTTCCAATCTTAATTTAAAATATTTTTTTGTTCAGAAGAATGTAACTGGAAACTTGACAAAGACTCTCAACCTGTCAGGAGAGAACAGCCTGAGCAGAGTCCCACTCCCAGGAGCCCACTGTTAGCATCTGATTCAGGACGGTCTCTTTATCAAGACATTAACGATGTTTTTTTTTAATGGAGAATAATTAAATGGCTTCTGCCTGAATAATGTTAGCTATTGTGTACTGGTACAGTTTCTAATTAGCCTAGGGAGGCTGTAACTCCCTTGATAACTTTTTGGGCTTTCGATGAAACCAGTGCCTCCTTGGGGTAGGGAGCTCAGTCGGTCCAGCCCTGAACGCAGCTCCTCTAGTTGTTACCATACTGCAGGGTTTTTACAGTAGCTGTGAAAGCTGTTGCAGCTGGTTATGAAATCAAACACACCTCTCAAAAAAGGGCATGTTTCTAATAAACCGTGGCTTGTTTCAGTTTTATTCCCCTATTACTTCCCTGTATCTGCTGCTTCCTGGCCAAGGAACCATGCGCTGGTTTGGTGCCAAGACCACGCCGCCTTTTGCCTCGGCTCCGCAGCCTCCGGGGTGCTGCGGCAGGCCCAGGTCACAGAAACCACGCAGGAAAAGGATCCTGCAGCGGTGGCGGCTCCTGTGACCGAGTGCTTTTTGTTTACTAACCGCGCTCCCTCTGTACCGGGGTGTATCTGGGGGCTCTCCGAGGATCTGTTACCCCGGAATCCGAACCTCTCTCTCTCGGGTTAGATACAAGGAGGGAATTCTCCTCTGTCTGAGGGTGGTGATGCCGTGGCACAAGCTGCGCAGAGGAGCTGTGGCTGCCGCTCCCTGGCGGTATTCGGGGCCGGGCCGGCCGGGGCTCTGAGCAGCCAGACCCAGTGGCGGGAGGCCCTGCCCGGGGCCGGGGCTGGGGCTCTGAGCACCCAGACCCGGTGGCCGCGGGCCCTGACCGTACCGGGACTGGGCCGCGATGACCTTTCCGGCCCCCCCCCAGCCCACGCCGGTCTGGGCTGTGCGCGTTCCCGGCATGCCGCGCGCTGCCCTGCCCTGCGCGGGCCGGCCGGAAGCTGCGGCCCGGCGGGAGGGGGCGCGCGACTACAGCCCCCGTCAGG
>Ga0065711_1030071_pt1 | contig 33853 bp, 22 predicted proteins | sample Hoacrofraction12_FD_59098 | JGI IMG/M metagenome (GOLD analysis project Ga0065711, IMG submission 59098) | Hoatzin crop microbial communities from Cojedes, Venezuela - Epithelial fraction 12 v2 (version 2) | ecosystem: Host-associated > Birds > Digestive system > Esophagus > Crop | place...
TGAGCAACCTGATCTAGTTAGTGGTGTCCCTGCTCGCTGCGGGGGGGTTGGACTAGATGACCTCTAGGGGTCCCTTCCAACCCAAAACTTTCTATGATTCTATGATTCTATGATTCTAAATCATGCTGAGACACAGGGGAGCCCCACAACTTTGCAGCTTCTCCATGTTGCAGGACACAGTGCCATCTTACTTGGAGCAGAAAGGGGGATGAGAGCCCAACAAAGTCATTTCAGAGGTGCCAGTCCTGCCAAGACCCCTTTAGGCAGATTCCTATTTCTGCCTGGAATCATATGCAAGATGAAACTATCATTTTATTGCTGGGACAGGGAGGAATTACAGCTTTTACTGACCTCACCTTCATGGAAATATTAAGAACAGAGAAAACAAAAAAAAAGAAAGAAAAATAAGCAGGTAGTGGTCTGTGCAATCATAGGTTCAGTATTGGCTCACTTTTTAAGTAATACCTGTGGGAATCTCTTTTTCTGAATTGCCTTCTGTTTTCAGAGTGTGGGCTGACCATATTTTCTCTGTGATAACACCTGGAGTTTTACATTTGCACTTGTCTCCAACATCTGGAGCAGTGCATGAAAAATTTGGTCCTATGTGTCCTGCTATAAAAAACATTACTTCACCCATACATGTGCCTTTCACAACAGCTCCTTCCTCCACCTCTCTCCCCCCATCACTAATCCTTCCTGGAAGACTGGTCCTCAATTTTTTTTTTTTTTCTTAATATGCCATGCACACATCAGGTGAATAAAAAAAAAAAAGCAGAATTTGAGTGAAGAGACAGAGGAAACGCATGAAGTGTTCTGAAGAGATAGGAGATCAAAAAAGGTTTCTTTGCACATCCCTTAAAGGCCTATTCATCCATATAATAGGCTCATCATACCCTGGAATTACTTTGCATGGGAGCTCAGCATGTGCACGTTTTTATCAGCTGGCTTGCAAAAGTGCGTGCCTTCAGGAGGGACAGCCGCCACCGCAGCCTGGGGACAATGGCAGGAGAGCTGGGCACCCAGGGCCGGCTGCTGCTGCTGGGAGCAAAAATCCAGCCTCGCCCACAGCCATTTTCAGACACTCACGGGTGAGGTTTTGAAAACAAACACACTTGAGATAAAATGTACACATATAAATAATCATACATATATACACACATACATATATATGTATGTACCTGTGGACTCAGGAATCCAGCAAGCCCTAGGACCGCAGAACAGTCATGGCAGAGATTTGCATCCCAGTGCGCTGAGCCCTTTACCCTGAACGGGATGTTTTCCTTTCTCTTGTGGGAGCCCTCTCTAGTCATGGGGTCCCCCAGCACGGCCAGGAAAGGGGAGATGGATCTGGTAAGAATATAGGAATTACCCTGTGTGGGGAAGATTTTTTTTTCTCCTCTTCTGTCAGCAGTGGTGCTTCAGCTCAGTTTGAGACAAGTCCGATAGGGCTGTCTCATGACATCTTTTCCAAGGCATCTTCTGAATGAGAAAGAAAAAAGGAAAAAGAAAAAAAAGCACAGGCATGATTTCAAATATCTGCTACCTTTTGTTGAAAGCCTCTGTCTTACTTTCTGGCCAGCTCATCCCTCTTGGGGTCCCCTCATTCGGAAAAAGCCATCCCTCATGAGATGCTGCATCCCAGGCAGCCATAAATTCATTTAAAGTAATGCACAGCCCCTAGATGCTGGCTGAAAGGCAACCCTCCAAACACCACAAATGAAATACTGGATTACTGAAGTCAACAGAAAACCTTCCCTGAGTCAATGGGTTGCTGTCCTGGGGCCTCAGCAGTGCTAAGCCACATCCTCCTGTCCTGAGCACACCCATGAGCCTAAGTATCTCCACGTGTCTGTTGACCATAGCCAGACATTGAACTTTTCCTTTTTATTAACTTGAACCTTCAGCTAAAAGTGGTGAGTACTGGTGACACACTTATCAATTAAAAAAAAAAAAAAAATTAATATTTTAGTGATAGAGAAAAGGCTTGAAAAGCTGTGATATGTGTGTCCCAAAAGTTCAGAAACCATAAATAAAAGAACAACTACATTACAATTTTTAAGCAAGTCTCAGTGGATTTAGGGAGGTCTGGCGTGTGACTTTCTAGTATCTAAGTTTGACAATATTGCCTAAAACCACAATGCTGATATCAACATTTCACAACTATTCATGACAGAAATAAAAGCAAGAAACAATATATATGTTTTAGCTTCAAAAACTGGAAAAGCTACAGGAATACCAGAGTTTAAACAAGCATTGCAGACATCAAAATCTACTCTAAGATGACACTTCTTAAATAGGTTGGTGCAAGGAAACACCAGGATTAACATCACTTAACATTAACTCTGCCTCCATGTAATGCCCCCACAGCACTTAAATATCAAGGAAAAAATTACTTGCAACTGAACTGCAAGACACAAGTGGTCTTTGCCCTGGAAAGCAAAATCCCCCATCCTCTTTTTTCTCTACATATCCAGGTTTTTATCTCAGCCTTCAGAATTGAAGCAGCTGCTGTAATCTCTTTTCTTCTGCTCACCACCTCTTCTGCAGACCCAGTCTGCTCTCAACTGCTCTCTGCCAGTTTGACTCCGCTGGCTTTGGTGAGCCTGCATCAGAGCACCTGCAGCGGGAATTTAATTCGGCTGCCAGTCCTCCAGAGCCGACCCACAGTCCCGTAGCTGCGTCGGCTCTGCAGGACTGATGGGAATAAAAAGTAGCTAAGAACTTCTTATTGTGACTGAAGTCAGCAGATATGACTACGCACAGAGGCAGCAGATGTGTCGAGTAAGAGCATTTTTAAATGGTGACTTCTCAAAGTGGGATTTTACTGTAAGTTATACAGCATGCCAGCTTTGTGATCTCTCAGCCCTGAGACTGTCCCTGTAATGTTAATTATATACCTTCCAAAGTGCTACCCTTAACGTTTTTCTCAGTGCTAGCAGAAGTAGTAAGAAAAGGCCAGTACCTTCCAATAAATATAAATTTTCTCTTACTTCCAAGGTAATCTAATCCATACAGATACATTTCAAGGTCTGTCAAAGTTATTCAGGCTCATTCCACAGCAGCCCGAATACCCTCTGCCCTGGAGATTCACCAAGATGTACTATGGAAACAAATCCAAGAATAGGCGAATTTTGTTACCTGGTCTGCAGAACCGGTAATATGAGATATAGCTGGATAAAACTGTGGTATTTATTAGGCAAATAAACCAACACATGAAAAAAATAAAGAAGATGCCAAATGCAAAAATGACACTCCTGTCACTATGAGAAACATTCAGAATTACTCAGCCCACATAAAGCATAAGATTTAATAAACTGTTCTTGCAGATGTGATTATAACTAAGTTTTAGCAACGATAGGTTTTACTGCTATTCGGGCTTAGAACCAAAAGCACTGGCGAGGCTCTATGGCCAACGTTATTCAGGAGATTGCTAAATAAAAGTCATCACAGCAACTTGCTCTGGTATTTAAATATCTGAGCTGTGAATAATAACGTGACGCTAGCACTCATTGGTCCTTGTGTCTGCTTGTATCAGCTGTGAGGGTGTGTCCTGGTTTCGGCTGGGGCAGAGTTAATTTTCCTCGGGGTGTGAGCAGATGCTACCTGAAATATGCCATTAATTGTGCAACCCAGGAAACCCAACCACAGGACAAGGGGCTTAGAAATTTGAACAAGCTGATCCCAACTTGGAAACAGGCCCCCCTCCGGGGTGCCAAGACTGGCACTCAATCTTTTCCTAGCAGGTTTCCATCCCTCAGCTTGTAACATCTATCCTCGGGGGCCTGCAAGGCTCAGCAATGTCATGCAAAGCCTTGCATAAAATTTGAACATCACTGCCCCTAAAATACAAGATTCTCCTGGGTTCAGTTTTGCCAGGCTTTTGGGAACAACTCCTTAACGCTAAACTGGATCTCCCCACCAGCAGCAGCATGGCAGCCCCTGTCCCATCTCCGTGCCGGGATGCTGCCCTGGGCCCCTCACCCCCTGCTCCATCCCTGCACTGCCCAGGGCAGGGGCAGGCACCGGCTGCCTGGGGGGGCCAGGAGAGCGGCCACATCTCACAGGCCAGAAACCTTGGAGGGTGTTGGCATGGCGGGTGCTTCTCCCACCAGGGGCATCCCAGCTGCCCATTGCCCCATGACACGTGGAGAAGTGAGCTACCAAAGAAACCTCCAAAAATCCGAGAGAGGACCAGAGCACTGCTGGAGGTTAGGGACTTGCACAGGTAAGGCATGATGCACACGTGGTCCCAAGGACCTACCCTCCCAGCAGCCAGCTCACCATGACCCCACAAACAGGCAGCAAAAAGGCCTCGTTAGTCCCCGTGCTTTCACCACCTTTGCCTAACAGGACAATGAGGAGGAGCTGGCTCTTCTTTGCTCCTATGGCAAATAACTTGATAACTAAACCCTTTCTTTACTCAGGATGTTTTCAAACCACATGGCTGGGCTGGGCTAGTCCCACAAATTGAGAAACCACCTCAGACTATGCAGAGACCAAAAAAAAAGCAAAAAAAAAGTCTAGCAAACATTCAGACAGAATTGAAAATCCCAGCCAACCTGCATTGCCTCAGACCATAGACCTGGATTACAAGTAAATTTTATTTTCCTGTAATAAAACATTCCTCTTTACAATGGGAGTATCAAGCTGACATTTGAAATACACCGTTTGACTGGAATTACACCAAGAGTGAATGCTGCAAAGTGACTGCATCACTGCACACGGCTGACAGTAATTATTAATAGGACTGCTCTTCCTTTGATAGGCATGCATTACAGATGGTTCAATAACGGAAACATTTGTGAACAATTGTTTGGTGGTGGAGAAAAAAAATGCTGCCAAAATTTTATCGCTTAAACACTATGCAATTAACCAGCTCGAAAGCTGATCTCTTACAAAAGCATGATCGCTTTCATGACACTCGCTGAGCTCTGCGGGAGCACATACGTGAGCGGCGTTTACAGGGTCAAGAACGGATGGGGCAGAGGTGGTTAGACTCACAAATCATCCTCCCAGCAGGTAAGCTGCACAAGTTATCAGGGAGTTACTTTCACATGGAATCATTCAGAGTCATCTACAGCTAGAGCAATATGCAGAGAGGGGTGAACAGAGTCCTGAGTTAGCGGGTGGCTGTGCAGCCTTATAACCACACTGTAAAATACTGGAGCCCACAGTATATCCACTGCTAAAAAGAGGAGGGAGAAGTTTCTTTATCTCCTCTAGTAAATTTAAATCAGGAATATGTCTGAAATAGCAAAGGGATTCACAGGCTGAATCAGAGAGGATCTCTAACTCCAGAAACTGAATTAAAATGTCAGCATAAAACAAACAGCGATGGTCACTTTTCCATCTCAAAATCAAAAAAAACAGATTTGGCTTGCAGAGGGAGGCAAAGGAATTACCCCTTGTTACCAAGTGTTTTCTCCACAAGACCATCTCAGGAGGGCAGGAGGAAAAATCGTGCATCATTGAAAGAAATACTCAAAAAACAATACAATGACAATACAATGTCCCAAACTTACAAACTGTTCTCCTCAGTCAAACCAGGACATCCACATGTAACCCACACTGGGCTCAAATGCAATGCCTCACATGCAAACGTTTCTCCTGCCAGTGCTCACATATCTCATTGAATCTCAGGCGCCTGTCACTGCTCCTTGCCTGAGCCGTGTTACAGCTGAGCCCGTGCCTGGCTGCACCCCATGCTGACTGGGACCCCCGCCTGGGGTCTGGCCTTCCTGGCTTGACCTCAGACCTGCCTCCACGCTGTGGACTTGCCTGGTGGTCTGGGCTCTCGGCTGACCCAGGACTCTCCGTGTTTGGGTACCGCGGGAATGCACCTCTGGCCGCTCATGCACTGCCCCTGCCTTGCTGTCCATCACAGGGCAGCGACGATCCTCATGCTCCCGGATGGGCAGGGGCACTGGCTGCCTCCACCCTCCTCCCTACCACCTCTCTGTGCAAAGCACCTGCCTGGGATGTCCAGCAGTTCCAAATCTTCTCATGCAAATGCTCACCGAGGGCCAACAGTGCCCACCAGGAAAGTGCAATGGGTTTGGTACATCCCCAAATCTCCACGCTATGAGCTTTCCACCATAGCAGAGCCATTCCTACCTCCAGTATGATACACGGTGGCAAGATACCTGGAACTATTTCACCAAATCCTGCCATTTTCCCTCTCCACTCATGATTCTCTTTCTGCTTTGTTTTCTCCGCTGTTTTTAAGCTACATAAATTTCAGGTAGTCAAAATTTTAAAAAACATATGAGATCAAACATAATAAACTGATTTAATAAATAAATAAAGCTGAATAACTAAAACACTGAACAGTCACTCCCAATGTTTCCACTGACTAGCATTTGCAGTACACTTCAAAGAAGTGAAAATTATAAAAGTAGAATCAAATGTGTTGTAAGTTCATTTTAGCAAATTAATGCCATCAGTTTTTGCTAAAAAAGTCTCCAAGCATTTGTACTTAAAGTTTTAAAGAGGCAGAAATGAATAAACACAGCTGTCTGTCTGTAGGAACAAATAATCAAAGAACCTGAACTGTAAATTGTCCAAAACCAGAATATATCCTTCAGCCAGGCTTGTAATTAAGGCCAGCTATTCAGAGCAGCAAATAGCAAAGTCTAAAGCACTTCTCTCCCACATAAAGTTTTTGGCATTTCGGTAAAAACCACCAAGAATCTTTTCACCCTCTTGAGCTCTGACTTGTCACGTTTCCCCTGTGTTCACAACAGGGTTACAGATATCAATCAGCATTGTTTAATTAATGGAGTAACAATATTAATGTTGAATTGCCCAAAAGACCAATGTTAACAACTTTCTCTACTGCCAATACACGAGACAGTGGTGAGATGTTTGTCCCCGTGGTGGGAGGTTCCCAGTCAACTCACATCAACATGGGCACCGCAGGGCGAGACAAGCAGAGATAGACCATGTCCTCACCTGCACACCAGTGGGAAGATCGTCTGCCAAATGAACCCACCATCACCAATCCCGCCACCACCCCTGGGAGAGGGAGCAGCTGGTGCACACATTCAGCATCCATACCCGCCCGAAACACCATGGAGGTAGCAACAACCATGCTCCCTGGGGGAAGGATTGCAAGCGGCAGTGGGGAGAGTCTGGGGAGCACACTAGGAGATCAGTGCTTAAAACTGAAGCCGCTGTAGTTCCCTTCGCTGGACAGCACTGCTGTAAAATCCTTGGTCACAGACGAAGCGTAGTCAGAAGTCAGCAGAAGCGTGAAATGCCGAAAACCCCAGACCTTTGGGCCAGCCCCTCGCAGATCTACAGGAGAAAATGGGCAAAAGCTGTTGCCACTCTGCGCTGTTGCTAAAGACTGCCATAAATGTAGAAACGTACAGATAAAGACATTGTCAAAATCTGCTGCAGGATCCCTGAATGTTGCCATGCCAAATGCCATATCTTTCATTACAGAAAAATTTCCAGCTGCCTCACTTGAAAATGAATTGTTTCCTGTCACTAAGGCAAAGCTGTTGCACACCAAAGTAAAAAAAAGAAAGGCCAAGCAAAATCTGCTGCCTCTCATTAGATCAAAGGTTGGCAGCAGAGATAAACCACCACACAAAACGACATTTATTCAGAAGAGCAATTGACTACAGAGTCATTTGTCACTTTTAATAATACTACTGTTGTAAAAGGATGATAATGGATATCAGGTTACCCTAATGGTAATAAAATATTTGTAAACTAAACTTGTTCATTTTGACGATAAAAAAGACATTGAAATAATTTAACTGCAGAGAATAAAATTGAAATGGGTCTGTAATTACATAGATTTTCAGCATCTTCTCCTTTATGCAAAGAGCTAACTGCTGATGACTCCCACATTTCCAGCACCTTACTCTGCAAAACAAAAGATTAGAAATATGTACCAGATGTACAGAAAAGGGGCCTGCAGCAACATTTCAGAAGTGATGCATACATTTCTTCCCATTTCTCCTTCTTATTAGTAGCATGCCAAGTGTCATATCTCATTAATCAAGTGAGCCTGTATGCAGTGAAACTATAGCGAGTCCAGAGAAGAGACAAAGCACTATCAGTGAAACCACCGGATCTCAAAATTCTCCATGTCACCATCAAGGAGAACACTGGAGGATTTTTGATGACTTTGATATACCATCATGCTGGCAAAATGCATATTGTTGTGGGTTGATGTGGCTTTCTTATCCCATATGACCTGCCTTCAGAGATTTGATGAATTCAAGGTAAGGATTGCAGGAAATTCAACATTTTTCTCTAAATTCTAGGATCTCTTTGAATTCTGCTTTTACCCATTTCCTAATGATTTTCCTGGAACATTTCACTTTAAACAAGTTCAATGCCGTCAGCTGAAAAGCGTGACAGTCCCAAAGGAAAGACTGCAGGGAACTGAAGAGTATCTTGGTAGCCTGACTCATCCCTGGATTCCTCTTGCTGCTGTTTCAGATTTTATTTTATTTTAAATTAGAACCATGTGAGTTTCTCCACCACATCTAGATTCTAGGAGAGTCAAATCTCTCTGATCTCAGAGCAAGACAGTTTATCTCACAATTTTGCACATGCCTTTCACCCCAGCTGGATCTAAACCGTGGTGAAATCAATGACTCTGGTACTCCACCTTGGGGGCTTTGCTCCCTCAGACCCACAGTATATGATAAACAAGGATGTATTTTGAAAATGGATGACCTAACCTACTGCGCAGGAAACTTCTTGGCTTCTCAGATGACTTTGTCTGCAGAGACTTGCTTGTCGCATGTCAGAAACTTAGAGAGAAAATCTAGACCTTAGGGAAAGTGGCAAGAAACCAAAAACTGAAGCCAACACATAAAGGTATGCCAAAACTCTTGCCAGCAAGGTTTTTATAGCTGCATTTTAAAACATTCCTTGCAGTTTGGTTTTTTTTGTTTTTTTTTTTTATTAAAAAGGCTGTGATTAGCACTATACTGTCATTGCTCCTGCCATGGAGGAGGGTATCCAGAACAGCGTCTCCTGAGGACCTCAGGGGACTCCACAATGCCTGCAAGTCCACCATATTCTTTGAAGGAAAACTATAAACCGAAATATCAGTAACCATCCCGAATAATTAATATGAAGTATTATGAAGGGTGCTTAGCAGAAAAGAACAATTATCTTCAAGTTCCAGTCCTGCAACAAAATGAGACCTTGGGAAGCAAATATTTTATCTCCTATATTCTTATTCAGGGAATTACTGTTTTTTTGCTTGGAGACTGTCTCTATATGCAGGCTTCTGACAATTATGTATATATGTTTGTATACAAAACTTACTGCAGAGACAAAGGATGAGCCCTGTGCTTTGAATGCAAGTGAGCTCAGTTTCCCTACCCTAGGACAGATTTGCTATGTGGACCTGAACACAGCACGCAGGGCACTCCTGCACTGCAGTCAGAAACAGGGTTTCAGTAGCTGCAGGCAAACCAGAATCAGCTTTAATCCAGTGAAGCTGCATGGAAATAGACATCAGCAAAGCCACATTCTTGGCTGGGGTTGTGCATTGTTGAGCCTGACTGCTGGGCTTTGCTGCCATCAGCGCTGAACGAGGTACATTGGAGCTGGGTCATGCGATTGCCTTCCTCTGCTTCTCACTAAGCATCCAGAGCCAAGGACAGTCACAAAGCAGAAAGGGGTCTGCCTGAAAATGAAAAGGTTTACAGTTTTCAGTGGAACTCAAATGGCACTGCGCAAAATGGATTTCCTCCCAAGGCTGAACCCTCTGGTCAAAGCCTCTTGCATGTGCTGCAGTCCGTACCCCCATTCAGTGTCAAGCTGTCTCCTCTGTATCACTGTATCTCAACTCCGCTCTTGTAAAGGTAAACTATACCAACACAGACCTCCCTTTAAGCTCTGTTTGAGAGCAGATCATGCCATACATGCAGAGACTGACTTGTGCAAGCTCAGCAGGGCTCATTGGCATATGCCTAATACCATGATTATGAGGACGAACTCCAGCCCTGGAAACAGCCTGCCCACTCTCCGAAGGGATGGAAGAGTTTTCAGGAAGCCGTGTTTGATTGGATCTGCTCCAGGGAAAGCCAGCCCATGTGTCTATCTGCTAAATGCTGAACTGGAACGGGAAACGATGGGGTGCAAAACACAATGGTATCCCTCTATCTTCCCTTGGAGTCAGTTCATGCCCGGCCAGGCTTATTACCTCTGGCTCCAGACTGCTGACTGCAGACCATCTTGTGTGACTCTGTGCCATGGTTCACAGGACTTTGGGGACTCTTATTTGCTATGCCACAGTATGGCACAAACAGAGCCAGCTGGGGTGCAGCCACAGCCAGCTTAGATGTCTCCCTTTCTAAGGGTAGACAAGCCCATTGGAGAAGCATTCAGATGCAATGCTGGCACACAGCCCTTGAAAACATAGTTCTCTGCAGGTGCAAACACCCCACCAGCATCTGCCAGCTGTGGGAGGCAGGACACGGTAACCAAGCAAGTTATCTGATTCAGTTAAATGTTATTTTTCCAATTACAACTGGCTGTTTGTATACCTTCTTAAAATATCGTCATGCAACATCTAAAAGAAAGGCAACTGTATATGACTTTGGTTGTTTTGGGGGTTATTTTTTCCCTCTGCAACTGAAGAAAATCATAGTAATCTCTGGAGTGAAAACAGTGATCTGCCAGCTCAACCAACTCATAACCCTAATTCACCTCAAAAAATTAAATCCCTTGAACAATTTTACTGAAGAAAAAAAAAAAAAACACATGCTCTGAAATAAAATCTAAGTTAATTTTCAAGATATGAACAGATGCACAATCCACCCAATCAATCATACCCAAATCCAACATACAATTAGTCACTCACAAGCATCAACAAGATTTCACATCCTGTTTAATTTCCTTGTGCAAAACCTGGTATTTATTCATTTCTTCAAAGCTTTTAAGTAATATGGTAACATTAATTTGTCCCAAGTCACATCCGAGAAAATTTGATCAATGATATGCTAAACATCAGTTTCAGTCTCTGACAAAACAATGCATGAATCCAAGATCCTGAGACTCATCAAGTGTACTAGGTGCCAATGCAATTAATCAGTGCTGACCACTCACTGTAGCTTCAGCAACATGTTCAATTTTAGTCCAAGAGTCACAATTTTGACACAGGAAAAAAATAAACGCTGTCACTAGTAGCAGGAGAAGAAACAATATATTATTGCACAAAACAATACATCCTGATTTTGTCATGGGACTGAATGAAACAATGAAGCTCAGACGGGTAGATGTGGGCTGCAGCCCAGTGCTTCTCAGCCTGCTGGCCTTCACAAAGCACACGTTGCTGCCAGGGCCACCCTAGGCCAACGGAATAAGACCAATTAATTTCAGAGGCATTGGCTCAGTCCTGAAGTTTCTCAGTGCTGATGCTGGAGGCCCACTGAATCAGACCATGCCAGAGAAGTGTCTGGCATACACCAAGAAAGAAATTACGTGTGGTCCAAAACTAAATTATAGGCCGAGAGATTAATTTTGAATAATGTATTTTTAAAGAGGATATATATATATGCATATATCAGACACAGAACACTGCTTTAAACACAACTCGAGCCTGCTGTCATTATCTTAGGATGAAGGACTGAAGGATGTATGTTTTGTTTTCCTCTTCTAAAGAGCCAGAGGACCTATGTTCAGTGTTTATCAGTTTGCCTCTTTTCAGTCCTTAAAATAACGTACATATAAAAGAGACTGAATGAAGTGCTTCACAGAGCCTTGTTTCCAGCTGTAACCTAAATGAGTTTTGCACATGAGTGGAATCATTTACTGCTTATTTAACTTTGCAAGTGCTTTGGAAGACCTCTTCTAACACTGGCTTTTTTTTCTCCGCTTGGCTGCTGCATTGACTGCCTCGAGCAGTTTCCCTCTGCGCAGTCTCAGAAAGGGACGTGGTCTTCTGGGTTTTATGCCCCTTGAGCAAGGGCTGTCAATACACCACCGCAGGACAGATATCCCAGTCTGCAAAACCTCCCCACCAGCCCAGCGCTGTAAATGCCAAGTGGGGCTCACTCGAAGCAGCACACACCGCACTCGGAGAGCCCAGTGCTGCCGTAAGGTGTTGAAGCGCTTTCATCGCTGCCCTAACAATGGGCTTAAATGGCCAAAGAGCATCGCCTCGTGAGCAGTGTGCCATATATGAATGCGGACTCAGAGTTCGTTCTTTGCTTTTTCATTCTCTGTTGGCTGGGCTCAGACTTCTCACACGCCCGCCCGTGGTGCCCAAGGGCTGCACGCTTTTAAACTACACTCCCAGTAACCATGGCAAAATACATGGTCCCATTTCTTATGAATAAAGCTCTTCCCAAACATCTTCTAATGTGACTGCCCGTAAGCAAAAACTTATTCTTTTAATTCCTTTCCCTCCCTGCTCTCAGATCTGATGCATCAGAGCCACATGGAAAAAAAACCCAATATTGCTCACAGGTTCATGAGGTGTAAAACTGAAGTCAGTGCAAGATCAGGCCATACAAAGCATTCATATATTCTTGGCTAAAATAGCCCTTTTTTTGTCCAAGCATGTTCATTCTCAGGAATCTAGATTTTTCTGAATATTTTTGTGTTCATTACAACTCTCAAATTTAGGGTTTGCTCTTTACTTACAATTTCTATTCACAGGTCAAAGACCCAGCTCTAACAGCTTCAGCACCAATCTCTTACAGACACTCTGTTTTCCTTTTAATTCTCCCTCATTTACCCAATTAGCTTTCTGTTAATTAAACACTGAAAGTGCTTTTACTTTCTTCAGAAGAACACATTCCTGCTTAACCCTTGATTTATACATGTACCTGTGCAGGCTGTTTCAATGAGATTAGAGTTTGCACATGGTTTTTGTTCTTGGTTTGTAGACATTATTCTGAGGAAATGTTGCGGTATAACATCAGACTCGCTGTCTGCCATTTATACTGGAGTTTTGCCTAGCATAGTTTGACTGCTGAGATAATTAATAGTCTTTAGTAACCATGATTCCCTGGTTGTGAACTTCAAAGGCAACAGTAGTTTTATATTCTTTCTGTGACTTGAAATAGCAGACAGTTATTATAACCTTAAATGATTTGGAAGTGAGGGGCTGTCCAGGAACCATTAACTGAAGCTGGCTAGAGGGGTTCCACCAAATCTACCATCAGTCAAGCTTTCTGTTTGGGAAAGGATTATATCATTTTTCTATTTTCCTTTCCCTTTGAATCTGCATTCTGTCAAATTCAAATTATTGTCTTATTCAGCCTACATTACAATACGTCACTGTGCACCCATCCCAGAACCACCCAGTGCTGAGCAACTTCCAGCCAAGGGCTCTGCCTTCCACTGGGCTCCATTTGCACCTCCTGCTCAGTCTGAGGCAACACCAGGATTTGTGCCTACGCACAAGCATGGTATTTCAAGTTCCTTCACTGGTCCTCAGACCGCCTGAGAAACACCTCAATGTATTTACTTTCTGTTCTCCTGCCTCTTTTTTGTGTGCCACATGGTTAAAGAATACAAACCAGATGTTGTATAATAAAATGAGACATAGCAATTACAGCATCTCTCTATGGCTTCATCTGTGTGGGTACGAGTCTCTGCTCTGTTCCTGTGCCAGAATTTGCTGCTGTTCTATATAGATGAACATGGCTTTCTCCTCCTCCAGCGCTAGCTGTCAAAAAAACACCACATTGCCCAGGTTGTGGTACAGGGCGATGGAGGAGGCTGTGCAGCTACCAGGTGTCCTGCAGCCCCAGCTGTGTGGGTACCAGGTTGCCACTGCAGGACCAAAGCCTGTAGTCTCCTGTGCTCCTCAGAAACTGCCACCTGGTTAGCAATCTCATTGCTGTTGCACCACCAGCTACAAAAGCCTGGTGTATCTTTAGATCACCACTCCATTGCACCAATGTGATGTCAAAGGGTCTTCTATACATAAGCAAAATATGGTGCATACTGTGTAGATAAATACTAGTGAATCTAAAAAGAAGAAAAAATTATATGGCTTTTACAAACATATCATTTTAATCTTTTCATAAAGACACATGATGTGAACTTGAGAATGGAGTGGTCTCAAACCTGAGAGAACATGGAACCTGAACCCCAGGTCATAAGAGGCAAAAGCTATTCTCATTTTACAGAACAACAATCCCATGATTACAAACCCACTCAAAATTAAAGCCTTTATCTTCTCCTACATCCCACTGCTGCTCCTTGGCTGCAATCTGTACCACCTCCACATTCTCACCATCCCAAAACCTTTGCTTGGTTTTTGGTGAGCCTCTTCTTCAGAACGCCCCTGCCAAGAACATCAACACTACTACACCCAATCTGCAGGAGAGAAGATTGAACAGCATGCTAAAACATGCACACAGTGTTCGTAGTAGAAAAAGGTATGGAGTTTAGGTACCTAGATCACTAGACTATAGCCCAATCCTTTGATCTCACCATTGAGTTCATATTCCTCTTAACTGCAACCGAGTTCACTGCAGCTCTGTGAGCACCACTGTGCCTGCCAGGAAATACGTTGGTGGGCCCAGACACTCTCCCGTAACATTCCCTAAATGCTTGCAAGAGGAGTGTACCTTACAGCAGAATTCCTGGGCAAAACACCATCTGACTTACAGGAATGGATGCATATACCTCTGGGATATCTAAACCAAGTTAAGATTTACCAGCCCCTCTTGCCCATTATTAGACTTCAACACAGCCCATTCGATTTTTCACCAAGGACTGATAATGCCAAGACATTACAAGAGAGATCTCATGTCAGTGTTTCTTCCAAGGCTGTGAACAACTTTACACTAGCTTTACTAACCCAATTTAAAGTCATTGCCAGAGTCAGACCCAGAATACAGGTAAGGCTACAAGAACAAGTTCACCTGAAGTCTCAAGAAGGCACACAGCTGCCACAGGACTGCCACTCCATCCTTCAGCTCCCTGCGAGGCACGGCAACAGCATCACTCGGCTGAGCTCTGTGCAACACAGTCTGGGCTTCCTCCCTTCTGAGTTTTGGAGTAGGGAAAGGCCTCTTCAGGGGGCATTTTTTAAAAAAAATAAAAAAAAAGACAATATGACTAAGGAGGTACACTGTTAATTAACAGGCATATAGTTATCGAGTAGTGCATACTATGTGGAACTCTATACACACATTTCATGAAACTGCTGTTACAGACCAGAAAAGGCTTCTTGTCGCAAGCAGCTCTCAATGCACTTAAACAAGTCTTAACATAAAATCACATCTATATAAATGCATTAGTCGACTCTCAATCCCATTTTATTGAGCAGATACAAAGACTACTGCACTTGTATTGTTGCCCCATATCTATTCTTCTCATGTATGTACATTTGTACCTCAAATACGAGAATTTACCTGAAGCTTACAGTCAGTTAGTCACCAGTTTATGAAGTTTTTCATCCAACTAAAGAAGAGGAACAGCACGACGCAACTCAGGTGACCAAGCGGAAAAATAAACCCAGACACAGTGTTTGATTTATAGCAAATCCAACAGCTGCAGTTTTTTAGACAAATGAGTCCCAGCACTATTACAAATAATAAACAAAGACACAAATACTATAATTCACAAAGCGGTTTGAAGAGGAAGAAAAAAAAGAAAGGAGGCTAAATTCATTAAAAATAGTGCAGCCAGCCTTAGATTTAAAATGTAAAGATCCATGTTGGCACTAAAGCAGCAGAATTTCCTTTCCTTCTACTTTTCGTAAGACTCAGCACCCAAGTTTTGCTTACAGTTTAACATACTCCACGCAGGTTTCTTCATCTGGAAGACTGTTGCTACTTATGTTGCCAGTGCATTTGAGATAATCCGAAATTGCCTTACTCCGAGACATTAAAAAAAAAAATAAAAAGCAACATCATTACTTTATCTATTTACTGTGAAACCCAAAGGAAATATTTCATATGTATCATTTATTGAAGCAAAAATGGAAAAAAAAAGCATATTATGCTTTTAGAAATCAGTTTTCAGCTCTTTTCTCAGATGATTTCATCAAAGACATATCAAGGGGCTTTGGGGGAAGTTACAGGACTTTTTGCTTTTATACTATTAAAAGTCAATTTTCTCTGTGTTTGCAATTGATTTAACATAGCCTTTAGGATTTTTGACACATATTTTTAACTCTCTGGAGAAAGCACAGCCATTTAAATAATCTAAATAGGACTAATATGTTTCCTTAGTCTTAGCTGCTTTTTAATTGTTCATAAGAATTCAAATAAAATGTGCGAAATGTGCAAAACTATTTTCTCAGTCTTTATGGCACTGGATGTTATCTGTAATTCATGGCAAAGACAGCTAGACTGACTCCAAACAGCAGTCTAACAGTGATGCTCAGCATCAGACATTTCAGCTGAAGACACCATAGAGTAAGCCCCAGAAAAATAAAATTTCCTCCTGATGTCCAAGTCAGAGGTTGGCTGCGGGCTCAGATCTCCTTCTCAGCTTCGTGTTTGTTTCAGTTGTTCACAGCTAACACCACGAATAGCTTCATTGTCTTCACCCAAGTCCTTTCAAATCCTGCTAAAGTTCCGTAAGGAGTCACATTGCCTGGCAATGAGGCCCGCTCCACTCAACACTGCCGGTTATGTACTCAGTTAGAAAGGGCAGGTACTGAACTGAACCTCCTCTCCATCTCACTGACTGTGCCCTTGGTTTTGAGTGAACAAAAAGGGTATCTCTGAACAGGACCTGAAGATTTCACTCCAAAAGGTATTAAAGATGTGATATAGAGGTACTATCCCATAGCATTTCAGGTGAAAGTACTCTAAAAGAATTGTAAAATCATTAAGATTTCAGTACATGTGTTCTTTTTTCCCTAGCAGAAGAATCCAGATACTTCAAGCTCTTTAAGAAAAGAGACAGTAAAAGGAGAATGACAAAAACTTGAGCAGAGGGTCAGTGGCAGGTCCCTGGGCATGATTACCTCTTTGAAATTCAGGCAGCAGGGGATGCAAGGTGTCAAAGGCTGTACAATCACTTCTGCTGAGCATCTAATCACCAATGGGCCTGATCAGTGGAGAACATGAGGTGAGGAACCAAGAGAGGTCACTAAGCAGGAGCCACAAAGTGAATCATGCTGCTTTACACAAAAGGCAAAAAAAAACGCTGTCTAGAGAAACCGCTGGTAAAGGAGATGGAGAAAACAAAAAATAAGTAAAACACCTAGGAAGGAAGGTAAAGCAGTAAAAAAGACAACAAAGGAGATCTAAACACTTTTGCCAAGTCTGTGGGAGCTCACTGACTTTAGAGAATGGCTTCTCGCAGAAGCTGTTTCATCTGATGCCAGAGAGTCTCTGGGGCAGGTAAGAAGGGATAGGTCATAAGTCACCATCTGGCCCTGAAAAAGAAGAAAATGGCAGAGAAAATGCCAATTACAAAATATGCAAGTGTCTTTTCAAAGCAGTGGGGAGGACAGGTGGGAGACACCTCACTGAAACACAGGCTGTGTGATCGCACAGAGGCAGGCATGGTTTCACCCAGGCAAGGAGTCAAGCCTTGCTGGGAGCGATGTGTTTGAAGGTAAAGTACTTCAACGACTGAGTGCTGCAGAAAGCATCCCTCCTTGGTGATCACCCCAGGTACCAGCTCCTTGGTACCTACCCAAGACATACCTAGAGAAAGGAAAGTGTGTCCATGCTTCAGCAACCTCCATGCAAACTCCAGCCCACCTCACACCCCAGCTCAACCCTTTCACTGGTTTAAAAGACCACATTGCTCTATTCACCAGAGGTGCAGAGGCATGCTTTCTACCCTGTCTACACGGTTACCTGCACAGTGCTGTCTAACAAACATCTGTCTCTAGCAGACGTGGGGATGCACACCATTAAGCATCTCCATGAAGTCCACCAAAGCACATACTCTGTGTTTTCAGGAACAGGTTTCATAGATGACAGATGTGCTGCTTAAATGCCATCACATGGTAAAGACAGGAAGAGGGTGGAGGGTCTCTAGGGACATGGCCACATTCCTATCATATGGTTCAGGGTGTCCCCACACAGGCATTTTTACGGCTTACTGGGGAGAGAGTCTACAGGTCGCTTCCCTGGCCCAGGTCAGGCTACAGCCCTTCACATTTTGCTTTTCGTCGTGAGGAACAGGCATCAGTCAGCAGCAGTTTAACAAATGCATAAAAAAATTGTTTTTCCAGTAGATTGGCATATCTGTTGTCAGGAACTGAGAAAGCAATATATGCATACATGCATGAGTACATGCACTCTGGTCTTGAAGGAACTGAGAATTACTTTTCTAGAATTAAAACGGAAAATTGCAACTCCACTTAATGATTGTCACCAGTTTTGCTCTACATTCCTAGACAAACCTGGGTAATCGCAAGATGTCATCACTTGTATTATTAAAGGCTGTGTTTATCATACATTTATTGTATGATCTGTGGCAAGTTCAGAAACAAATCCCCAGAACCCAAGATGGATACTTACCCCTGGACTGCTCTTACCTTACCAAATTTCAGCAAATGCAACTGATGTGTAAAGGTACCTAGTGGCTAATCAGATGTTTATCAACACAGTATTTAGGCAGTACTGTTGTTTTTTCCCAGTTACAAGTTGCACATTTGTTTCACAGTGTTTCCACTGCTTGTATGACTGCTAAAACTATATATTCAGGATAATGAGGTTTCTAGTGGTTTTGAAATGTTATTTAAATGCTGATTTCAGAAGTACTGTTCGTAACCTCTGTTACGTCTGCAGCGAAAGCACATTTTCCAAAAGGTTTATATCAGCATAAATCTGTGGAGCTTTGTTGAAGCATTGCATTCAGAGCAAAAATCTGCCACTTCTTTGACTAGATACCCACAAACCACTGACCTAGCTAAAATGTAACCTGCAGCACAATGAACTGACAGGCACAGAAAAGTATCTCAGCTAAACGCAACCCCTAAGTCCCTTCAAGGTTCTTTTTCTCTGGTTTCCCATCATTACCCTTTAAGTTTGGAGGAAATTTTCCACACCCAGTTTGGTTTCAGCCCAGCTCAAAGGTACTTGTGCAAATGGAGTTTGCTATTCAGTAATCCTGCTCCTGCATGGCAGGGGGGTAGGGAATGGAGAAACCTTTGCTTCTGGTTATCTAACAAGCCAAGGTCCGCAGCCAGGTATGTGGCTGGGCTGCTGGATGACATCATGTAAGTCACTCCATCTTTCTCTGCTTCAGATTCCCATCTGCTTGGAAATAAACTGACCAAAACACTTTGAAATCCTCTGGTCAAAATCGTTGAAACATCTGTGTCTTATTTTTATAAGAAGAAACATAGCCCTGTGGAAGTGCAATGGGGCCAGAGCAAGGAGTAGTACAGCAGGTCCTACCCTGGCTCTGACACTGCCTTCCTCTGTGGCTCGACTCACTCCTCTTTTCTTTCATTTCCTATGTCTGGTGTGGTAGTCATTGTGTCTTTGGTATTTAGCCCTGATACAACTCTGACCAGAATACTGTGCTAAATCTTTCTGTCTATCATGTAAGAAAGACTCTGAATCACAGAACCACAGAAGAGCTGAGGTTGGAAGGGACCTCTGGAGGTCATCTCATCCATCCCCCCTGCTCAAGCAGGGCCACCTAAAGCCACTTGCCCAGGAGCACGTTCAGATGGGTTCTGAATATCTCCAAGGAAGGAGACTCCACCACCTCTCTGGGCAACCTGTGCCAGTGCTCAACCACCCTCACAGGAAAAAAGTGTTTCCTGATGTTCAGAAGGCACCTCCTGTGCTTCACTTTGTGCCCATCACCTCTGATCCTGTCACTGGGCACCACTGAAAATAGCCTGGCTCCATCTTCTTTGCACCTTCTCTTCGGGTATTTGTACACACTGACGAGATCCGTCTGAACCTTCTCATCTCCAGACTGAACAGTCCCAGCTCTCTCAGCCTTTCCTCGTGGGAGAGATGCTGCAGCACCTTTAGCATTTTTGTGGCTCTTCACTGGACTTTCTCCAGCAGCACCATCTGTCTCTTGTACTAAGGAGCCCAGAACTGAATGAAGTAGCTACAAGTAGCTAAGAAAAAAGCTATGACAATTATAAAAGACAAAATAACTTCCCTTAGAGTTAGAGACTTCAGGAGTCTACTGGTTAGTTTACCAAGGAGAAAGTTATAAGTGAAGCTTGATCACAACTTTTAGGGACCAAGACAGGGAACACAACATTACCAAAGTGCTTGTCAGTTCGTCATACAAAAGTGTAAAAAGACCAGATGACCCAATTTGAAAGGGGACAGAAGGGAAACAAAGTGCAGCACAATTATTTGTTTAACAAAGGTAGCAATTAGCTGCTGGAAAATTTACCAAGTGATCTGGGTGATTGTCTGTAGCTGGTAATTAAATCAAGATCGGATTTTTTTGTCATCTTTGAAGTCATGTTCCAGTTCATATAAAAAGTCCTAGGGCCTGTGTCATGCAGTAAGTCAGACAAAATGATCACAACGGTCGCTTCTGGTTCTGTCATTTCTATCTGTTATATGAGATGAGATTTCCTGCTCTGATGATTAGGCAATTAACATTGCAAAACGCTAGAAAATTCCTAAAATTCAGCAGTGCTGAATGCCTTGAGTTAGGCTTTGCCTCAATCTCAGAACAAAATCCTTAACACAAAATCACCACTGTACCTGTCTCTCAAGCGAGCCAGAAACAAGACAAAGAAGAATTTGGTAGCTTAAATGACAGTTTGGTGTACCCAGCATATCTCATTTGTGTGCTAATCAGCAGTAGTACCTATATGCCAAACACAGGCTGATAAAATCTCTATACTGCTAATTGTGATCAAGTGTGACAGCCGGATTTGACTATAAGAAACTGAAGCATCTCTAAAGGAAAAGTGTTACAGGGTTCTTTATCCTAGCACAAGTGCTCAGAGTGGTTTGCATTTACTCTGGAGAGGATTCCTTTAAAAAAAATCTTTTAATATAGCTAGGAGCTGGAATAAATTGACTAGTGCAGGTCAAGTTGCTGCAGCAACGATGTGTTTGGCTTCTAGAGACAGTCTACCAGATGTACCAAGCAAGAGCAACTTTTCTGAAATAGCCTTGATAATAGGTTTCTGAGGGAGACATCCCCTTGAAAGCAAAGTGTTCTGAAGCCTTTTAACAAGGTATGCCATGAAAGGACAGGAAGGCATTAGAAAAGAAAATACAACATATGTTAATCATCTGCAATTCAATCACTTTTCTGTATAGCTAGGAAATGAATAATTTTGTGTAATGCTAAGCACAAGGCTGTGACTCTTTGCAGACAGTCCTTGAACTGAAACAATAAAGCAAGCAGCATGCTGTTTTTCATTCTATTGCAGCCCTTGTGAGAGCCAAAATAAGCTTCAGGAAAGTTCATGTCTAATTTTCATCTTTGGCTGCTAACAAGAGATTACAGAGCCTAAAGAATTTCCCTACTGATGAGGCATCCTCAGTACTTTCATGTTATTTACCAGACCAGACCGAATGTCCAGCCCAGACCCAGAACCATAACACTGTGGGGAGGTTTGGGTGACACATGACTGTGGCTAGAGACCTGCTCAGCAAGAATATGCCACCTCCTAAGCCAATGCCAAAATGGGCAGCTTTATAGAGGACATGGATTTATTTTACAGGCATGGACTATAATGTTCCCAAAGCCATGGGCAATCCCATGTGTGAAGCCTGTCTCTTTCCCACTATAGTATGGTAGAAGGAAGAGGGAGTCAAACATCTACCCGTGTTTGCAGCTCCTCTCTATTTACACTTGCAGCTGATGTAGATATGCTCCCGTGGCTTTTCAGGAATCACGGCCTCTGGAGGTCTCAGAAGCTGGCCAGAAGGATACCATGTAAATCCTTGAACGGATCTTTTTTTTGTTTAATTTGGTGCGTATCTTCACGCACTAGTCCAACCAACCATTGCTAAGGACAGCTCCCACCTCACATAGAAACAGTTTCTCTGTTCCTCCTAGCACCCTGGTTTAGAAACCCTCTGCTTACACTGCTTCCAGCTGCACACCCGGAGGAGGCACAGGACAGCAGTAAATTCATTAGTCCCCTAGCCAGTCTCTAGAGCCCCTGTTCTTAATTTCTTCAGTGAAAACTCAGATCTAGACTGAAGCTTTTGGAAGATTACATAGTCCCTAAGTATATCAAGATAAGAAGCGCATTGCCTCAGCAGGACCAGTTCATCCCCACCTCAGCCAAGCCTGAAACCAAGCCCCTTTGATGACAGGCATCAGCATTCTAGCTCATTTGTTACAGCCAAATGACTTAAAAAAATACAGAACAGGGTGAGAAAAGATGCTGGAATTGAAATTTAAACTGTGTTTGTTTATAAGCTGAGCAAATAGGAGTACTACTTACCGTGCTCCAAAACCTCTGCTAATCAGCACACAGACAGCTATATCCAAATCCTTTCTCCTCACACACTCCTTCAACTCTTCTCTTTCCTGCTCTTGGCATCACTTGTTTTACCTGTTCCATTACATCTGCTGGAATTTTTTGAATAGGAAAGCTTGAGAAAGGCTGAAATAAAAAAAAAAAAGTATCACTACTACACCATCCTCAGTCAATAGAAGAAAGTCAAGCAGCGTGGACGCTCACACGCGCACACATACTAAAAATGTAAATAAAAGAGGTTCTTAGTTTGGTAGAAATCCTGTTAGTGAGCCTGCATATAAATGCAGGAGTTTTGAGATTGTTCCAGTGCAGGTGTTCATGTGTACATATCAGATGAAAAAAAAAATTGGCTGTGCCTCCCTGTGGTCCCAAAGCAGAGCTGGCCCTTGGCGCACAGGCACCATGCAACCCTCCCTAGCAGGAAGTCACTGCAGCAGAGGAGAGCCCAGATTTGTCCTGGCAAACGGGAGGAATGCCCCAAAAGGTAGAGGGATACAGTAGAGACAAACACGCAAAGCATGACACTTAGGCAGGAGCACATCAGCTGGGGGGGAGCTGATGGGTGGCAGTTCGGCAGAGTGTGGGCTGGGACAGAGCACGAGTCCATGATGTCTGGCTGGCACAAGAAAGGTGCACATTATCCCAAGGCATGTAAGCACAGTGACATAATTTTTCTCTTCCTCAGCTTATGTCAGACTCCCCTATTCATTACTGTGAACTGCTGGCCTGAAGGCAAGTACAGACCGGCTGGGCACAACATAGGAGAGCACCACGAGTGGCCTAGAAAACATATCCTCTGACAGCAGGTTGCAAGCTGAGTGAAGTGGGGCGGTTTTCTCAGAGGAAGAAAACACTTGGTGGTAGAGGAAGGAGGGGTGACAGCAGTCTTCAAGTTCATTAAGGCAGCAAAGAGAAAGGGAACAATCTGTTCTCGATGTCCACAGGAGATTAGACAAGAGGAAATGGATTTAAACCTTGTAAGGAAAATAGGAAGATAAAGGGAAAACTCTGAAAGGAAGTCTTTAAGACAAACACCCCTGAGTTACATCCAGTCACGGGGCTGGCTACAGTATATGTCAACAATTACAACATTCAGAAAGCACAGACAACATAAACCACCCTTACAAACACACAGCATATACAAATAGGTATAGACATATGATAGGTATGTAAAGCATCAACTGTTGTCTGAAAAAGGCACTTAGCCTAAGGTCTCTTTGGCAGCATTATTTTTGTGAGGACCAAAGGTCAAATTTACCAGGTACAAAGGGCATTCAGATGAACTTAGTTCATTTTCAGGGGGAATTGGATGCAAAACACTTTTCACTTTAAATCTCGTATCCTTTCCCCCTCTGATTTTTCTTTTCACCTCTAATATGCTTTGTCTATGAATTCTGAGAGTGTAGAGACAGCACCTAAAATAATCCAAGTTGCACACACTCCTGTTAGATACAGGTAAATGAGGGTGACCAGTACATTTGCAGAAAGCCTGTCAGACACTAGGGAACAGCCGTGTCAAATCGAGACCTTCTCTCCATCTCTGTGTGGAGCGCTGGCTCACATCCAGTTCAGACAGAGTGGCTGAAAGTCGTTTCTCTCTGATGTTGTTTAAAAGCCTAAATGCAATGAAATACTAGTCTGAGTCCATTTCCCAGTGAGCAAAAGTGTCAAAAAGCCACCATCAGAGCTGGATCTAATTGGCAGTCCCAGTAGGGAAGCGAGGAAATAGATAGACGGGGAGACGCGATACCCTGCCTCCTGTGGTACTCGTTACAAAACTTCCTGCAGCAGTGGCTCCAACTTTTGGGGCACTGAATTTCATTTGTTTCCACACCACATCAAAACCCCCCACGCTCCCATGTGGTTAACCAGACACTGCACCGAGATGTTCTGCTGCTTTCTCCCCGCCTGGCTTTTGTTGCCAGTGAAGTGTTACTGCTGTATGAAAAGTCACACCACGGATCTATATCCTTGACTAATTTTATGCAACTTCAAATGCTTGACCCCATGCCAGACTCATCGCCATTCTGGCCGCCAGCCTGACATGGCTGTATTTCAATATGTTTTTCCTTTTCTCTATATACAGAAGCATAATCAATTGAGCACAGAGTTAAAGGATCATGCATCCTCAGTTCTGCAGCTGAGGCCTTACCTCCCCACCACTTGCTCCCAAATCACTCCCTATTACACAGAAATAAAGTCAGACCGAAAGCCCTGGAAGACTGGCTTGATAACATGACCATGAAAACAGATTATTCAGCCTCACCAGGCTTGCTCAGATTTATGTGAATTTTTGGTGCACACATAACATTGAAGAACTCACATCAAGCTAGTACAAAATGTATAGGTAAGTATTGCTGTCGGTAGTCCTGTAGTCAAGTTGCCAGCCTAGGAAACCTGCTTTTGGATAACTGCTACACCACAGATTCCTCCGGGAAAATGAGCAAGTCCCACTGATTGCAAGGACATAAGCATCTCTCTTTTCTCCCTTTCTTTCCAGGCTTCGCTTTGCAGAATTACCCCATTCCAGGCACTTCAGCAGCCAAATCTGTTTTAAAAAGCTGCTCAGATACAGGACTGATGAGGGAGGATGCTTAGGTACCAGCAGCAGCAAGAGAAAGCATTACTTTGTTCCCAGTGGTTATCTACAGCTCTCCATGAACTGCCCTGTATATCTGTGCTAAAACAAGTAGTGCGTATTTCCCTTCAAGAGCTTACAGGAAGAAATAGCTTATTTTACAGCATCCATCATTAGAAGGTTTCTGCAGCCTTCCCAGCAGTAGTAACAAAAAAATCACAGCAGGCTCATTTTCCTCACTAATTTTCCTCCCAAGGCATTCAGAAGTATTCTTCTGCTGGTCTGCGCAGTTGAGTTTATTTCCTCATACCCCTTTTCCCCTGTCCTCTTATTTATATTTCCTCATCTCTTTTATATTTTTGTCCTCCTTTTCACCTCCTGCTCTACAATTCATTGTGGTCTGCGGGGAAACTAAGTCAAAGCAGCAAATTTTATAGTTCAACCTGAGGACAACAAGATTGGTCGCTCTCATCTCCTCGGTAAACAAGTTTGAAAACTTTGGTCTTGCTGTCAAAACTGCCCTGTATATGTAAAGAACCATAAAGCAGAACACTAGCAAGAATTGGCAAAGAGCAAATAACAGAGGGTCACCAACAACAGGTTGCTTCTGGGCTCTGGCAGGGGATCTCCCACCATCCAGAGCTGGGAGAGGACAACACATTTGGCACAGACAAAACTTAGGCTCTGCAGCAGTGTTTGGCCAAATAAAAACCGCAAACTTTCTGTGCTGTCAGACATGTCCCTTCACATGTTCTTTCCATGCAAAAAGAGACACACTGCACTCACAAGACCATCACTGGCAAGGGAAAGGGTGACAAACTTGTCCAAGAACATGCTTTGGGAGGTTTGCCCAGGAAGGGTTCAGGTGGCCATTCTAGACACCCTTCTTGCTAAAGCAAAGGTCAAACCTTCTGTCGGAGAGGGGAAACAGTGGGAGGTCGCTTTACAGGCAAGCACCAGGCCAAAAGCAGGAAGGTGCCTGCAGAGGGAAAAGACTAAATGAATAGTTCCTGGACAACCCATTAATAGAAATGCATCCTCAAAGCTGGTCAGATAGTTTCAAGTAAACACATTTGTAGTAAGGACTGTTCGTACAGATCATTAACAAACTGCACAAAAGTCAAATACAGGCTTTCTGTAAATTCAGTTCTATTACTAACCTGTAGAACACCATCAACACTGTACCACACGTTAAGCTCTGTACAAAAAGGGGGAAATCAGATTCCTCTTTGATTCCTCCTCAGTTTTCATAGTACACTGTTAGGAAATGATGCCCTTTTCTTTGCCACATAAACCAATTCTCATTTTGCTTTTCTAGTTCCTTGCCACTACCACGGACAGGACAGCTTTGCGTGACAGCAATGCCTGGTGATGTGCAATAGAGCAGCTGCTTCCAAAAATTTGATTTCACTGTTTATGTCCCTGGCTTTAAAGTCCCATAGCAACTGAAAAAATAATGAAATCCCCAACTAAATTACCATACTGAAAACTTCCACATAATCCTATTTATGCAGAAAGGTTTTTCTTATGGTATTTTGCAAAGTTCCTTCCCAGTTGCTAATATTTTAATAAAATACCTTTATTATCATAGATTGTGCTGGGAATTAGACTTGGAAATTCTCTAACTGCTGGTTAGAAGGGTGCAATGAATACGCCAGTAAGAACCTTTGCAGCTCAGGTCTTTTTACCATTTCTTTCCCTTTCAAAATGTTTTGGTTAATTTCAAGCCTTGCACCTGCTTCGATTACCCATTTTACTGATTATATTGTCTTTACCCCAGCTAGAGCGGAGGCCTGCTTTGCTTTACGCTCCTCAGTGACAACACTTCCATCAAGAATGCTTTCAGAGCAGAGCACTTTCCTTGGCAGCAAAGCAGCAAACCATGACGTGTTTCACACAGAAGGCTGCCTCAAAAAAAAATAAATAAAAGAACTCACCTCATATTTTATCCAGCATCTTCTGAGTCTCATCAGAGGAAATTAAAAAAGAAATTGGCTCCTTGAGAGGATAGATCAGACACCTTAAGGAACAGCTGCAATTTGTGTTACTGAGAAATGAAAATTGAAAAGCAGACTAAAGTGGGTATTGGGTGATTTACAAACCGCCTTTCTCCATTCTTTCTGAGTGTCAGTACATTCAGCAGATCATCGATAGCACCGTCTTTAACATACGATTCTCAGACCGAAATTAAAGGGGCAGCTCCCCGGCCCGCTTCCTTCCCGCCTCACACAGAGCACAGGGGCGTTCGAAGGACCGTGCAGCCCCCGCTTGCCCGGCGCGAGGCACGGCTCCCGCACACACGCTCTGCAGATCTTGTAGCCCCGGCAGATCGCGACAGGCACCAACTGCCGCAGCGATTAGCGCTGTTTGTGCCAAACGCTGGAGCGCCGGGTGTTCGCGAGCTTGTCCAAACACAGGAGGCTTGTTCGGGAGCAAAAATATTAAATGTTACTCCTTGACATTCTGTTGTTTTAGTAATCTAACCCCTTGGAAACTATATCAAGATCTATAAAACCATTCAGTTCTTAATCACAGCAGATATGAATCACTGTGTCAGTTAAGACTAGGTTCATAAATCGCTGGCAATGTGGATTTATGACACCAGGATGTAACTCACCAGTATCAGCTCTTAAATTTGATTAGAAATATGGGATTTGAGAAGAACTGACTTACATAGCTGGTTGAAATTTGAGCTGTGACCTTAACAAAAAAGTCGGGGACGGAGGTTCACAATCTGCTGGTGTGCTTAAGTAACAGTTTCACGTTCACCCTGCTCAGATTAATTGCTTCTTTAATCTGCAAACGCTGACACACATGCGCAGCTGTGCACACTAATAGGGAGGATGGTAGCCGAGGCTCTGTCAAGTTTCATTATATCCTGCGTGCTTAATTGTCCTCATCACTGGAAACTATCATTTTATTTAACAATTTAAATACAGCAGAAATGCCATAATCACATGTAAGTATTAGAGACATTTACAAGCAAACAGAAATGGTTTTAAGAAGAACACACATATCTCTGCTGCATGGATTCAGTTGCCTAATGCAGGTAGAAGATTTTTCTGCTCATCCTCTGTGTCTGTAGCCAAAGCAGGTTCAGAGTCCACGATAAAAAGTGTTTTGATTCATTCAGCTTAGCCTAGTGACACTGGCACGCTGGGTCAAGTGCACAGTAGCTGACTGTAATTGCAGATATTAATGAAGCTTTAAAAGGAATTCAGAAATGACTCTAAATGTCCACGCTGGCTAGAAAGTCATTTTGTTCTCCTATAAACATGCCAGATCATCCAAAAAGTAATTCAGCTACGTGGGTCAAAACATACAGATAACACGAGCTCTTTTATGGCTTATACCCACGCCAGGCTTCTCCCTCCTTGGCTCATTATCTTATTCTCACCCTCTCATTTGATGTGGGAGCCTACCAAATATCAAAGCACTGCTTCCACACACTGATGCTGTCTCACTTTCTATTACATGACTCAATTTGCAGAAGAACACTACAGCCTGCAGTGTTGGGGGGAAACCACTACTCCCCACTGAAGCCTTGAAAGTGAGACATTAGGTCCCAGCCTTAGAGACATGTCAGATTTGGATACCCTTCCCTCATAATAACCCTCCTGAGTGGGTGGATTTTGCCTGTCAGAGACCTGCAGGGCATTAAAGCACAGGTGCCACCGCTTTCCTCAGGGCACCCCTCCCCTCCGCTCTTCCCGACACCTTTGCTCTGATCACTGGCCTCCCGACCTTCTGCCCAAGTCCCCTTTCGAGATGCTGTGTTTATGGATAAAACAGGTAAAACCAACACAAACACAGCACCCCGACAGCAGGCACTGAGGGGCCTGGGGTAAACCCCAGCTCCCTGGAGACACCCCACAAGGTTACAGCATCTTTTTAACCTGCCAGCATGTCTCTGCGGGCAGCCTGTCTCATCGCTGGAGCAGCATCCCAGCTCACCCAAGGAGGGGGAATGAGGGGGCAGCTTGGACTTGGGCATCTTCTCCCACTCCATCTCTGCCAGCCACTGACCACACTCATACGGAGAGCAGAAACTTCCACCAGCTAAAATCCTTCTTCGAGTCAAGATGACTTTTAGCAGACCCAAAAAATGTCACTTATCAGCATGAAAGTGTGTATTTTTCTAAAGAAACCAGGCAAGTCGCTCAGCAAATGCTCTGCAGAAAGTCCCCGAGGCGTCGCGGTGCCACGTGTCAGCCCTCCATCGCCTCTTCCCAGCGCCAGCCCTTCTCTGCATGAAGAGCTCAGAATGGATCTGTTCTCCTTCTCCCTGCTGTTAGTCAAACTTTGAAGCATCCAACCGATACTAGTCTATCAGCCTTACAGTTATTTAAAGAAAGCCTGTCAGTTTATTATTAATAGTAGCAATTACATTATAGCAGTTAAAAGACACAAGCGAGATTGGGAACGTACTGCAGCTGGGGTTAGAGATCTGTTCAGGCCTACTCTGTGCTAGAAGAGGCTTTCAAGTGTGATTATATGGGCAAGCCCTTCGAGCTGAGACCCGAGATACATCTTCCCACAGTGCGTGGCATAGATATGAGCTCGCTCTGCCAGCCGCCCATCTGTAAGCTGAATGGCCGCAGAGCCAAACTTTAGCTAATACACCCTTCCTCTCAGCAAGATCTATTGCCTCAGGTTTAGCGAGGCACTCATCGATCCACGTCACTTCTGGTCGTTTCGGTGCTTGAGGCGGAGCGTGCTGACATTCACTTTCGGCACATCACGCAGGCAATACCGCTCCCTCGTTTCCACGGGAAAAACACCGCTTCCCAAAAAGAACGTAGATAACCAACAGAAAGCTGCACTTTTTTTGCCCGTATAGCTGCATCTCAACTAGGGCTTTACATCAGCATGAAAGTATTATTAAAATAGCTCATCTAACCAACATTATTTTACTGTCAGCAACTCTAAATGTAGGCCTGAGCCACTGGGAGAGAATCATCTTCCTAAACAGGCAGTAAAGAGTCCATGCTTTAAATGCTTTCTCAAAGGAGGGAAACTGAGGCAGAGAGCAATTGAAAGACTCCCCCAAGGTCATGCGATAAATTTATGCAAAACGTGACCCCACCTGTGTTTCAGTCCATGGCACAGATGCCACGGAGGTAGCAATTTAATAAGCTACGAGCCCCATCTGTTCATTATTGTCTCAACTGGAGATTGTCATCCCCAAAGCTGAGCCACATTAATTGATTATATGAATGCTCCTTGTTTGCCCCAATGCAAAGGCAGTCAATTTAATTTAAATCCTCGTTGGAGGAGCTTTCAATTTGCTGGCTGACTTTATGCTGAAGCAGACAAGGAGAACTCACGTAAGTTTCACAACCCACTCCCACTACATCTGACAGAGCGCATCTGTCCACCTCCTACCTCTGTGCAATTTTTACATCAAAACAAATAAAATGTGAAATGAGGAAAAAGGAGATATTTCTTGGGGTGCTACCCAGAGCTTTGAGCCTAACAGAATTTTAGCTAGCAGAATTTCCCAAATGTAATAGCATTTCTTCAGTCTGAAGTTTTCCCTGTTCTGAAGTTTTCTCTATTTTGCTTTTTGGCATCATGTAATTTCTCTCCATATTTTAATCTGGGGCTTGAGGCAGAGAAAAGGGAACGCAGTTCACATTTTTATTACAACTACCAGCACTAGGCAGCAGTGTTAGGGCCACAGAAGATATGGGGGGGCGAAAGCTCTTAAAAAATCCCCCTAAATGATTCATCCACTCTTCTTGACATTCTAAGTCATCAGAACTTCACTAGCGATATGAGAGGCTGCTAAATTTTTCTCTCTTACCCTTTTCTTTCGTTTTTATTAGTGGCTGGATTTTGATTACATTATGTCTGACAAAGACCAGCTGCCTCCACAAGTAACTTCATTATCATCAGAGGCAGCCACAAGTAAAAGCAGCTATGTATGTAAAGGGGCTACAACATTACTGCTTTTTTTTTTTTATAAACTGCACGAGCAACCAATTCACCTGCACCCTTCTAGTGCTAAAATAACAGACTTGCAAGTCCTCCTTTTGCTCCCAGTAGAAAACCTACATCCATCGAACAATCCACTTACCCTCCAAAACCACCATTTCCCACTTCTGTCCATACAAACAAGCTCCCTTTTTGCACACTGGCCCTGTTCACAAAAGAAAGAGCATTTTTTCACTCAAGAGCTAGCATTAATTTTTAGCTCTTTGTCCTAGCAGTTACAGTCCTGCTTTGTTTGCATTGGGGATATTTTTCATTTATTCTTCAGAAAAGTGAGAAAAAAAGATACAAATTCCATCTCACAAACAAGCAGGCACGAGCATAGACACTTAAGGTGTTTTCCTCAACTGCAGTGACGTTACTAAGAAGTGTAAATAAAGTAAGCAGATGTTCGCAGGCAGCTGAACAAGGTGGTTTGAAGGTACTCAAATTACCGCAAACAGCCCATTGCCCTTTCTCTTCCACCTTCTATCCCATCACTTGACCGTAATGGCACTTTTGCTGTTCATCACCCTCTCTTCCCATCAATTTTCATTGCCCACCGCAGCTTCTTTATCACTTTTGTTGTCAGACCTACAGCTACCTTTAGTTCAGATGTTTGCCATAAACCGTAGCAATAGACACCTAACCCACGAACAATACAAATAAATTGGCAAGTTTTAAGAGGCACTACGCAATAATGTATTTTTTCATATCCACAGATGTAAGTAATACCTCCACATCTCTATTGGAAAACTGACATAGCACGAATGCCCTTACTCTGACTGTTTGTCTGTCCCCTCTGCGCTATTTTAAGAAGTGAGCACATTCTGGTGTAGTAAATAAGGACCAAACCACCACGTGACTTAAAACAGTCACCAGCGAAAAAATTTCAGCCATACCCTTTTCACACACCTTGCAGGCTGTTTTACTACAAACAGACATTTAATAAAAAAAATTAAAAAATAAAAAAAAAAAAAGGTTTGATTTTAACTCTAAGCTTTGCTAAAAGGCACTGAATGCTCCTGGGTTTAATGCTCATGAAAAGAACTATTATCACTTGTAAAGATTAAAAAAGACAGAGTTTTAGCTTCCAGAAAACAAAATACCACAACTCTTGTTGTCTTTTTCTTGCAATTTTGTGGTGCGTTTTTTTGTGGAGGTTTTTGTATGTTTGTGTTTCAGTTGGCTTTTTTTCATTTTTACACTGATGTAAGAGCATGGACTTTAGTGGCATGTGACATTTATTCCAGTACAGAAAAAAAATCAGTCTCTTCCTGCAGATCTGTCCGTTCCTCAAGGGGAAATGTGTGACCAGGAGTGGGCTCCAACACAGAGCACCCCATGAGCCACGCACCCTTTCACCGCAGTGCTGCAGCAGAGCCAAACTGGTGGCTCATTCCCAGCCCTGCTTCATCTACCCAGACTGAAAAAATTAAACCTAGTTCCATATCACATATAAAACAATATTGGTGATGAGCAAGTCCAGCCTCAAGAGAGACTACCAGATCCATGCTTACCTGACATATCAAGGAAATTTCAACTCTGTTTCCCATCAGTTGAAATCCTGGATGTTTTGGGGCAAAACCTCTGTTTTGGTTAACGGCTCCACAGCCGCAGCCCTGCTGTGCTCATCAACAGCAAGACACGGTGCTATTCCCGGTAGCCTGGACCACACAGTCACAAGCTGAAAGCGCAGCTTCCATTGACAATGAGGAGACAAATCTCTAGCTGCTGACAAACCTGGAGAAACACAGCCCAAGTATCACTGAAACTCTCAGAGGCCAAATAAAAGGTTTCTTTAAAACAAAGTTTAAGCCACCATTTGCTCTTTTTGAGGGTCTCAGGGAAGAAAGGGGAGAATGGAGGGCAGAGCTCTGCGCATTTTCTGGCACTGTGATACTCCTAGGATGTGGAAAGACAAGCTCCTAAAGACTCACCAGCTGAAGGACAGGGTAGCAGCGGACACACACGTTCATGGAGGTCTCCACTCCTTTTGCTTCTCATTTGCCCTGACCAAAATGAGTCAGGCAGCCCCCAGCTGCCAGGGAGACCTCCCACCAGCTCTTACCTTCTCCCCGTCCTCCCACCATCGCAGGAGCCCCCGCAAGAGCGACAGCCGTGCCCCTCACAGCTCTCATAGCTGCTGTCCCCCACCAAGAGGGCCCAGCCAGTGCAGTTACACCCAGCGCCGCTGCCATCGCCTCTGCAAAGCGAGGGGCCAGTGCGCTGGTGATGGGGGGAAAGCTGCTCCCCAAAGGGGTGTAGCAGAGCCCGGCTGCTCTAGAGAGGCAGCCTCATGTCTGGAGCAAGTGGGCTTGCCACCTCCAAGCGCTTCGTGCCCGAAACTGCAAAGGAACACAACCTCCGAAGCAGCCACTGAGGCTGTAATTAACTGACTTTGCTAGGAGGAGAGGAGCTGGGAGGACTGAGTCGGCAGCTGAGTCCCTTTCCTTCAGAGAGGCGCAGGGGCCAGTGCCCCTCCGTCATGACGGTGGCAGTTGTCACAGCAATTGCCATTGCCACCCTGAGGCCACCTCACAGGCAGCAGGTTGAGGCACCCTGGCAGCTGACTGCGCACCCAGTGTGTTTGAGCAGCACAGTCAGGCGTGCACCTCTGCAGATGCTTCAGTGGGTAGCCTGGCGCTGCTGCACACCCACAGTTCGTTATACCAGGTCAGTTTGTTACACCAGGTCATCACCAAACCCGCTTCCAGCCTCCTCCATCCAGGCAAGTGCTTAGAGAAATGTTACGCCTGAAGTGGTCACCGCCACCTCAGATCATGACAACCTGCAAGCATAAATCAAGGCTGCCACTGTTATCACGGCGATGCCCACGGGGTTTCTGCCTCCCTACTTCCCCTCCTACCTGAAAACATTATTTCACTTCAATGGAGCTACTTAGGCACACCTATGATACAGGGCTTGGGGGTGAAAAAAAAAAAAAAAAGACAAGA
>Ga0065711_1002443_pt1 | contig 33852 bp, 17 predicted proteins | sample Hoacrofraction12_FD_59098 | JGI IMG/M metagenome (GOLD analysis project Ga0065711, IMG submission 59098) | Hoatzin crop microbial communities from Cojedes, Venezuela - Epithelial fraction 12 v2 (version 2) | ecosystem: Host-associated > Birds > Digestive system > Esophagus > Crop | place...
TGCCCAGGGAGGTTGTGGAGTCTCCTTCTCTGGAGATATTCAAGACCCGCCTGGACAAGGTCCTGTGCAGCCTGCTGTAGGTGACCCTGCTTTGACAGGAGGGTTGGACTAGATGACCCACGGAGGTCCCTTCCAACCCCTACTATTCTGTGATTCTGTGTGATTCTGTGATTGCCCTACTAAGCACAAAATTCTATGCAATGCACCTGAAAGAATTTTGTTTTAGTTAAGATGAATGATGAACGACTTTTAATTTGCCAAAGTCTAGTTTTCTGTTCTAATCTGGCACAAACACATTCCCAATTTAACAGCTTCACTCTACAGTACTATGCAGTCCCAGCGCAGTTCCTACCTACTGACAACAGGATTCATATATATGTAACACTGGCAATTGAAAGTGTGGTTTCCACTGACATCCCAGGGAATACCATGTGAATTCACTGTGATATTCCCAGAGTCAAAGAAATTCTCCTGTTAAAGGTGATTTAAATTTTTTTCATTATCTGTCAAACATCGGCAAACCCCCAGCCAATTCAAAAGCCAGTTCAATTAGTTTCCTTCCACTTATGGTCTTCCAAAAATCATAATGTATTTAAAAGCCCTATTCATCAGACAGATCAGTTGCAGTTGAGCTACTAAATATCTATGGGCCATAAAGCCACCTTTCTGAGCAGAGCTACTGGGTAATAAGTGTGTGAGTTATTTTAAGAAAATATGCTATACAATAGCTGTTTCAAATGACAGATGAGTAGATATTCCTAGGTTTCAGGAATCTCAAAGTAATAATTTTCCTCAGCGAAAAAGCTTTTTTTTTCATTCTTCAACAGCAAAACAAAAGATTGTATTTTTTCCTCTTTCATTTTTTCAGGTTTGGTGGGGATTTTGGACTTTTTTTTCCTGAGAACTAAAAAAAAACATCTACTGAGTAACATGGTGATATATACAGATGAAAAAATGCATACAGAAATGTCTTGCAAGTAATATGGGAACATAACAAATAAAAGCATGTGCTCAGAACATCTGTGCCTAGCCAACTTTCTCATATATGGCTAGGTGTATGGACATCTTTGACAAGGATGAATTATGAATGGGAAAATAATTAGTAAAAGTGTTATTTTTCCTTCAAAACTTTACCTTTGCAATGTTATTGAAGCTGACTTCAAATAAGGAAATAATCTAAAAGGTATAAATATAATAAAGCATGATGAGCCATATAATGTGGCACTCATTTTCATTGCCCAAGGGAGCTCACACACAAAATACTTATGGTCTTGCTGATCTGTTGCTTATAATTTATATGATTTGCTGTAATTTATTCTACTATGTATACATCTTGCAGGCTTCTATTGCACCTTTTTTCCTGTTTCTTCACCTCCTGTCTTTCAAAGACTGATGGGAATTAACTGCCAACTATTGCAAAAAAAGTCAGGGATTAAATCCCTTAAAAATTAATGTGAATGACAAGGGAAAAAAACATTTCCAACTCATCAATGAACCCCATTCAAAGCCAATCACTACAAATTCCTTGAAATCTTAGTTATGTAAATTCATGGACTTACTAAAACAAATAAAATAAAAAAACCCCAGTATTGTATTACTAGAAAAGCCAAAGACAAGCATTCAAAAAAAGTTTTACTTAAACGTTTTCTAATCTGAGGATCAGTTTTCTTGAGTGTAACACCAAACATTGAGGACACTTAAATTAGTCAAACTAGAAAATCTTATACTTCTTCAGACATCACACTTTGAAGGGTTTTATGTACAAGTGATGAACTACAACTCATTTATATGAATTATTAGAAGACCTTCATAATCAAGGATAGGTTATGCGGTGCTGTAAACACTGAATTCTGGGTGAGAAAAATTTTTTAAAAAATTTGTTGCCCAGCGGTATGACAGAAACTAATCAGGGACAAAGTCAACTAAATGTCAAGGGCTGCACAAAATCATGTCATGCAGTGATCAGTATAGCTCCTCTAAGCTTGTTTTGTTAGGTCCTGAATCAGCAAAAAAATGAAAAGTTGATTTTAAATGCTTGAGCAATTTTATTGAATTCAGTGACACAATTTATAATAGTAAAATTAAGATTGATAGTAAATATTAACAAGATGAAGCTCAAGTATATGCAAAGTATAGCAGACTACATTAAAAGAAAATCTTAGCAGGAGAAATTGCAATAAACCCAATGTAAAACATCAATATTTTCAGTCCAAAAAAATGGCTAACATAGATCAGAGAATGGTGGACAATAATTTGAAATGAAATGCTCTCCTCTAATGCAGAAAGTGACACGCTCACAAATAGATTATACCTAACATTGCATATAGGGGAGGAACAGTTTGAAAAATATACCTTTTTTCAAAGTTGCAAAGGATGAAAGGCAAAATGGAAACCAGTTAAAGCTGCTAAGGGTTTTTTGACTTACACCTCACTGTTTTCAAATCTAGGATAATAAATAAATTCGTTTAAGGTAGATATTTACAACATCAATGACCAAGCAATATATCTGTCATTTCAATGAACAACATGATTTCAGTTTGCCACAAGATTCAAAATGATAAAATGTACTTTCATTATGAAAGATTCTTATTTTAGATTTGCATTCACAGTGTATAGCTAATAAAAAATGACATGATTTTGTATAAAGGAGATGTCTTTTATAAAGAGAAAAATATCCTGAAAATAGTTTTATTTTTATGATGTTGCAATGGCAAGTAGTTACATGAGAAATGACAATATCTCTTACCAGGGATCGGAATAAGAATACTCACATTTGACATTACTGTCTGATCTGGTACACCAAGGTGTGGTTCTGATTGATAAAAATGAGCCATTTTTGTGAAATATCTCTTGATCTCAGTTAATTGTTCACTTTCGCTGGCTGTGTGATGTTTCATAATTTATTGACTGTGTAGAAGAAAAGGTGCCTTGTTTCATTTCTCTAGGAGCTTAACGGATGAGAACTGAAATGATTCAGGTGAATGGACGCTAGAGGGATGCTAGTCTGCTGTAATATATTACAGCTACCCTACAAGTAATACAACAGGAACAATGTGCCACTGTCCAAAGTTGGAATTTAAGATTTAGTAAAATTCATCAAGTATATCAAGTGCTTCTTATAAAAGAGGACATGAGGTAGTTATCTTCTATTGACCAACATAAATCAAACTGGAAGTGCAGCTTTTTGTCTTTTGAGTGATGTTTTGGTTCACAGCATCCCACCACACCTCGATTCTTAAAAGGCATGGCCTACTTAATCTGTTATTAAAAACAGAAAAAGCATCACCACTAAAAACCTTAAAGCTTTCTTCACCATGTAACTTGTAATCTCCTTGGTTGCCAAAGTAAAAACATTTTCAGAATATAGCTGGAATGTCTCTATGTTACTTTAACTTTTATTACCTTCTAAGGTGAGATTGGCACAAAATATGAAAGGTAAATAATTTTTTTCTTTATTCACAGGTTTGAATATTAATTTCAATTTTTTATTGTTGCAGAGTTCAGTATTTTTATTCTTCAGTGGAATTATTCCATGTTAAAATAAGGTAAGTCAGTGAAAGAGAAGAATTGCAGACAGAAGTAGATACCCTCATTCACACCAAACATTGGATTCTTTGAACAGCCTCTGTGTTTTCACTATGATTACTGGATTAAGATCCTACTACACCAGACTACAACTGTCAAATTCTGCCCTCCAGACATCAAGTGCAAAACTGTTGATCTGAATATCTAATTAGAAGACGTGTCAGACAGAACAATGTCTTTTTCTTTATAAATAATTCATGCTTCTAAAGTGCTTATGACTTTCAGATCCCTTTACTACTCATCTGCCCACCTGAGGACCCTCTGTTTTTCCTGTCAGATATGCTGGTTTTAATCGAGTATTAGTTTGCCTGCTGTGCTGGTACCTCTTTTCGCTTGTTATGCTGTTCCATACATGTGTATTTCTGTCCAAAGGAACTCCTTCTCAAAAGCTAGCATCTCGCAACCTGAGCTTCCAGCAACATTTAGTATTTACTGAGCTGGCAATAAAACCTAGCTGTGAGGTCAATAAAGAGTTAAAAATACTGCTTTATGCTACATGGACTACCATTTCCTGACTTGTCTGTATCGTACCAGTTCTGAACTGGATCTTCCAGGTGTTCCCGTAATACAGCTAACAGGGTGTCCTAGGGCTGCTTCATAGCAATAAGAGCACAGATCCCAGACAGGAGACCATGCAGAAATAGGGTGAGCCCTAAGAATTTATAATGGATCTATGCTACTTCCTCCCTAATTATTTTTTTTAATTTAAACTCATCCTTTTGAAAAAATCTCAGTAGCTTTTTACGCAAATCATGATTTCAGGAGTCTACATTGCCAAACAGAGCAGGGTTGACTGCAGCTTTCTCATGCAGAATCTGAGGACAGCTGGAGACATGGGAGAAGTGACCACCTGACCCAAATAGGGCACAGCACTGTCCCTCCACATCTAGCCACCAGCCAGCCTGACTTGGTTTCTTCCTTTCTGTAATGGTCCGTCACCTCTTCAGCTCAGCACCTAAAGACTGAGAGCTAAAGTATAGGGCTGTTGCCTTTGGACCACATGAACACAGCTGCTTGTGCCCATTCAGACGTCGTATAGTTACTGTATGTTAGGGCACCATTCACAGAACTACCAATTTGGATTTCCTGCTATGCTACTGGTATAATCAAATCTTGAATGAACAAAACCCTCATTTCTCTCAATGAAATATAATAACAGACAGTACTTGACATGAAGTGGTATCTCATTATTTTTAAGGTGTGTTTCCTTCTTAAATTCATGAAAAACCCTACATTTTCAGGTGTCCTTCATTATCCCTCTAAACTCTTCAAATGGCAGCTGATCTGAAATAATTAACCATGTCCACACAACACATCTTCAGAGTTTCAAATCAATCATAAACAGGAAAACTGCGACTTCTGTTTACTTTAAGGATTAAAAGGTACAACATTTGGACAGACTGCTAATAGGAAGTTTGGAATTTCTTTAGAGCTTTCTATGTACATGTGCTACAGATAGATCTGTTTCTACACACAGCATATTAGAGAAAGCAAGCCTAGATGACTAACATCTCATGTTAGGTGATTTAACAGTTTTTTACTCTTAGATGTGGACTGTGGCAAGGTTATACGATTTATGTTTTTTTAATAAATGACACTTATATTGGACCTCATAAATTTATCTTTAATATCTAATGAATTACCAGTTTATTACTTTTTGAGTAAGATTTAATTTGCTCTTAACGTAAGAACTTTCCCCTCCTTCTCTTTTGTAGATATATGAGGTCCAGTTGTTATCAGCTTAGTGTTCATATTAAAAATGAGTTGTCTGCTCTTCACCTCTCTAGGAAATCTGAAAGAAAAAACAGATGTTGATAAGAACATTATTTTACTTGTTTAAAAATTAGCAACTTTAATGAAAATAACTCAAGCCAATGTCCTACAGTCATTGCTTCAATTTAAGTGGTCCCTCTCTGTTGAGATACAGAGATGTCCCCTCTAGATCCATCTTCTGCTGGTACAGAGAGACCAACACTCTACAAAATTTCCATTTTTAGTACTGACTAAATTTTCCACTACTCATTAGGGTTTTCCTTGTTAATTTTTACCTGGTTAAGTTGACTTCCATAATTCTCAATTATTTTCATGTTTTTCGGGCATCAATAGTTAAATTAACTCCCAATGCCTCAGTGTTCCCACCCATAAGAAATTACGTAATTCTACCTGGCAGAGAACAGTGCTTCTTCCATAGTGGCTGATGCTAGCGTCATCAGCACCAACATCTATTATCTGTAAAAGCGTTGTCTTTCTCTTAGAAAACTTTTGTTTTCTTTTGCTTTTTTTTTTTTCCCTCTTCTGTCTGGTCTGTGCAGCAGTATTGTGTTTCTTGGATGCCTTTGATTAAATAACTTACCTTGTGCACAAAGAGAGAGGTTACTTGTTCTTTGATGTTTTTTTGCCAACAGTGATCCAAGCTAAAGTGTTTCTTTAAGGTTTTTGGTTTGGTTTGGTTTTCTGTCGTTTAGATTTTCTTTATTTTGGTTTTTATTCTGCTTTTCTTTGGCATATGCTGAATTACTGGTCTTACTTTTTCCCAAGCACTGTCATTTCTTCTCTGCTTAAAGTGTCCATAACCTCATGCAGATGGATTTTTTTTCTTAATAAATTCCCAATACACTTTATGCAAGTTAAAAAGTAGTTCTTCAGGTTGTCTCAATCTCTACCTGTCATAGATAGTAAGGTTTCTCAGATCTCCTATGGCCTCCTAACTGAATTCTATAAATCTGACCTATGTTCTTGCCTTGAGTACTTGAAAAGTATTTACCTTAAGGCAGAAATATGGCCCTGTGCCTAGTGTGTGATCTTTCATCTATAGCCAGTGAAAAAGTGAGAAAGTATTCTTTAAAGAAAATACTGTAGTGTTGAGGTTTTTTCCTGTACGTGTGCAGGCAACAGCACAGAGGAGCCCTTTCTTTCAGGATAGTCTGGGGACAAAGAATCAATCTAAAGATCTCTTGTGACACCTGTAAAGTATCTTGAAGAGTCATAAGGTAGGACTCTAATGAGGGTTTATGCCTCCCAGCAAACACTTCAACCAGCATCCAAGGCACATCAACTTTAAGTAGCTTTTAGAAAGTCAGTGAAGTTTAGGATATAGGAAAGCTCTTTTGAATCTCTGCTCTTAGACTGACATGAGAAAGTTCTTTGCCATGTTGCAGCCACAAAGTTTAACGTGTTACTACAGAGACACCAAAGAAACTGAAGTCTCGGTTATCCTTGGTTTGTTGGTGAAGGTATTGGAATATTTCCAGAAAACATCTGTTTTTCGGGGTTTAACATTAAAGATTCTTTTTGAAAATTATGGAAGATTTATTGTTTTGGAAAAGATGTTAGCACTTTGTAGGTGATGCTCTTTGACTCACAACTTGTGCGCGTGTGTCCTTGTGATGTTACCTCATCACAGAAATGTTAATATTGTTGATTTAAAATTACTCGGTGTGGACACAGCAGTTTCACAGCACTAATGAGTCCAGTATAATGCTACTTGAAACTAGACAGTAGCAAGTATTGTAACACATGTCTTCCACAGTCATCCTACACTCTGACACATTTTGTGAGCTGCATGGCATATGGCAGACAGTTTCCTTAGTGCAGATACAATCCTCCTACAGATTTAAGTGCTTTACAGTCTGAAAGATTTGGTGCATAAGTGTCCTTATAAAACACTCATCTATCAAGGTGATGTATTATCTCTAAATTATTTTTCTACAGTGGTCACATTAATACAATTTTTTAAAATTGAAAGACTTCAAAACTTTTTTGCTCACACTGATTTTTTCTGTTTCTTTGAAGCTTCATAATAGTATCAGTAATCCGTAGCCTAGGACAAGCAATGGATTGCTGCTCTTTCAGAAAACTATTCGGTGTGTGAACCGTGAACTGCAGGTGGTAGACTGAAGTTATTGACAGAGCTGACATTAGCTGTTAGTTCATGAAGTAGTTGCTAGAATCATTCGCCCATAGAACACCAATTTGTGGAAATTTTAAGTAAACCTGAAAATTATGCATCTTGGTAGTGCTTCCACTGTGTAGCAATGACATGAAAGTGAAAGCGGCCTCATTCAAATATATTATAAATAACATACTCAAAGGGTACTTCATGCTTTCTAGTCCAAAAATTGATGTTGAAAGAAAGTGTCTTATGCCATACACAGGGCTTTTAGGGAGGTGTGTGCATGGGTATTCTGCCCACATCACAGATTCTGCAATTAAAATCCTTGTCCTATGTTTGTCTTAAATGAAAACAGAAAAGGTCTTCTCATTAAATACAATTGTCAAGTTCGGGCCAGATCGATCAGGCTAAGGCTGGTGGGCTGGAGCTGAGCCTCTAGAGATTAGTTATCATTACGTAAAATAGAACATTTAAACTACCTTGAAATAAACAGGGTCACATCTAGTTTCAGGAATAAATTAATCTGTAGATTTGTTGACACTGTTCTTTCCCGGCACAATGTGTACAAGGGGAAATTAGACAATAAATAATCTTTGACTTTGATCTGATTTGCACAAAACATAATATTGTACTTTCAGTTCCTTCATTTATCATATCTGATTTCATCCCAAACTTCCAGCAATTCTTTAGTTCCCCCTACACACTGTCTAAACAGACTGAATTAGTAAAGAATGCAGAGACTAGTTGAGGAGTTAAAATAAATTACATAAATTCACATCAGAAAAGGAATTAAAATCTTCTCATTACTGTACAGCTAGAAAAACATGAATGTCATCAAGTAATAAGTGTAAATGGATTGAATAAATATAAAGATAGGTTTGAAGAAACTGAAAAACAACCTCTCATCAGTGGCAATTGACTGTGGGAGGTATAGTGTATCTGATATGGAATGGAAGAATAAGGAATAAAGTTAAGAATAATAAACCGGGTGATGAGAGAAATGTACACAGTAAAGATTAGAAAGTACATCAGAGCTCAGATAAATATTGTCTCTCTCACTTACATAAGATTCAAAAGATTGCTAGGAAAGGACCAATGTCTGAAAAATATTGAAAAACTACCTAATTGGCCACATGGGCAACTACTGAAAAACAATAATTTTTTTTCATTCATTTAAAATTCACAAAGGAATGTGAAAGAAGAGATCCTGGAAGTAGCGCTAGAAGACGTGCCTTTGGTGAAGCAGAAAGAATATGCAGGAAAAACTACATCACAAATTGATTAATTAATTTAGATTAGGGTTAGGGTAAGGGTTAGGGTTAGGGTTAGGGTTACCTCTAATTAGAATTAGTCAAAATCACCATGTCACTTTTGGTTTGTCCACTACTGTTGGGTATTACACTGTGATATAAACACAACTCCATCTCTAAAGCCAATGGTTCATACCTACAACCCATTCTGACAAAGGGAGAATTGCAATGAAAGAGTTTTTTGTATCCTTCAGACAATCCTGATCAAGGAAGCATGGCAATTAACTTGTGTTTTAGGAATAGATTGAGTTATAGGAATAAGATTTCTTTCTTAGGAGCTTGCAATAAGAAAGGAAAAATGCAAAAATTCAGTTTAGTCAAACTCATACAAGACTCCTTAGTTTAAGGAGAATACTTACACCATTCTTACTATGTTTCTCATTATACACCAAACCCTGATTTCATTACAAAAACAATCTGCCTTATGGGAGAAGATAGGGACAATAACATATTTTATCACTTATAGTAGTTATAGTCCTGTTTTTAGTCTGCATTATTCTAAATTTTTCATTACCAAACATCTCAACACCTAGAAATTCAGAGGTTCTGAATTGCTATTGCTGGATTGGTCTCATCTCACAGCATTATCTGCAGGCACTCCAATTCTATCAGCATGGCCTGGATAAATATTCTGAAAGATGATAAAATGAGTTAAAGCATTTTGTAAGAGCTGTGATTGTGTTGTGAGTTGACCCGAGCAAAATCAAGAAATGATGGGAATGATTGCCTCTAGCTGAAAGTCATATTTGTATTTAAAGTGAAAATAAGAATGTGTACTTGAAAAAATCAAAAATATCTCACTTCAGCTGTATGTAGTAGCTTGGGTCAACAGTGTTATGTGGGTGTCTGCTTGCTGTAGTAATACTGAGCAGTTAGAAGATATAAAAGTGGAACTAAGAGGTTAAAGGAATGAGATCTATTTCTAGTACAGTGAAAAAACTGGTGGGTTATAAAATTTTTGTTTGTAACTCTTTGTACGAAGTAGGCCAAGGATTATGTCTCTACAGACTGCTCTGGTCCATATGCACAGTTTGTATACAAAAGGAATGTGTGTGACGAGTAGAATATATGTTTGCCCGTTTAAAAAAGAGTAGAAAATATTTTGTTCTGAAAGTTAATAATATACTCCTGAGTCATCAGAAGTTTTTTTGGTGAATGTGGCAGTAGGAGAGGACAGAAAAGATTATCATCAGCCTTTCTTTGAAAGGAATTTGTCCATTTTTTGGGCCATTTCATCACTACAGTATTTTTTTCTTTCAATTTTTTTTTTAATGGAATAATTTCTAAGAGTCACTGTTAATTTAATCAGATCTTTGCTGGCAGTTGCAAAGGAGACGTGATGTAAATGTAGTGTGGTGGCATTCCTGCACATCTCTACTCCCATGCCTTCCAAAAGACTTTGTCACGGTGGATGTTTGCAGTGGTTTAACCCTGCAGCTGGCAACTAAGCACTAGACAGCCCCTCCCCTTCCTCCCCCCAGTGGGATGGGGAAAAGAAATCAACAAAAGGTAAAACTCGTGGGTTGAGATTAACACAGTTTAACAAGACAAAAAAGGAAATACTACTACTACTACTACTAATAATAATAATAACAGTAATAATAATGAAAAACAAACTATATACAACACAATTTTCTCACCATCTGATCACCAATTCGCAGTCAATCCCCGAGCAGCAATTATGGAAACTGGGACTCATGGATTTCACAAATTTTGTGAAATTCCTGAAGAAGACTGAACTCCCAGAAAAAGTTCAAACTCCCACATCAGAAAGGGTTTGAACTCATGGAAAAAAGAGGCAGGAAAAAAATAAAAGAGGATTCCTGTCCTGTGGCAAATCCCCCTTTATAAACTGAGCATGACATCTATTGTACGGAATATTTCCATTGCCCACCTTGGGCAATCTGGCTATGCTTCCTCCCAGCTCCTGCACACCTGCTTATTAGCTAAATACGAGAAACTGGAAGAAGCCCTTGATTTCTTAGCAACAACTAAAAACGTCAGTGTTGTCATTATTCTTCTCATACTAAATCCAAAACACAGCAGCTAGTGGGAGGGAAATAAACTCTATCCCAGCCAAAATCAGGACAGTGTTATTACTGCTACTGTTTCAAAATGGTTGAAATTTATAGTAACTTGGTTAGTGACAGAAGTCATGAGCATTGGCTGTGTTCTAGTCTTGAGTGACTTATAATACGGAAGTCTGTGTGAACAGGAACAGGTGAAGCAGGACAAGCTGCAAATTTCCTGCATCATCCATAGCTCTTTTGAACATTTCTGGCTCATCAATTAAGCTGTTACAGTTTTCTGACACATAGCTGCAGAAGACTGTTTTTTCTTATGTGTAATTTGGTGCCCTCTATACAAAGCACAGACACCATTTCCATCAATGACCACCCATTTTCATTTGACTACTGTCTGTTTCTCCAGCACATAAAGTGATGGCACATTAGTATACTTCATAGACAGCTATCACTAAGTTACCTCTGTTATCTTCATCTCACCAATCTTAGACATATTAATAAACTATTTTCTCTCCTAGTGCATGGAACATTACTTACTGAATCACAGGAAAAGTGCAGAAGAATGTAGGAGTTGGGAGTGTCAAGATTTTGGATTATATGATGAAGAAAGGCCAAAGCACAAAACTTACAAGGCAAGGCATTGCACCTGTGTATAGGCCTTAGGGGGGATGGGGCAGTATGGTGAAATCAGAGAGAGTATGGATTCTGCTGGGTCTTTATTGGATGGAAGACACTGTAAAAGGCATAGTTCTGACTGCACTGCACTACCCTCTGAAGAGACTGTCAGCTTCAAGGAAAGTTTTTTTGCATGGTCAGGTCTATCATTGTATGAACTTCCTTAGAGCCTGGACACTTATTTCTCCACAAGGCACACTCAGTGAAAGAGCATGCTTAGCAAGTATGAGCAAAGTAAACTTTTCATGAGAAAAGGTCTCAGAAAAATTCTGTAAAGCTTTTGCTTTATTGTAATGGGGCATCAGTGAAAGAATGAAAGAAATGAAAGACAACCATGAAAAGCATGGACATTTATCATGCTGTAGATCAATATCCGAAAGGGAATGACAGAGTCTCAGCCACTTGGGAAATTTTAAGTCAGAATGAACAAGGCACTTGAAAATTTTATTAGTTGAAGCTTAGTTGAAGAGACTTTCAGATGCATGAATTAAAAGTCTATAATAATTTTAACTACTTTCCTTCAAATAATTTTGATATGGGAAGCAGAAGAGAGGTGTGCTGGAATAGGGAAGTAGGAGGAAGTGATGAGGGAATAGGAAAGTTTGAGTTGAAGCAATTTATATCCAAATATATAGAAGAAATATAGATAACTAGGAAGTATAAAGATTTCTGTGATCAATAAAATGAGAAATAAAGGCAACAGGAAAAAAGATGGAAGAAATAAGAGTAGGAAATGAAAATCTATGAGTAAGATGATTTCAAATTACCAGAGTTAAAGTATGGCAGAATGGAAAAAAATAAAGACCAGAACTATAGAACAATATGAGAAAACAGCAATTAAAACAACATGAAAGAAGGACTTAGCAAAAAATAATCAGCGATTGAAAACAAGACTCTTGGACAAACATAGCGAGAAAATGGAAATTCTGTATTTTATTGACACTGACTACAGCAAAAAAATTATTTTGCTCAAAGAAGACACAGCAACATGAAATGAGAAGTGATGTGTAATAGCCTCCGATCTTTCTATGCTGAGATTGTGTCAAGATGCTTTATTACATCTTAACAATAACTAGTAAACTAAATAGGGTTTTCATTACCACCAAATTAAAGGTTTATTTTTAGTGTTCATATTTAGTGTTGTATCTCCTAAATGGGGTTAGGAGACCTTAATTAGATTCTTTCGCTAATAAATTGGGCTCTGAAAATTAACCCCTATTTCAGCCTATCCTACTTTCCATAGAAGTTTACTGTTACCAGAATTATTTTTTAGTCAATCAAACTTTATAGGTGATCTTTATAAAATCACTTCCAGCTTTCTCAAAGTTACAGGACTGAGAGCTACCCTTAGCAATTGAGTTTTTTATTGTGTTCTTCTCCCATCTTTTGGGAAGGGAAATAAGTGATAGGTGCATTTTCCAAAATCTGTAGAATAGGTCTGTTCTGAGGAAATAATATACTAAGGCTCTGGCTCATTAGCTATGGGCTATATGCAGGTAAAAATAGCAAATGCATGTTATTGTTTCTATTACAGGATTGCTTAAGTACACCTTGGAAAAACAAAGCAAATAAACAGGAATGTGTTACAGACTTAAATTTAAAATAAGACTAATAATCGGTTTATCACAGATGTAAAATTCAAAGGGAGCCTGTCTATCACCAAACATCAAGATGAATGATTCAGCACATATAATAACAGGATAATGATTACATAAAAACTTAGTTGAGAGACCTCAATGTATACTTTCCCAGATCTCAGCCAGAGGTACTGTACAACTACTGTGGAGGATGGGATTCACTTGGAGGTCTTATGAGACCTCTGGCCAGGCCTAGAAGCTATTTTAGGTCTAGTAGTTCTGATATTCAGGGTGCAGCAGAGACCTCCTACTTCTTTTGGGACCAACTTAGTTTTTGTTACTGTCAAGAAGACACATTAATAACAGGTTTTTCTCACAGTTTGGCTGTGTAAGCTACTGGCCAAACACACTGTGAACTATTGCTCAGGTCCTTACTATTTTGCTACTTTGTACACTGCAAGTAGTTCACTCTCCCATTCATGTCACTCCATTGATAAACATTCTGAGGTGTACTGTCCATTACAGTAGTCTGGAAAAAGACCTATATTAAGTTCTAAATATCCTGAAGGACCTTACTCTGCTCAAATCAAATGCAAACCTGAGATCTCAGTCAGAAACTACAGCAAACATTCAGGATCTGGAACTTGTAGGTAAAAACCTGCTTTTCTGTTTGTGCTGCGTGTTACACAGTGGGTAAGTGCTGCCTTGGTCCTACATCTCTGCACAGAGCAACAGCCTAAGCAGAAGAATTTTTCCAGAGTGAAAGTATTGTCTGGCTAATGATGGTAAGTTGTAAAAGTCTATCCTCATCAGTCCTCGTTCTTTATTTCTCACGAAGAGTTTAAAAAAGCTTTGTAATGATTAGCTACAGCTTGTTAAACCTAGGATTTCTGAATTCGTGTTGCATTTCTATGCACGCTTCTTTATCATGCTTTTCTGCAGGTTTGTGTTACTTCTTCCTCAGGATATGAAATAGATGAATAAAAGGCACTCGTATAGACAAGTGCAACATTCAATGAGTTTGATCTAACCAATCTGACTTACAGTTTTGACTGGACTTCTGAAAGTGATAGATTTCATTGAAATGTAGGAATTTCAAGAGATCTGCACTTCTGGATCGAGCTAGATCTAATGTATCCAGACCATCTCTGACCGATGTTTATTAAGTATGTTCCTTGACTCCAGAGGCAGATGGATCATAACATACCTAACTATCCAGTACCTCCTCCTCGTACATAACTGGAAGCTGAAAAGAGCGAAGCGACCTACTGCTGCTCCTATGTGCAGTAGAGATCTGTTTTTCAACCTCCTTAACATTTTTTCTCTATTTCTTTCTCCTAAGAGACTTTAAAAAGAAAATAGAAAAGAAAAAGGAAGAGGAAAAAAAAAGTCAAAACAAAAAATGTCATAGTGTTATATGAGTGTGATGAAAGTAGAATGGTCCCAGGGAACAATCAACAGTAATTTACTCTTGGCATTTTAAGTAAACAGACAACTCTTCCAAATTACAGTACTTGTGAATGTCAGAAAAGGTTGTGAAGACTATTAGAAAAACATTTTAGCTTTACTCAGTAATGACATGAGGTTTGTTATATACCAGCTAGAAAGAATATATATCTCTCAATACTTTAAATTTCTGGAATACTTAAATATGGTCATCTTGAAACTGCTGCAATAATTGTATAGCAATGAACATGTTGTTTTGTTGAAAATAGAATATCATCATATGAACAGAATAAGGAATACTTGACATTGAAATAGTCCATGAAATTTAGTCCAACTTTCTTTACTTTTGTGGCATTTTAAATTCTTAGAAATAAGCAGGCACGTTTTCCTGCATGTGAACATGAATACAGCATTTGACTCTTTGCTAAGGCCAAGCTGTTTGTGAGACAGAGGACTATTTTCTGTCTTTTAGTTTGACCCATGTTTACAAAGCAGTAGAGGCTAGATAAAAATATTAAAACAAATCTGTTGTTGGTCTTTTTTATGGCCTAAATGAATTCCACTAATTTGATTCAGAGAAAGGCAGTCTCTTGTGCTTGTAGGTCTAAAACTTCACCTTTATTGTTTCTTTTTACTACAGGAACTAAGAAAAACTGTAGTTTTTAGGCAACTAAGACCAAGCCTCCTAAAAGTTTTGTCTGTCAACAAATTCTTCAGTTGTACTTACTGAAGAATTTTGAGTGATAATTGAAATTCATTGAGGCATCTTCATCATTTATGGAAATCTGGCTTTTTCAGAAAAAAAGTAGAGAAAAAATAAATTGTATGTCAGTTTTGTTGGGTTTTCTCACACATTTTGCATGTAGATACATTCACTCATGGTTTGTACTGGTGATAATAGAATTGACAGTATGTCACAAACGTGGTTGGTATCTCCATTTTCATCTCAGTAATACATGTATGTCCTGAGTAACAGCTCACAGAATGGTCTTAAAAGGTTTGACGGAGGGAGCCTCTTGTCTCTCCATGTCTGGTAACTGAATCCAGAAACAAGCCTTCTCACACTTCAGCCTTCTGCTTTAAATCAACCATGACTGACTGCAGTGTTTTCTTTGTGGAATGCCTGAATGGTCTGGGGTCCTACTGGTTATGGTCAGGAGCAGGCTGTCACTTTTACAGTGCACAGCCAGAACGTCCTGCTGTGAGAGGTATGGCCTTGGACAGGTCATATTCAGCTGTGGCTTCTGCATGGGAAGACTTGCCTGCTCTGGAGCAACTCCCCGCATTCCTGTAGGCCAACTTGGCCTGGGTTGTTTGGGTTTTCTAGGGGAAGTTGTGCTTTATCTTAAAGATGGCTCAAATTCTTCCCTCCTTTGGGTAATGTGGCTGTGCTAGGTCTGCAGGACCTGTGAAAACAGGCATGGGCCTTGATTCTTGGTGCCAAAGGAGAAACCAGCTTTAGAGTAATCAGTCTCTCTCATTTCCAAGGCATTCTCCTCCTCTTCCTCGCTCTCCTCCTGTACTGCCTGCTAGCCTGGTGATGTCTCAGGGGTAGACATGGCAGCAGCACTGGAGTTGTGCTGCCTTGTAGCTCAGCTGAGACCTTGGCTGGGTGCACGCTGCAATCTGTCATGTGTTTTCCCTTCTCAGAGAGCAGGCTGCAAGTGGTTGGCCTGGCAGCTGGGCAGAGCAGCATTTTAACCATGAAGTTCTTACAGCTACTTTTAACTCTTTCTGTTGAACCACAGCTAATAAACTGAAATAAAGTTGACAAAATCCTCAGCTCTGCCATCATGGCAATAATCCTAAGTAAATCCACCAGCAGAATGTAAAGTCCTTAGATAACTTTGCTGGTAAACATATAGATCTTGATAGCTTCATTAAGAGAAGATTTTGTAAAGACATGGTAGGTATTAAACACTGCCTCTGGTCTAATTTAGATATGTATGTGCATTTAGGATCTACTCCCTGTAGCCTACCAAATGAAGCTTTGAAAAACCTCTACATTTTGGACCAAAGAAACCTGAAGTCACTTTAATAGGATTTAACAGGCTGAGCCCCAGATCTGTTTGTTATGCAGAAAGCATGTGAACTCTTTTCCTTATCCATACATGTGTTTCCCCTTACAAAGAATTTTCACAGGAAATAGTGCTTTACAGTACTTCAAACAACATTTTGATTGATTTGGAAATTATACAGTCTTAAAATATCACGTAAATGAAAATAAGTACATGGTTGCAGGTTATTTATTCAGTTTGCCTCCCTTAGAAGCATAATTACTCATGTCTTAAGGGGAAATATAAAGCATTATAGGCAATCTGTAAGAAATAAGATAAAATGGTTGATAAAACCTCAGCAAATGTCATTAGCTAAATCCAGGTTCCAAATTCAAAATAAACACTCACTCAAGTGTTAGATTGGATGAAACTGATTTTGATACTGGTATTTTTAGAAGCTCATTTTGTTCAAGTGAGAAATAACCCTTCGACTTCATCCTCTCCCTGTTCACCACTTTTTAAATTCCTACAGACTTATTTACTGGATTAATTTCAGGGCTACTAACCTCTTGTGTGGAAGTCACAGAAATGTATCGACCCCATGTGGCAGGTCCCTTCACACCCCAGTCTTTGAGAAAGGCAGAGCACATGACATATCTGAGCTCGGGGGCCCATGCTGCTGAGAGCTCTACTACTACCACTGACCCTGGGATTCCTGCTCATTGACTCGTGCTCAAGCCTTGATGCCAAAATGCCACAAACCATCTACACTGGACATTATGACGCAGTGTGTAGCTGTTGATACTGCTGGGCTGGGAATGTGCACAGACCCATTAATACCAGGTTGGTCAATCTGACTCTCTCTCACTGTTTGGATGTTCCTTTGCCTGCCCTGCCTGCCCCCCACCCATCCTCCTGATCACAAAAGCAGGATGACTGTAGTGGTGGGATCAGAATGACAAATCTGGTTTATTGTCATCTTCCAGATGTCATGATCACTCACAGGGCTGCCCAGCAGATATTCAGGGATGATGTCCCTGCTCGTTGTAGTTGGGGAGGGTTGAACTGGATGACCTTTAAAGGTCCCTTCCAACCCAAATTATTCTATATTCATGGGCAACCCTGACAACTTTTGCACCCCTTATTATCCCTTTGTCCTTTTCTCAACCCTCCTTTTCAAGGCATTTGTTGGTCCCTGTCTCTTCCCGAGTCTCATCCCAAATAAACTACTCAACTCAATTAATTTTTCTCTATTGGTCCCAGTTTTGCAATATCCATACACGGATTCAGTATTTCTAATACATTTACCTAGGTCATCTCAGCCTCCTATGGTCCAACTGATAGGGTTACGTAGGTACAGGTAGCCTCAGAAGATTTCCAGTACTCCCCTCCAAGTATCTGTGAAGTTCAGCCATTTCTCACATACTTCCCTGGTAACCATATGTAAAATCCAGCCTTCCCTCATGATGTTATCTGCAGCTGTTGCCTGCTTCACACACTTTTATCTGTCATGTTCAGCAGCTCCTTAGGTCATACCCAACAGTTTTTAATAGTCTCATCTCTTAGGTAAACCTCAGTCCAGTTCTAGTCAATGGAGTAGTTATTTACCTGCAACCCTAACCTGGTGCTTGGCCACAGTTAGCGTGTCTTCACATTTAGGGTATCTTTAGGTCTGAGATAAATTATATTTCACAATAAAATACACCTTTTCTTAGGAAATCATGAGGACTGTCATCTGAATAAATGGAAATTATTCCTATAAGTCTATACACATTTTTAAGACAGTAAACTCCTCCATTTACCATTCTCTGGCATTCAATTTTCATTGACAAAAAGACAAAAAGGAGTATTAAAACCATGCTGTATGTGACATAGATTGTTCACCAGCAACTGCAGAACTATGCATTCTTGTCTGAACCTCATATTACTCTACTGGAAGTTTAGTTATGACATTTGCTAAAGTATTCTGTGTGCTTAACTAAGTGTGACTTCAACAAAAAAAGAATTAAATAAAAATGAACTTTCTGTCTACAAAATCAGATCATACATTGCATCATTTGCTTACTGTACTTTGTCAGAAAAAACTGTGCTCATGTATCATGAAGGCTTTTGCAAAGTTTAACTAAAGCCTGGAAATCTTAAGTTAGGAGTGACACATATTACACACTGCAGGGTGTCCTGGTTTTGGTTAAATCCGAACAAATTCTCTTTTAGTGAATCTTCCTTACATCTAAGTTCTTCTTAGTAATTGCATTTTTCTGAAGCTGGCTGCATATTTTACAGACAACTTCTGCTCCAAAGCTGATAGCACCTAATGTTTATAGTTACACTGAGCTAACGGTAGGAAAGGAATGCAGAAAAAGCCCTGTGTTTATAATTATTACTGTAGCAGCCAAGATCACCAATAGATCTCTTAGGTCCTGCAAGTGAGGAGTTGTAAAAGGTCGCACTTGCAGGGAGGGGCAGACAGGGCAGGTGACCCGATATTGACCCACTGGGTATTCCATGCCATACACGTAATACTCAGTTTAAAGCTGGAGAATCACGAGGGTCTCGCTCTCTTCATCCATGACCGGCTTCTGAAGAGGACCCTGCTTCTTGTTCTGCCCGCAATCCTGATCCAGATGCCGATCCATGCATTCCTGAATCCAATTCCTGTCTGCTGCTGAGGCCAGTCCAGGACTTCCTAGTGCTGCCTGGCAGCTGCTGGTGGAACTCCAGTGCCCTGGCACCCAACTCTGGGGAACTCGGTATCGGTTTTGTATATGTTGCATTATTTCTCATTATTAGTATTATTAGTGCTATTAGTAAAACTTTTTATATTAAATTTTTAAGTCTCACTCCCTTTTCCTCCTTTTCTCTTCCTCTGGTGGGAGGGTGGGGGTTAAGAGAGAGCGTCTGTCACTCAGTTTATTGCCGCCTTGCTTTAAACGGTGACACAGGGTAATCTATATTCCAGGCAATGCACGACAATTTGGGAAGGCAAAACTGAAGACATGGTCAGAACTCCTGCTGTTCACAGAATCACTCTATTTAAACAGTCCTTTACCAGTTATGCATCTATAAACTCGAAGGGAAGATTCCGACAGTGTTGGATGAAGCAAATGATAGGAATTGTTTCCTTCTTGAAGATGAGTGGGTTTGTTCTTTGTTTCTGTGTATCAGACTAGTTTATGTGTTGTGTGAACTAGAGGGGAGAATGATGCGCATTAATTGATTAACTCTTCGGTCATTCAGTACACAGGCATAGAGTTTCAAAACATTCCCCTGTGGATGTAACTTCATGTATGCATACAACGAGTTTCTCATGGGATCTTGAGCATCAAGCATATTTCAACTTTTATCTGCCAACCATCATGTCTGTCTGCTTCTCTCTCTCTGACTTATCTTACAAAAATGGAATTTCCCAAGAGAAGTATGGTTCACTCTAAGTTCTCTAAATGGCACAAAGACAGTATTGCGGGCCAGAGGATCTACGTCTTATATGTTCATTTTTTCTTCTAATTCCTAGTACTGAGTAGGACTGTATAAAGCTGAAATGCAAAGTTTCTAAATGCTAGACTAAAACCATTTCCACTTTCTTCAAATTCCTCAGGCAAAATTAGGAAGGATGATTTCCCAGGAATTAATCTAGTTCATACTTCTGTCCCATCTAAACAATTATTCTAGTGGTCTGTCTAAAGAAAATGTATATTCAGCAAAGTAACGGTGCAATGCAAATGGTACTAGGTTACACATCATCTGGGGATAGTTAGTGTGTATTAGCGAGCACTGGGCCTAGATATTATGAGCAAAATATTAACTGGATACAAATGCTTTTTAAACCAAAACAAAATTGTTTTTTAAATGAAACTTTGACTTTAGCATCTGCAAAATGTTGGATATTGAGTGGAATGACAAGATGTCACTAAATTAAGGTCACAGAACGTACAAAAGAGACTCTTTTTTCCTCTCTTCTTCTAACAGACTCATTTCTTTTCCAAGTCTGTACATTTTTCTTGTCTCGGTAGTATTTAGTAACCACTACCTCAGCAACATATTTGACTTTGCTCATAATCAGTAAGCGTTTTCACAGCTTTTACTAAGTTGTACGCAGTATCAAACTGTGTAAGTAGCCAGAGTTGAAAGAGTTGTTTATGCCATGAAATATGTGGCTTTTTTGTGTGGAAATTCTTGAGACTTGTGGGATGGAATTCTCAGGTTTATCCTTTCCTTCATAGTTGCATGACAAGTGATGTAACAGGAAGAAAAATATTCACCTTTTATTAGTATACAGAAAGGATATTGTTATGCTCAAAAATCTTTGTGTTAAGGGAAGGATAACTAGAGAATACCTAAAAGACTATAAAAGAGAGATAAAGAAAGAGAAATAAAGAACAAACTAAATGTAAATGGAGAAGACAGAGAAAGGGCAGTTGTGGTAAACAAAGAGCAACAGACATGGGAATGGCAAAATCAATACTCTATTTCAAGCGGTGAACAGAGACCAGGCTTCAGGTACAATTCAGTGACTAACAACACTGAAGTGTGTGCATAATGCAAAGTTTAAGGTGAAATGGATGACTTATCTTAGGGAAGAAAGTATCTTCAACTATATCCCATCCTTGAAAATGTCTTTTGAGAATACGTTTATCTAAAGTCTAGATCGCTCAGGAGTTATTTTCTCTTAAATGTGATCTTAGAATCAAAAATACTTATAAATACATATCCATGAGAAATTTGAGGGCAATTCTCTGCTGTGCACACTTCATGTAATTAACTGAAATAGAAATCTTTTCATTAGGGGAGGCTGCTTGTTTCGGAGGTTTTAATATTCCTCACATGTGGTGAAACAAGGAACCCCATTTGCTCAACTTGGTCCAAATTAAATGATTAATTGCATAAGAAACTAGACGTATCATTATGTGAAGTCAGTGGCAAGCAAAAGTCATAGGAAAAAAATGGCTTTTTTTTCTCAACCTTTTTTCCTGTTCTGGTTTAGGAGATGATATGGAGTAGGAAACTATTTGGAAATGTAGCACACTTGATGACTGTTATACACTGATGCTTCTTTCAGCGAGATCTTCTTACTGGGCTGAAAAGGAATAGAAAAAGTTTAAGATTTCCCCTGGTATCTCTTTGATGCAGCTTTGATTTGGTAAGCTCATCATACCACATTATGAAGATGACATCTGTAAGCTTCCAGTGCCTACAAACCACCAATTTCATCAGTTTTGTAGCTGATCTCTGCGTGAGTACAGATTAAACTTTTGCTTCAGAGCTATATGTGATTCCAGACACTACTTTCTTCTACTCAGTCAGCAGAAAAAATCTCCAATTATGCTCTGGGCTCAGTCAACAGAGTCAGCAAAACAAAACTCATTATGTATTACAAAAAATCAAGAAGTGAACAGCTCACACAAATTCTTCACGGAGTTACAGAAAATAGATTCTCTATTAGCAGAAAAAATGTTTTGGCGTACTGTCACCTTGCGAAGTCCTTGAACTTTTTTTGTTTTCTTTCCTTCGTACATTGACATAGCAACGTTTCTTTGTTGTAGACGTACAGTACAGAAGTGATACTAAAACACTGAAAATTCGTTAACTCCTAGTCCATAAAGATGTTAGCTTTAGAAATGTATATTGGATAAGGTTGGTTTGCAGTGGAGTAGAATACAGTTCGTGCTTTCCTACTACATTTTTTTTTTCCTCCATGTTCCACAGAGTGAAGAGGACAACGGAGCAGAACAATCTATGCATAACCCTGCTTAACCAAGGTCTGCTGTCCGTTGTTTTTGCTACTGACTTCCAATAATCTCTGTAAACTTTCTGCAAGTAATTTGAAAAACCTCGTGATACCAAGACAACTCTTGAACTATAAATCTTCACCATTTTCATGGACTCTTGAACAATGTATGGGTTTGGATATTTTTCTGGTTTTATCTGCTTTTCTTCTGCTTCCATGAATGGGCATTTACACTTAATGGTTGCTTTTCCTCCGCCTCCATTACCAATTTACTTATTTCTCACTTCTGTCTCTGCTTAAACTTAAAAGAAGAATCATAGAATCATGAATTGGAAAAGACCTCTAAGATCATTCAGTCCAGCCATTGAAGAAGGATGACAAAACAACCTTCCTCCAGTCGTCTCTGCCGCACATTTATTTTTCTTTTTAAATTTTTGTTTAAGGGGAACTTCCTTACAGTATGCAGAGGGACATAGCTTGCTGATTGCCCTACACTTGCTCTCATCATATCTGCTGCTCTGTTTTACAGTCTCAGATTCCAGCAAAGATGACAGTCGTCAGAGAACAAGAAAGAAAAACTAACAAAAATATAGTTAGGTAGATTTGATTTGTATTAAAGGTTTATATTAAATTGGATATTTGATCAACTGCATACTGTACAGGTAAAAAGAAATCGCTAATATGAACACAGCTCAGAATTATATTAGCTCTAAAAAGTCAGATATCTTTTGAATATTAATGCCATCACCATCCCTAAAAAACAATCAACACCAATGTTGTTTTCCCTGAAAATAAAAAATATTGCCAAAAAACCCCACTTAAACTTTAGAATACATTTTAATGTTAAAGTGTTTGGGGGATTTGGTTTGTTTGTTTGTCTTTGGTTGATGGGTTTTGGTTCTTTTCTGTAGCATGTGATACCCTTTTTTTTGGTCTTTAACCTAACTGGACTCCAGGAACAGCTGTAACTGTGCTATTTCCCTTTTCTGAACATAAATTGAAACATTTTATTTTTTTTCATAGAAGTTTATAAATCTTTTCACAAATTATTATGATGCTTTAAACCCCAGATTAGAATTTTTGTCCCTTAATCTCTAATTTTTTTCTGAATCCATTCCTAGACAATTTTTTGAAATATATAACCATTTTTTGGTCACTCCCTGAAGAGCATTAATGCTATATGAAACTATCAATATTTCATAGACATATATTTGACCGTGTATGACTGGTGAAATACTTTGAGTTCCCTATTGAAAGAGAATTAAGATAAAATATCTGAGATGTGAAGACTCGAAAGTCCGATATAATTCAACTAATTGCAGCTATGTTGTTCCTGATTGACATAGATAAAGAAAGTAGGATCAAGTTCTGCGTGAACCCCCTTTCATATTCTTTTAAATATACTCACTATAATTATTCTTTGGCTTTCACTTTAAAAAGGTGATGTGCATTTGTAATATTATATACTACTTTTACAGAATTTCCTAACATTAAAATTTATCTTCAATTTGCAATATATTATTGGCCTTAATTGAACAATATTGCTCTAGACAGTCAGCAGCCAGTGTTACGATACTACCATTGGTAGAGACTTCCGAGAACTATAAATATCAAACTCACAAAGCAATCCACTTTAACTTTGAATGACAGGCTTTGTCAAAAATGCAATATATTTCAACTGCAAAATAAGGATTTTTAAGACTGCTGTGAATTAGGATCTCGCTCAACAGACATTTCAGCCCTAGCATAACTGTGTGTTAAAGGTGAAAAAGGCACTGTAGATGTACAGTAAAAATAGGGTGTTGTACACGAAAGTGGGCATCAGCACCGCAACTTGCTGCTGCAAACTTTCTGTTTACAATGTTATTTGCATTTGGACACAGATCCAAATTAATGCTTCTTCTGATCTGTTTTCACATGTTTAAACTCCACTTGCAATTGACAGCATAGCTATTATTTTTCTCACAGCAGAAAAAAAGGCAAGATTCTGTTTAATAATGTTAATTAGAAAATTATACTGTAGTATACTGTTGAGCAATTTATCTTCTTTTATTGACTTGAAGACAGGTAACATTGCAGTCAAATCACAGGACCAGTCTTCATTCTACACAACTTTCTCTTTTTTTATAGTGATCAAACCGTACAGTTTTTGGAGGCAAGTGAAAAAGGGAAAAACAGGGGAAAATGACAGGGAGGAGATAAACAGGTATCTGTTTTAACTGGGTAAGTTTGTGTGTAGTTTGACATGACTGTTGGATCTCACACAGAGAAATAATCTAGCTTCCTTGATTTGCAGTCTATGAAAGTCCCCAAATATGAGATTTATTCATACAGAGGTACTTTGATGACATACAAAGTACATTGTCACCACCCAAAGTCAGGCACATGCTGAAGTGCTTGCTTAGGTAATGGTTGTATTTATTGAATTTGTACTACTACGCCTCTTTGTACAACATTTTAACAACGGAGTTAATTTTACTACTTTTTTCCTTCCATAAAGTCCTTGGCTTAATAACAGTAGAGAATACGTGGTGTTCACTTCTTCTACAACCCTTCAGTTTCAGTTTTCTCTCCTTTGTTCAATATATGGGCATGTGCCCTGCTCATTCAACACTCTTCCAATTTTTCTTGTAGACACAGAAGTAGGGTTCAGTCTAGGCTGCCCAAGAAAATATAATTGCCATACTTCCTAACTGTAAATGCTCTACATCAGAAGTTTCAAAATGTTAAAGAGATGCTTTGACAGTATATGATTAAAATACTCTGTGGACTACTATAAATATTTCTGCTAGAAAAGGCATGAGTGAAAAATAGAGCACTAGATCGCATTTGATTGTTTCCTGAAGTTTTCTGTCAACAAGAAGAAAGTTTACAAAAAGTAAGTCTAATCAGAAGGGCATGTAAAAAAAAGGGGGCAGACACTTTCTAGATTCGTCAAAATATATTTATTTTAATCATTACAAGTGAATGAATTGAAGTCAGCATGTATATTAAACCTAAATATTTTCTGGAGCATTCATTTATAAATATGGGTAAATATTAACCTCTTAACTAGTAAAAATGTATTTATGTTTATTACTTTATGAAGAATCTTTTTCAATCTGTAATTTTGTTAACACTGAAAGAGACAACCTTTGTAAAGAATACGATACTTAAGACACCGATAAGAGATCATTAAGCATGCACTGCAATAGGACCTTAACATTCTGCCAGAGAACATGTACCAAGTGCTATTTGGTTGGAGCAGTAGATTATTACCTTGTTTACATTCCTTTGCATTCACATAAACTATTTTTCTGTCACAAATTATATTTCCTTTAAATAACAAATGGTTATATTTCATTGAAAATATTTTCAGGAGAGACATCATGTTAAGCCAAAGCTTCCAGGAGCGAGAGAAATAAAAGAGACAATTAAACCTAGAAATAACAATACTTACCTGAAACTGAATCTTTGGCAGTTATAAGAAGTGTCTACCCTCCAATATTTTTACTAATACTGTTTTACTGTGTAAGCCTTTCTTTTTCTTTTTGATTAAAATTTTTAAGAGGTTTGGGGATTGTTTCTTTGTTTCTTTGTTTTGTTTTGTTTTTTTCCAGAACAACAACAAAAAAATCAAGAGCTCATTTCTTTTATGCATGACATTTTTAAAACATTTACTTTCATGGGCTCACATACAGGTTTTATTTTCATGTAGTTTCTTCACGTCTGTTTGTAACTAGGGGGGTTTGTTAATTTGTCTAGTAAGTGTTGACACACTGGGTACCTAAGCCATAGGTTATCAACTCCCAGGAGGAATGACTGACAGAAACTAGTAAACAGAAATCTCTTGTAAATGGCATTACCTGTACTGCTGTGGATGGATTTGAATGTGCAAATGTACAGGTCTGGTTATCAATACAAAAAACTATTCATTATGGTTAATATTTAAGAGTCTGATTGCTCTACAATGATTCTGTGCAATGCGTGAAAGTCTCTCAGAATAAATCAGTAGGCAAAAAGAACTCAATTAAAAAGTAAAAATTGTTTAATCTTGTTTGTAAAATCAACATGAAAAATATTCTTCTCTAAAAGATAGCATTATCAAATGGACAGTTAACACACAGGGAGGAAAACAGAAAGACAAGATTTCAGGTGGATTTACTATAGTAAGATGGTGGGCTCAGAAGGACCATAACTAACAGAAAAATCTATAATAATTTGGTGTTCATAAATTTTATTACTTCCTTTTAACACATGCTCCATAGGTGAATTGCTTCATATACAACAGGTCATAATATAATATAATCATATATAATTTATACTAAGCAAGCAGGCTTTCAAACTATAAATAAATGCTTCTGTTTTCAAACTGTTCAAATAAATGTGCTATCACAGGTACAAATCACAAATCTCCAACAAGCCATTTATTCTAATTGTAGAAAATGACTAGCATACTCTGAGTTGAAAATGACATTGATCAGTAATAAAATTTTCCATGACAATGGGTACTTTTTAAAGGGAAACAGGAAGCTGTTCTTCTGCAGTGAACCCGGAACCAGAGACGCATTATATGATATAAACAAGTGCACTGGGCTGCTCCTCCCCCCTGTTTACCGTGAGCCTTCAATCAAACTGTTGGATTCAAAGCAAAGAGAACAACAGGAAATGTTGAGAAATCTGTTTGCATTAGTATCTGTGGTACTTCTGCCATTATTTTTGGCATCTCCACACTTTTTTGCAACATGAAAGAGCATTGCTAGAAATCCTCTTGGTTGTCTGAGCCACGTGATGACTGAATTTACCACCTATGGAGAAGGGAAGAGACAACACATGACAAATACTCTGCAGCCAGGCGCAGAGGGGTCCAGGTAGGCTGCTTCTCTAGCTGCAGACCTTGACAACCATAGTATTTCCAAATGAGACATGAAGTTCAAGATCCCCTACCTTACTTTTGGGTTCCTGGCATAGAAGATAAAGCTGTCAGTGTAAACTCAGAGATTGAAAAGCAATCTGTTTTTAGGGACCACAGATTTCATTCTTTCAAATGAAAACACTGTGGAAAATAATTAATTCATCTTACTTTTGCACTCATGTCCTCTATCCGCTACCTTCCACCAAATTAACCCCAGTCTTCTTTGGTGGTCCCATGAAGCAGGGAAGAACATTTGCTATGGCTGTCCTCACTGTCAGGCCATCTCGTTCAGACTCTATGATTAATGAAATACATTTCCTTTTCCTCAATCCACTGATATCAGTCACTCTCACTATCTACTAACCTTCACATAACTTGTAAGAACATAATTATCTTTTCCACTTTTATCCATTGTTTATGTTTGGTTGAATGTGTCTCAGGGATTGAGAAGCTGCCAGTGGCGTCTGAGAGACTAAATTGACTCTGTATACCACTTAAATTGATGGTGTTCTTAGAATAGTGTAGCACTTGAAAACGTGACAAAAAATGGCCATTACATGTAAATTACAAATTCTACTTATTTCATTTTTCTGTTTTATATTAGTATTAATGAATTGTCTTTTCATTCTATTTAATTGAGGATAAGATTTGGTACACTGCTTTAACTGGTTAGATTTCTTTATTCAGACATACACAATATCTAACATACAGGCTTCCTCCCCAAAATGAAAGGAAGAAACTACTCTCCCTAAGTCTTTTCCACCTGTCGTTAAGCCTCACTTACATGCAGAGATATCTTTTGTTGAATGAAGAGGTGGCTAATTCTGAACTGTTCTTTTACCATGGCTGATAATTCTTTTCTGACCCATTTTATGACATAATGACATTAAGTAATTCAACTCTCCTACTGTTTTGAGACTTTTGTCTATCATGCAGAATTTATTGTTAATTGAGCCCCATGGGCTAGAATATAACTTTAGGATTTAACATTCTTTATTCCATGATAGCACTTCCAGTAATAAAGATGATTGGCTCAAATACTAACAGTAGAACAAATGCAGACATCTTTCTGTCAGAAAAAATGTGTTTCTACTTATTATTTATTTCAGTTGCTTATGCATGGACTACGCATAAAGAAATCCTACTCCCTCATTGACACAGTTTAAATTTTCTTTGACTTTTCTTACATTCAGCAGTCCTTATTCATGTCAGTTACTGTAACCTTTTTCTGTTCTGCTTTTCATTTTGCCACTCCCAACCCTTATTTCTCAAAGATTTTATTATTTTCCTCTTTTCTACCTATCTGCTAAAATAATCAGCAATTGAATAGTTCATAGTTTTGTGGATGTATCTTCTGTGGCCTGTGACTTGACCCTTCAATGAGATTAGTAGGGTGTAGAACGAGGATTAAATTCCTCTTTGTCAGACTTTCTACAGTATTCCACTGCCGTAATAATGTCTCTTTAGACAGTTCACATCTGGAAATCTTCTGTGGCTAGTATTTTTAGAAATCAAATAAATAAATGAAAAGCCATAGCAGAACATGAGAGGGCAAACAGGACATAATACATGTTGTGAGCTGGATACTTTCACATTTGGAAGCATTTCTTAGACAATTTCTGATGCATTTTTTCATGAACTCGATATGTATTCATACACTACCCGATAAATTCTTCTCTGACTGGTTGCTTGTGGACCCCTTCATTAATTCAAAAGTTGCATTTGGTCTTCAGTATTCTTCACCAAAAAGCAATGGAATCCAGATTTGCTGTTTGATTTGATAAATAAGGATGTGGGAGCTACTTCGTTTAAAAAAAAAAAAAAAAAAGGATTTGTTCTGAATCAGTACATTACGCATAGTCTAAATCCTAATTAAAGGTAGGAAAGTTATATATATCAATTAAACTGTATGCTGGTGCATACCAACATGAATATTCTATAGTTTTCAGGAGTCATTCAGCCGTTAATTTTTCTAACAGATGGATAGCCATTACTAAATTAAAGTAATAATCAATTACCTGTTAATGCTGTTCACAGTAATAAATAGAACTTTCCAACAAAACTGCTCCATCTGCAGTACGGGAGAAGCATCAGCTGAATTTCAGCTTCATGAATTATTTTTCATCTATTTTTTCCCTGATCAAAAAGTTATTTACATAAACTTGAAATAAGCTGTGACTGCAGCCTTTTCACATTTGTGTTTCCAGAAAACTACTTAGCTAGCATGGAAGAAATCGTGGAATGATTTCTTTTTCTGGAAGGTAGCTGTCAAGTAAGAGTATGACAGCTGCACTACTATAGCTTTTCACAGTTGTCAATTAAGAGGAAACAGATCATCAAAACTTGAATGCTTCACTTTATAATGATCTTCTATATTGTGTTATTTTAAAAAGGGAAGTGCCTCTTGACAAAGCTAAAAAATGGAACAGAGGAGGGGAAAGCTTCCAGTGCTGGCAGCTGACATTGTGCAAAACGTTTTTTCCAAGACAAATTGAAAATGGTGAGGTTTGTTCTCAATTATTCCAGTCTTGATGCTAATACGATCAATAATAAGCACAATAACAGCACAAATTTGAAACAACTCTATAATGCTACTTTCTAGAGAAATAATGGAATTTTTGTTTGTTTTTCCATAAGAGATGTCAGGCAGAAGTTTCACAGACCTTACTTAGTAGGGGGAAAATAAGGGCATTGTCTGCTTCTCCTGTTTAGGACAGTTAGTTTCTGGGTTGACTCTTTCAAACAAAAGGTGGTACAGGAAACAAAACTGGTCAGAAATGATACTGAGATACTACTAAAACTATGACCAATGTTGTGGTCCAGCAGCACATTTCTTATTCTGGGCAAATGATCACTAAACATAATGTGGGTGGATCATCACAGGGAGCAAGGCATTGGCACAACCAAAGCAGAAGTATCTGTACAATAGGACCTGTCATAGTTCCTGACAGACTGTACCAACTCAATCCAAGAGCTACTATTCTCCCTTTTAGGTGCATATCTGAAAATGTCACCGCCACTGGGCACTAAAGCAAGAGATGTAAACTAGGCAATGTAAACACTTCTGGGTGGAGTCAGTCGCACATATACACTGATCACATCCATGGAAGCTGTGATTCTGAGCTGCTGTCTGTAGAAGATGCTACTGTCTGTAGAAGAAGCTACAGACATTGAGATGTTGCAGGGCAGTGAGAGGGGAACAAAGAAAGAGGGATATGCTGGGAGGACTCTCAGATATCTTACTTAGAGCCAGACCACCCTTAAGTGTATCATTCATTATGACACTGTGCCCATCTCTCGTAAAATATTGATGTTCTCTACAAAGCTGTAAGACAATTGAGAAAATTACTATAACATATTAGAAGAAGATATAAAATCCGAGTGCCATATCCAAAGAAATGTATACTTATTGCATTACTGAAAAATAATGTGACAATATTTCTTTTGTTCCTCTCATTTTCCACTTTTTATGCCCACGTCTTATCTATCTGCCATATCTTATCAGTTAGCTTTCAAGATTTCAAAAAGCAGTTGAAAGATGTTTATCATTGGGGCCTAATCCATCTGAGGTCTCTAAATACTATGCAATAAAAAAAATGTGATCATTAATAATACAACATATACTCCTACATGATTTCAACAAAATTTCGGAGACGATTCTTTTCTGATCTCAGTTTCACGTCTTAGCAAACATTTTTTCCTGTTTTTTTTCCCCCTTTGTTAATGATATTACATACATAAAGAAATCACGCTATCTGCATGTTTTGGAATGAAAAAAAAATCAGAGGGATGTTTTTCACAAGTAATACAACTATTTTCAAAAGCACAAAAAACTGTACTGTGTGAAATTTAACAGCTAAATTATGCTTTAGACCCCTGTGGTTCCACTAATACACAGCAGCTAATATGTACCTGAGAACCTGTGAATGGCACATTTTAAAGATTTCTTATGCAAATCCAGGGTCCGGGGAATGAAAAATATCCAACAGAGATGTTTCTCCCTTAGAATAAACAGATTAAGAAGTTGTGGAATAAGCAACTTCATGATTTCTGCCAGTACAGAAAACCACTGCAATCCCTAAGAGACAGCTGAAAATTACACCACCAAACAAGTGGCATAGAATAACAGTAAGTAGTATTGCTTCTCAATAAGCATATTTTTAAGCATGTCCTGAGACCAGTATGGTAATGAACCGCACAATTATGCATAATTCTCCAAGGTATATACTAAGTGTAGTCTTACTTCTTTCCTGTCCTTTTTTTTGAATGAAGCTTCTGTACATTATTTATTTGCAAAATACCTAACTAGTGAGAGTTAATTATCAACTTTCAAAAATATAAACACTGACCTAAAGAGAAATCACCAATGTTAAAATTTCAAGGAAAAAACTAAAATCTGGATTTAACAAGTATTTCTCAAGTATGTGTGTGCTTTCTTTAGCTCAGGTAGGTTTTTTGCTCAGATGGATCAGTACCCTTGGTGTAGCAGCGGTATTAACAGCCATTAGGTTGCAGTACATTGTCAGATTAAGATTAAATGAATTTTCAAAATTTTTCCTTTGCGATTCAGTTTTCTTTAGTTTTATCACTGAGGATGACTAGGTTTGATCAATTTAATTAAAGCAATGGAAAAAATGACACCAAAGATTTCTTGCTTTAATTTCATGCTTCATGCTCTTCTCGCCTTTATTCACCTTGAATAAGTTTCCCACAGTTTATGATACAGTGGATGGATTGTTTTTATTAGAACAATTCTATTTTAACAATTTTATTAACAAAAGTAAGCAACTTTTTTCTCTCCTGTAATGCATCTGTAAAGGCATGGAGGACTAGATCTTTTGTCTGGAGATTATGAGATCTTTCCATTTTAAAAGGAATATTATGTGATGTGATTTATTAGATATACTCTAAATCCTTGAGCTCTACTGCCTGAATCCAGTTAGAAGGTCAGCAACTGTCATATCCGCTCTACATCTGGAGGTTTTATTAACCTTGGGCTCCTGTTATTGACTCTTCTGCTCTAAAATTTTGATGTAATTACGTCTGAATGCAGTGCTGCCTTTTCCTAATCTCTCTGTTAGGAGTCACTCATCATTTTGCAAATGTATTTTGGCAACGTCCTTTTGTCTTTAAACAATTGCTTGAACAATTTTTCCAGGCTTTATGTTTGCTTTTCAGTTTTGCTTGAATATTTCATAGTTAGAAGTAGTATACTGTTCTTTCAAACTCACATGCTTAGCTTTGTATATGCATCCCAATAGCAAATGGCAAAAAAGGCACATAAATGTCTGGGGATATCAAGTCTAAAATACTTATTCCAGAAATTCTTTGTTACATAAATGGAGCCTATTAATTTGGAGCACACATATTCAAAGGAGCATGTATGTTAACCAGCCTAGACCATAGTTCTTCTACCAAAGAGTACTTGATTTTCTTTTATATGCATACACATCCTCCTCAGATTTTGAAGGCTGATTTCATGGAACAGAATGTTTGCCTTTACATTACAATTATATTAAAACTTTATAGAATCATAGAAACATAGGTTGGAAAAGACCTCTAAGATCATCAAGTCTAACCATCAACCCAACACCACCATGCCTACTAAACCATATCCCGAAGTGCCCCATCTACACCTTTTTTGAACCCCTCCAGGGACAGTGATCCAACCACCTCCCTGGGCAGCCTGTTCCAATGCCTGACCACTCTTTCAGTAAAGACATTTTTAATAATATCCAATCTAAACCTCCCCTGATGCAACTTGAGGCCATTGCCTCTCGTCCTATTGCTAGCTACCTGGGAGAAGAGACCAACACCCACCTCACCACAACCTCCTTTCAGGTAGTCACAGAGAGCAGTAAGGTTCTCTCCTCAGCCTCGTCTTCTCCAGTCTAGACAGTCCCAGTTTCCTCAGCTGCTCCTCATAAGGCTTGTTCTCTAGACCCCTCACCATCCTTGTCATCCTTCTCCAGCACCCCAATGTCCTTCTTGTAGTGAGGGGCCCAAAAGTGAACACAGTACTTGAGGCGCAGCCTCACCAGTGCCGAGTAGTTTGATAATGTGTCTGAAAATATTGTTATGGAAGTCAAACACAATTTTTAGAGAAAGGTGACAAGTGTGCATATTATAAATAAAGTAGCAATGAACAGACTTCTTTAAAAGCAATACAATTTATTTTTGGTAACTCTGTGCAGCTGATGTCTCTCATCTCTTCACGTGCTTTTCTTTCAAGGCCTTAGAAACTGTCTTAGGAATCTATACAGTAATGAACTTCTTCTTCCATACAATTCTTGTGATGACTTAGGTCTTTCCTTCAGGATCAGTCACTTTCTCTAATAGTTCATAAAGCACCTACAATACTTCTATCACTTAGAAAAGAAATAGTCATGCTTAATATCATAACTCTTTTTTCAGGTGGAAATAGAGAGTCCAGCGGAGGGCTACGAGGATGGTGAGGGGACTGGAACATCTCCCTACAAGGAGAGGATGAGGGAGATGGGCTTGTTTAGCCTGAAGAAGAGAAGGCTGCGAGGGGACCTTATAAATGCTTACAAATATCTGAAGGGTGGATGTCAGGAGGATGGGGCCAAGCTCTTTTTGGTAGTGCCCAGCGACAGGACAAGGGGCAATGGGCACAAAATGAAGCACAGGAAGTTCCGTCTGAACATGAGGAAGAACTTCTTCCCTCTGAGGGTGACGGAGCACTGGAACAGGCTGCCCAGGGAGG
>Ga0065711_1003499_pt1 | contig 33851 bp, 18 predicted proteins | sample Hoacrofraction12_FD_59098 | JGI IMG/M metagenome (GOLD analysis project Ga0065711, IMG submission 59098) | Hoatzin crop microbial communities from Cojedes, Venezuela - Epithelial fraction 12 v2 (version 2) | ecosystem: Host-associated > Birds > Digestive system > Esophagus > Crop | place...
GCACTGAACTTCAGTGCAAGAAACACATGAGCTCAAAACTGAAATTAATATGGTCCATTCACATGGTTTCTGACACTAAACAGGCCAGAGAGATTCACCCAATAGTTCTGCACCAGCCTAGAAAGGAGACATTTCCACCTCTGGTTTGACATGAAGAGCTGTGACGGTGTTATAGAATCATAAAATGCTCTGGGTTGGAAGGGACCTTTAGAGGCCTAGCCCAACCCCCCTGCAGTGATCAGGAATACCTTCAACTAGACCAGGTTGCTCAGAGCCTGGTCCAACCTGGCCTTGAAGGTTTCCAGGGATAGGGCCTCCACTGCTTCTCTGGGAAATCTGTTCCAGTGTTTCACCACCCTCATGGTAAAAAATGTCTTCCTTATATCTAGTCTTAATCTACCCTCCCTTATTTTAAAGCCATTACTCGTTGTCCTATCGCAACAAGCCCTGCTGAAAATATTTTTCCCATCTTTCCTATAGGCTCCTTCAGGCACTGAAAGGCTGCTCTAAGGTCTCCTCACAGCCTTCGCTTCCTGAAGCTGAATAGCCCCAACTCCCTCAGACTTTCCTCATAGGAGAGGTGCTCCAGTCCTCAGATCATCTTTTTGGCCCTGCTCTGGACCTGCTCCAACATCTCTATGTCACTCTTGTGCTGGGGGCTCCAGAGCCTGATGCAGGGCTCCAGAGCCTGATGCAGGACTCCAGGTGGGGTCTCACCAGAATGGAGTAGAGGGGCAGAATCACCTCCCTTGCCCTGTTGGACACGCTTCTCTTGATGCAGCCCAGGATACGGTTGACCTTCTGGGCTGCGAGCACACATTGGTGGCTCATGTCAAACTTTTCATCCACTGGTACCCCCAAGTCCTTCTTGACAGGGCTGCTCTCAATGCCCTCATCCCCCAGCCTCTATTGATAGTGCGGGTTGCCCTGACCAAGATGCACGACCTTGCACTTGGAGTTGTTGAACTTCATGAGGTTCACACAGGCCCATTTCTCGAGCTTGTCCATGTCCCTCTGGATGGTGTCCCGTCCTTCTGGTGTGTCAACTGCACCGCTCAGCTTGGTGTCATCTGCAAACTTGCTGAGGGTATACTCAATCTCACTGTCTAGGTCGTTGAGAAAAATGTTAAACAGCACTGGACCCCGTATAGACCCCTGAGGGACACCACTTGTCACCGGGGTCCATTTGGACATCAGGTCATTGACCACTACCCTCTGGATGCAACCTTGCAACCAATTCCTCATCCACCGAACAGTCCACCCATGAAATCCATATTTCTCCAGGTTAGAGAGAAGGATATTGTGTGAGACTGTGTCGAAGGCTTTACAGAAGTCCAGACAGATGATATTCATAGCTCTTCCTTTGTCCACTTACGTAGTCATTCTATCATAGAAGGCCACTAGGTTGGTCAGGAAGGACTTGCCTTTGGTGAAGCCATGCTGGCTGTCTCGAATAACCTCCCTGACCTCCATGTGCCTTAGCATAGCTCCTAGAAGGACCTGTTCCATGATCTTCCCAGGCACAGAGATTAGGCTGACAGGTCAGTAGTTCCCACGGTCCTCCTTCCTACCCTTTTTAAAAATGGGCACAATGTTTCCCTTCTTCCAGTCACCAGGGACTTCGCCTAACTTCCATGACTGTTCAAATATCAAGGACTATGGCTTAGCAATGACATCAGCCAGTTCCCTCAGGACTCTGGGATGCATCTTGTCAGGTTCCATAGACTTCCGTATGTTCAGGTTCCTCAGGTGGTCCTGAACCTGGTCTTCCCTTACAGTGGGATGGACTTTGCCCCTCTGGTCCCCATCTTTCAGTCCATCAACCGGGGTCGGGTGAGGAGAGAGGTTTCCAGTGAAGACTGAGGTAAAAATATTGTTGAGTACCTCATCCTTCTCCTCATCTGTTGATATGGGGTTGCCATTCTTGTTTATCAGGGGGGAACACTTTCTTTGACCTTCATTTTCAGTCAGACATAGGCTGACCCATTATACAGTTCTGCAGGTAGAATATACATCTATTCTCCTTCAGGACTATGGAGGGTGTCTTTCATTGCAGTTTCCTGTGTTTCAGAAATGCTGATATTTAGTGCAGTCTGCACTGCATCATGAAGACTACAGTAAACCTGTCCTCAAAACTACGTTTTGCCTGAGGAGAGAGCGAGCTTGGCCACAGCAAGGTCAGCGCCCACCCTTTGGAGTTTAAGGGAACCACATGCCCAAACAGATAAGGTACATTAACATGGCCAGTCTGAGAGTCACTGAGAAGAAGGAGGATTCCCAAGCTCTGCTTCTAGTATATTTCAGGGACCATGATATTTTGTTCCTTACACTTGTTTTTGGAATTTATCTGCTTCCTTTCCTCCATTGTGTTTGGGATTTGGAGCCACTATATTTCTTCTCCATCAGTTAGACAGAGTGAGTGATTGCGTTTACAGCCATTATGGAAAAAGAACCCGCATCTCCACTGTCCTTATGCAAAAAGAACCTGCATCTCCACTACCCACCAGTTTTGTGTGAGAGCTGGTAAAAGTTATCAGCTTTGCTGTTCAGTAAAAGAATGTGTTAAACAGCATCCCCACTGCAAGCAAAAGCTTTTACACATCATTGAATTATTTGTTTGGCTTCCTGTTTTCTTACCCAAAGCAACAAGTGCTGAGATTTGACCAAGACCTGAAAGGTAAGTATGAACTGATTCCCACCCAAAAGACTTGATTCACTTAAGAAGGAGCTGGCACAGGGAATGACACTTGACTTTTCCAGAAGGGAAGGTAAGCTCTGAAGGAGGGCATCATGAGCAGCTATGGCTAGGAAATTTGTCTGCAACTTCATGTCAACCAAACTGCACACACATTAGCTTTTTCATTCTAAAAATGTCCCGTTATCTTTCCTGTTTTGCTCCAGGTATTTCTTCAGCGGTGTGCCTCCTGGTTTAAGTCATGACCAGAACATGGTAGATTATGGTTCACTGGGACTAATCCTCATATTGTACAAATCAGTTTTCACTGGGTTAGAAAAGTGACTTATATTTACTTCAGCTGTGAATTCACTGTGATATATGTAAACAAGACAAAATGAAGGCAGATTTCAGAAGCGGGACTGTTCTCTTAAGACTTTGAAAACACTAAATTGTGAACAGAAGGAGATAAGTTTATGACTGCTTCTGTGGTAAGGATGCATCCACTTGGGTAGCTATAGTTGCGGAAAACAGATCCTTTCAGCCTTCAAATCTGTGTGTGGTCAGTCTTCTATTCTGGATACGGACAATAATATTTCTATGAAAGATAAGAAAATCAGCAGTGGAAAGGAGGTTCCTATTTGACTAAAAATAATTTTCACAGGCCCTTTTCAGAGCACAGGTAGCAAGAACTTAGCAAAGTCCTTTCATACAATCAATGAGCATGTACATACCCACTCATTTGTATGTTCATGAATTTATCATCCCAGGAAGCAAGCTGCTTCCATCTGAACTTGTCCAAAGAACTTGAGAAGCTGATAAAGTCTATGACAAGATTCTTACGTGGACTTTTTGGACTGACACCACTGGAGGATCTACGTTTAGCATGACTAGAATGTATTTCACAGATACCTCAGCTGAGGTCTGGAGGGCTGCCCATTGGCATGGACAGAGTTGAGTTTTTAAGCCCAGAGTCCAGTCACCCCATTTTCCGGTGTGGAGATTGTCCTGCTCTGCCTTTCCCCTCATCCCCAGATAAAGAGCCAGTAGCTAAGAAGACTTGTCCTGCTTCCACCCATGTTGGCTGCTGGTCACCGAAGTCACCATTTGTCCTTCTGTCCAAACATCTGATAGCAATCTAAGCTCAGAGTGGTTACAACAACACCACTTCCTCAAAACACACACATATGCACGCACACACATGTACAGATGTCTTTGAAGTCCTCTAGGCTTGACGCAGAGCGTGAGGCAGATTTGTTCTGTGTGTTCTGGTTTGGTTTTGCTGCTACTATTTTGTTTAAACATACCTTTTCTAGGGACTATGTTCTTTGTTATTCCCATGGTGAGGGACAGTTGTTTTTTCACCCCTTCCCCAGCACTTTCTTTTTCCAGGCACTTCCCTGATATGGAACTTGCACAAGTTTAGACAAGAAATAAATGATCATTTTTTTTTCCTTCTCCCTTTTTTTCCCCCCTTGTTGGACCTGGATGAAGGCAAGTCTGTAAGAACATGGGATGCTTTCCTACAACAATCATGTGAAAGCCATTACAGAGCTGCTCTTAACTTGTAAAATATCTCCAGTCAGCCCTAATAAAAAAGACACAAGAAATATGGATGTGCCACTAGATTCTTGTGCGGAATCAATTCCTCCTGTGCTGCTAAAATAGTAAAGGAAATCTGGTCTTGAAGCAATGTGCATTTTGAAAAAGGCCACTAGATAGATCAGGGGCCTAACAACATCAAAGAAAAAAAGTTGTTCTAGATAAAAGCCTGGCTTTTCTGAAGTGCTGCCCCTACTTTATAGAGTTGTTTGTCATTACAGTAGTATGTGAAGATCTTAGGTAACTGAAAATTTGACAATGGCAGATGCTTTAAATAAATGTTCATTACAAGGGCCTCTTTGCCTGTAAACCTTGGAGCCTGAATGGATAAGCTCTCCAAAGGAAGAGGTAAGTTTCAAGGTGAGGAGCTGGGTTACTATGCAGTGAAGGGTAGGACTGATTCCAGGTCACTTGTCTTCGTGGAAGTTATATGTCAAATTTATCTGTGTAGCTGCCCCCTAAAAACATTGTAGAGGAATAAATGCATCCAGAAAGAGATTCCCCCTCCCTTTCCTAGTTAACCCTCTCAAAGTGGGCGATAACCTGTCTCTCTCTTTGATTCCGAAGTCAGGCTGGATGACTGAAGTTTAAATAGCTGAAATCAGGTGAAAGCAGTTGCATACTTATAGATAGCTCTGGTGTTACACAGCCCATGCAACAGAGCCAAGATCTGTTCCTAGGCTTTTTGGGGTTCTGCTCAATACCATAATCCCGATACCATCGTTTCTCAGTCAAAGCTCAGAAGATCTGCAAACACTCAGTATCTCTGGAAATTTTCATGTTAACATTGAACAAAAATTATTATTTTAACTCCTAAAAACCAATCTATACAGCGCAGAGAATGGTAGTGAATGGAGTTAAGTCCAGCTGGTGGCCAGTCACAAGTGGTGAGTGCACATTGGTGGCTCATGTCCAGCTTTTCACCCACCAGTGCCTCAAGTCCTTCTCTGCAGTCCTTCTCACTATAAACTGACCTATTTTACTGTCAGCAACTTTTCACTCGGTGGCAGCTATTTACATGACCTGAAAGCACACCACAAAAGTTACAGACAGCAACAACTGACTAAAAGGGACGTTTCTATGAAAGGAGCTACTGAGCGGGGAAGAAGGAGTCACAGGGCACCTCAGAACTGCAAGAGGTTGCATGACCGTACAACAAACGTTTTAGGAAGATTATCCCAGACATTGACCATAGGATGCATCTGACACCTTAGCTCATGTAGGAAGGTGAGTGAGACATTAGTAACCATTCCTATTCAGTCAACCCCGCCTCACCATACCAGAACAGGAGGCTTTCTGAAATAGGTACAGGAAAAAAAAAAAATTGTAATAAGGTGTGGGACCACAGCCTCATTTTTTTTTTTTTTCTTTTCTAACCTAACTGGTGAAATGGTTTCCTAAGATCTGTCAATCACATCTTTAGGTTAACTGCTTCTCTGGTGGTTCCTGAGATGAGACAGAACAGAAAATCCCAGTTGGATCTAAGAAGGTTTCCAACTGGAACTTTGAGTAAATATGGACCATTCCTTTTGTATTTTTTGGGGGGGTAGAGATGGGTGTTTTATATATACTATTATTTTCCGGAAGCATTACTAGTATCACTGATATGTTGATTGAAGATTATTGAGAAGACTAAAGAGAATAGGCCATGATGGACATCAAAGTACTCAATTCTTTTATAGCCAGCATTTGGTTCTACACTTACGTGTATTTGTAGATTTCCGTTGGTCAGAATTCTAATCTTCAAAAAACTACAGAAAGCAGAATGTCCACAAAATTCCTTCCTGAAGAAGCCTACTTTGGTCTGGAGCTCCTTTTTTGGGGGTTAAACAACTGTCTTTGCCAGCCTGGCTCTCCTGGTTAGTCTGTCTCAGTCGTAAACAATTTCATTTGTAGGATGGAGAGGACACTAAATGTGCAAATCATAAAGGAACTTGTGGACTAAAACTGAGTGACATTCCCTTCAAAATAGTGGCCTTCGGGAAAGATACTCCTAGTTTATGATATGAAAGGTTTTCAGCTCCATGCTCACACACTGTAATGATGAAGAACAAAGAAAAGTAGACAGCACAGTTTATAAGAGGACAGAATTTTTTGTAAGTAAAAAGGATTTCAGATTTTTTCTGGAAGGTGTCACAGTATATATACATGTATATTTTAATGTTTGAGATTAGAGATATGAAACCCTGAAGGAAGATACGGTGAGGTTTTCTCATTCACTGTGTTATGCTTCTGCCTTTCTGTCCTGCACAGCTTTATTCTCATCAACATCTGGTAACAACATTGTTCCTGGAATCTAGGCTTGTGCATATTCTTGCTTCTAGTTCAAACATTCTGACTTTTGATAGTAAAATTAACCCCAAATTAGCTCTTTTGTTTCTAAAGGGAAAACATCCCTTAATCAGCTAGTCAAATTGTTTTGATGTAATCAAAATGAATTATTCTTGGAATATTTTTCAAATAAATAACTTATTCAAGAGAAAGGCAAATAAAAGCAGGGAGAGAGGGAAAGATAGACGACAAGGATGGAAAATTGCTCCTTGTTGAAGTCAGTTATTTTTGTCAAGACCTGAGCCACAGAAGTATAGCTGATGAGCCAGTTTTGATAGCTCAGATAAAGAAAAAAGAAGGTATGGGAGCAGACTTAGCATTAGATTTTAGCTCATTGCTGCAGCATGTGAACGACTGGACATGTATGGATGATGCTGGGAACAGTCAGCTGAAGTAGAGTTGAGGCTTTCAAGGGGTGTCAAGGTTAAGCAGACTTTTCCATTTCAGATTAATAATAAAAGGATGACCAAGTAAATTTTGTGCCTGTTTCTGTGAGGGATAGGTGATTCAGCGACAGTAGACACAGATAGGATTCAGATACTCTACATCTTCCTTGCCTTATTCTTCCAACAGGTCTCCTAGACCTCTATGACAAGTGGTCAGATTCGATAATGAGAATTACGAGCAGTGGATCAGGGTCAAGTCAGGGATAACTTGAAGGAACTTTGTATATGAGTCCGTGGGCTGCATCATAGGGCGTTGAGAGAACTTCTGTCCTTTAAAGCATGTTATCATCTCTGAAAGGTCATGGAAAACCCCTCATAAGTGATGTCCCTGACACCTGAAGAAAGGTTAATATTGCACCCGTCTTCAACTAGACCAAAAAGATGATCTGAGAAACTCCAGGACAGTCAGTATCACTTTGGTCCCAAGAAAAATCATGAAACAAATCCCCTTGTAAGATTTATAGACATATGGAGGAGAAGAGGATTGGGAACCGTCAGATGGATTTACCAAAGGTAAATCATGACCAACATCATTGCCTTCTAAGATTAAATGACCGGATTTGTGGAAAAAGGGAGAGTAGGGAATTACATTTATTTCAGCTTTAGCAAGGCTTCCAATATGGTATCCCACAGAAAAGATGCTAGATCCATGTTCTTCAGAGCTGTGTAAGACTGGAAGATGAGAGGCAACAGGATAAGTTGAAAGAAGAGCTATTCAGACTGGAGCAACCTCTACAGATAAGGAGAAACTTCCTTCCAATGACAACAGTCAAGCATTGGAATAAGTTGCCCAGACAGATTATGCAGTGTCCATCCTTGGAAGTTTTCAAGACCTCGATAAAGGAAGATAAAGCCCTGACCAACTTGGTCTGACAGTATTGCAGAGCCAGTTGAGTAGGATATAGGGCTAGATACCTCCTGAAGTCCATCCCAATCTACCTTATCCTATGATACTACGCAGTCATGAATTGGAATTATTTAGGTGGAACGAAGCTTAATTGGAAAATGTCGGTTTGTTAAGTATGCAAGCAAAGCAAGCATGAAGCAAATAAATAAGAACAAAACTCTAGTGAACAAAAGCCTAGTTTTGTCTACCTGTAGCAAATTCTTGTTGTAGAAAAAATAGCAGGGTTGCATTCATTAGTTTGGAGATTCATTCTGAACTCAGTAAGTCCCTCATAAATGCAAGTCCTGTTCTGCTTGGTTCTGTATAACTGTAAGTTTTAAGTTGACGGATCTTGTTTTGTATTTCAACAGGAACAACAAAGGATGAGGCAGAGGAGACAGGTAATTTTTCTAAGGCCATGAAGTCAAGCAATATTACAGATACTATCCCAAATGAGAGCGTCCCACAGAGTTTTCAAGAAAAGGCTGTGATTAAATGAATTTAAAGCATTAACTAGCTGACTCCTGACGTATACGTAAAGAGATGTCCCTTTTAGTTTTGAGGTTAATGGAAACCTATGGAAAGATTAGGTTTGCCTTAGGACCTCAGTAGGATGGAGTTAAAAAGTATTTTGCAGACAACTTGCCTGCTTGAGCAGGCTTTTTGACCACATGACCTCCAGAGGTCCCTTCTAACCTCAAAAGTTCCGTTATAACGTGAAGGAATGTAGGCTCTTCACTGCTTCTGTTACATACAGTTGGATTTGATTGTTCTGCAGACATTACACAAACAACTGTTTCTTGCTCTAGTAATGGCCACTGTGCTTTGATCCTGGAACAAACCAGAAACCATGGAGAAGGGAAGAAAAATACTGTGTTCATATTAAGATTTGGGACCAGAAAAGGTTTCTTTTTTTTATTATTATTTCTAAGCATACACACTTCTTTGGTGCATGAATGATGAGACCTAGACCTGGCACCCTCAGTCTGAATATTCAGCATGTCAGGCAGCTTCTCTAGGGATAAACAGAGTCCTTTCTCATGTAGAAGTGATACAGATTTATACAGGGATATTATAGTACTTGGTCTAGAGAATGTTAAGTCAGTTGCATTAGTAGACTTGTATTCAGCCCCATCAGATCTCTCAGTGTTGTACAAATCATTGCAAATTTAAGCAGAAGGGAAGATTTTCTTTGCTTACAACAGACACCCAGTAAAAAAAAAAAAAAAAAAAAAATCTGTGCACTGCACATAGAAGAAACATATCTCAACAACCACTAGGAATGCTATCCATACTCTCAAATCAGGCTTATGTTACACCTGCTAGCAGACACGTGCATCCTTCTGATCATTTCCTAAACCCTTGCAATCCAAATGTTCCTAAACAATTTACATGATGTGGATCATTGTGAATGATGAGGATCTGAAAATACTCATAGTTTCAGTTTACCTCGCTGGTCAGGCGATGATGGTTGCTTTGAGAATGGGAAGCTGATCCTATTAGTGACTTTTGCTCCCTGGACAGAAGGATCAGGAAGACAATGCATGAACACAGTCCCAGTCTTTTGGTCTGACTGAGATATTCAGGACCATCAGTAGTTTTCTGGGAGAAGAATATTTACTGTTATGCACTGCATGAAAGAAGTTATTTGCACCATCTGAAACAGGTCTTCAGCTGGACTGCAAGTCATGACCTGGACCCTGCATGATCTCACTGTCTAAGCTGTGAGTTATCTTCCCAAATTCATAGCTCCTCTCTGCCACATCATATGACAAACATATCTAATTAGTTCACTGCTGTTATTTAACTTTCAAGATTTATTTTTGGCATCAGAGAAGTGTATTTTGGATGGGAGCTGAGTGACATTTTTGATGAGCAACGTCTGCTAAAATTCAACATCTGAGATGCATGAGGGGGACAAAATATATTTGAGAAAATAATTTTGAATTTGACAAAATGTTTAAGCCAAGAAAAAAAAGGGAGACACTTTGAAACTTTTCACTTTCATATTTGCAGAATAAACCTATCTTTTCTAACTTTTGAAGTAACTTATTTAGCTTCAGTTCTGATATTTTCTCCTTTGCAAGGACTGGTAGACTAAAATAAATTTAATTTTGGAGGTTTTTTCTTTCTTGTCTGCGGTTATTTTCTTTTTTTCTTTTTTTTTTTTCCTTTCAGCTCTGTGGGGTATTTGCCTCAAACTATGCACAGTTCTGAGAGAGATCTCCATGTTGAACCAGGCTTCCTTCCTCAACTCACAGCTGTGCAAAAACACCAGGCCGGTCCTGGTAGCAGCAGAAATGTGTCAGCACTGGGATCCCCGGGGAACACAGACCTCCCCTGACAGGAGTATGGTGTCATTTCCCGAGGTAGCTCATTGCACCCTCACTACTCACGGCAGCTTTGTCAGGCCTGCTGGGGCCCATACACTTCTATATAGATCGGGTCAGCTTTGAAAAGTCAAGCATGTTTATATTAAAAAACTGTTAAAATAAGTGGCTCGGAGATCCTAACAGCTCACCACCACTTCATTCTTCTGTTCCTTCCCCTGCACACACATTTTTCATTCTCAGCCATGCACTCTTCCTTCCTTTTTTTCATTTGCGCTGACATTCCCCTGACCCTCTGCAAGATAATATAGTTCATTAATATGTTTGAAAACCATCTCTTGTTTTTCTGTTTTTTCCCCCTTGATGAGTCAAATTTTGACCCATTCACTAGGCTTAATCTGCTTTCTGAGGGGTTATATCAAAATCAAAGTTTGCATAAAGCAGGGACGAGTCCAGATGGCCAGAGTGACAAAGTAGAAGGCGAATCAAGGAGAAAGGCATGGCAGGAAGGATTTGGCCACAATGAGCCAATAGCTGTGTCTAACTCATTCTCAGCCATCATTAGGGTTCAGAGTTAGCATCTCATTAACAAATCTCTGTATCTTATCTCATCAATGGAACACTACACTACATCTGTTGTGTTTTCAGCCTTACATTGTGCACTTTTATCTCCATTCCACTCTACTATTCTCTCTTGGAGCTGAAATGATATGAGGTTAGTGTTCTACTTCTTTATGAGTTAAAGAACATACAAATGAAAAGAGTCAATAAATACTTCTGCATCTTTTAAAAACATTTCTTAAGTAGCATTTTTTTTGTGTGAGTATGTGCAGTACGCCACTTAGAGCTGCTGTAAGAGGCCATGAAGGGTTTATTGGCATGTCTTCATGCATGACTGATGTAACCAGACAAAATTCATCTAGATAATGATGAAACCATCTATATCACCCTGTCTTGTTGCCCTTACATTAGCACTGGTTAGAAGAATGAGTCTTAGGGTTTAGGATCCACAAGCCAGATATTCCTTATTCAGTGGTACCAACTTCATTGCTGTTCATATCATATGCGCCTCTGTAACATGCTGAGCTCCAGGTTGATGAAGCAACATAGAGTCCCTGTGTCTCCTTATAGTATTATATAGCAGTTTAGACCTGTATGGGTTAATGTTGCCTTGCTTGCAGATTGTGATACCCACATAGGCTACAGACAGAAAGAGATTTGTTTTAAGAGAAGAGCTGGAGAATTCAAGACCTGATGCCCTAGGTCTGCAGTGTGGAAAATGACCGCCTTATAGACTTTGCAAGTCTCCCACAACAGGCTTCCATGTCCTGTTGTCCCTTACCATCTCTCGTCTCTCCAGCTGGATCTGTAACATCACCATTTGTAAATTAATATCATGACTTAATGGATTTCTTTTCATTTCTGGGCCCAATATATTGGATGTGGCTTGTCATTCTATTTTGGGTTTTGTTGCATTGGGATTACAGAGGGCAGAAGGACTGTGGTACCTCATGGCTTCTGTTGCTGAAAGGAAAGCCAATGTCTTCAGTTTGGTTTGTTGTTGTGGCCTCCTTCTACTTGCTAATTGATCTGTCTGGGCTGCGACACCCTCATCCCATGGCATCTGCACCCACTGGGAGAACAAGAAGTTGGGTGGTTCACTTCAGCCTGCAGAAAGCCTCTCTGAAGGGAACATGGTTTCACATAAGTCTTAGTGCTGGGGTTGGGGTAATGCGCAGGATCTCCCAGGTCAACAGGAGGGAGGGAGAAAGGCAGCCAAAGGGAACAGCATAGGAGAAGGAGTGTCATGTTTGTATACATAGAAGGCATTTATTGTGGTTTCATTCAGCTCTCTGAGAATGAGTTACCTTTACTCTCACTTTTCATACATGTGTACTGACGCTAATTTCACTGATGTCATGAAAGAGGAATATAGATCCCTGCTATTTTTAAGCACTTTTAGAATCATAGAGTCGTAGAATCATAGAGTAGTTTTGGTTAGAAGGGACCTTTAGAGGTCATCTAGTCCAGGCCCCCTGCAACGAACAGGGACATCCTCAACTGGATCAGGCTGCTCAGAGACCCATCCAACCTGACCTTGAATGTTTCCAGAGACTGGGCATCTACCACCTCTCTGGGCAACTTGTTTCAGTATTTCACCACCCTATACAACCATAAGATGGTTTGGGTTGGAAGGGACCTTTAAAGCTCATCTAGGTCCTTGGATTTAAAAATGACAGGAGGTATCCCACAGGAATTTTGGCTCCTAGATATACGTGAAGCCAAATGCCTTTGTTCTAATAAACAAAAGTGATATACTCAAATACCATGGTACTGGGTAATGAGTGATGGTACATCCCACAAGTATTGAAAGCAATGCAACACAGTGACTATGAGAAGGGCAAACTTAACATTCATTTGTTATCAAAGGTATAAATTTGTAGCTGCTATGTAACTGCATAGGTGTTTTAGACATATTGATTTCCCGCTTTCAATACAGGTGCCAAAGATGAAGAAGCTGAGGAAGGGTCTAATGATGCCATGAAGGCTTAAGTCAGAAAAGCCCTTAAAATCATTGATTGATTGAGCTGCTCTATGTCCTGAAAGCTGCTGAAGATCTTTAAGTCATGTTATATCAGAATTAATTGAAGGAATCAGAATGAGTGAGTACCTGACTACTGAGGAGGGGATACACCTTGTGAGACTGGTACCTGGGGGGTCTCCAGTTGAGATAGAAACCAAACCCACAGCACTCTGGAGACAGAGGAAATCTTACCTTCATTGCCAGCACTTCTCTGATAGAAGGACCTAAGTCTCCCTAACTGCTTCTGAACCCTTTTCTTAAGCCATGTTGCTTTCCTTTTTTTCTTTACCGCCCCCAGTCAGCTCCTCCCAAAAGACAGACAATAAAATCCCCAAAGGAATGCTGGACCCTAGACCTAGGGAGATATGTGGAGGTAGGAGGGGACAAGTGGTAAGTCACAGCCTTTTTCAGTACCAATAATTACCCCTCCACATGGGCAAGACACCTGGAAGGACGGTGGATATTTGGTGCTCTCTAGTGACTATTCTACAAAGACATTTGCCGCTTCTGTATGGCTGCGAGTGATAAGGGTTAAGCTCCTTGATTTCATTCAGCTGAAAACGACTAAAAGCCCTCTGTTCAATGCTTGTGACCAGCACAAGTATAGCTGGTCAAGCAGGTTCTGATGATGTTAGTAAACTGACCTTTTAATTTGTTTTCATTTTCTCCCCTCAAATATAGGTTCCAGGCTGCTCTTGCATAGCAAATACGTTGTCTTGGGATTCAGTCATCTCAGGGAGATCTTGCGTATTCTCTTACAAGGTAACATGACGATCTGCCACGCATAGGCAAAAAAGCTTAACAGCCCACCATGGTTTTGTTTACCACTAAGCATCACTCTCTTCCAGTTCAAAAGCAGCCAGGAGGATTTGTATGAGATTTTCTAGCATAAGAAGACTGTGATCAAGCAAAGAATATTTGAACTTAAGGGGCTGCTCCATGGGAATATGAACAAAACTGCTCCAAATATGAAGGTGTTCTGCTGTGAGTATTGGTAGTGAGTCAGTCCCTAGAGACAGTAATGGTCTTTTGGAAGTCATAATACTAGGTGTTTACTGCAGTTGATGGAAATGTCAAGTTCAGAACAGGACTGGTAGACGCTGGAGCCAAAACAAAAGTGGAAGATGGTTTTAGTAAAAGAAGACAGTCTAAGAGTAGAAAAAAAACCCTCAGTAAATGCAGTCAGGGCTTCCCAGTTCCAAAGAGCAGATGAGGTCACTTTCTCTGTCTTCACCTACTCTCCTCTATCCCTCCTGGCTTTTTGGTTCTGCAGTAATTTCATCCGAATTTGACATATCGGTAGAGGTCAGAAAGACATGTTTCATAAACACAGGCCAAGAATGCAATCCCATGAGACATGAGAGAGGCCAAAGAGGAGCACTGCTGCTATAAAAGCTCTAACCTTCAGGGAGGAATCTGCACACGGAGGATCCAGGTGTAGGACACAAACACACAAGAAAGGACTCACCAGTTCTTCGATTCATGGAATAACACCCATAATAACCATTGTCTCACCACAATGAGTACCCTAACAATCTGCATGACCACCTTGACTTTGCTCTGTCTTGCCGTTTCTCCTCTTGATTTATTTGAATTCTTAGTGACACATCAGTCTGAGCCTTGAGAGTGGGAAGAGTTCTCCAGGGATAAGTGAAGTTCAAATTATGTTCTCACAATGGACCTGACCTAGAGTCAGGAAAAATGCTTCATCTTTGCCCAGGGCTTAGGAAAAGGTCTTCATCCAATCATCAGTCTTTCCACCTGGTCCGCTGCTGTGAGCCCCATAGTGGAGAAAGTCTGACTGCCTCCAGAGCCATGTCACAATGCTCTGGTGCTTAAGAAGGCACTTGAATTTTTGCAGATCTGCTCAGAAGAAAGGTATTTTTCTGTACCTGTAAAGAGGTGCAACTTTCCCTTCTATTAGCTATCTGCTATCCAAAGACTTCTTTTCATCCAAACTACAGGACCTTAATTTTCCAGATCCACAGATCTCACATCTGTCAAATTTGGTTCAAATTGGCTTATGGATTAAAAAAGAGTCCTAAATGTAGGCACATTACTTGATTGCATAACCTTAATTTCCTAAGGAAAGCAGACCAGAAGCCTCTCTCCTGACATGCTTTCTGTAAAATATGGAGGGGAAAGGAAAGGAAAGGAAAGAGAGACCTACTTCCCATTTGGGTCAGTTGTTGATTCTCTTTCATACTGGCACCTGCATTTAAACAGAATGCAGTCTTTTTCTTTTTTTCCTGCCTTACTTTTTCTTATGCTTATAAAATTTATTTTGGCCGGACACTAATTGCTTTAATGTAAGGGAAGAAACAAAACTTCAGCAGTGAAGATCTGGCCTGAGCCCTCTGCTTGGAAGATTTATGGGAGATGTAGGCTTCAAATGTCTGAGCCTGGAAATATTCCTTCCTTTTTGGCCTCCTCCCTTTTTCCCATCACCCCCTTGCCCCTGGGTTGCATGTGCTTGTGTGTGCATAAAAGAGCTTCTCACACATCTGTCTTTATTATTGATAGACATGCTGGCATCTGATAGCATTGAGATTTATTGCTGTGCAAGCCATGGGCTTTTTAAAGTGCTAATATTTTACCATCTTTCATGCTGAGAGAATGCCAGCTTCTAAGAGGCCCAGTAGCCTTCAGTATAAACCTCTGGCTACTCACCTCTGCAGCCTGAGACGGCAGCTCCTTGGAGACCATCCTTCTTGCCTGAGCTGCCAAGAAATGAAATCTGGGGTCTCTCAATCTTTAAGCATCAGCAGTCTTCAGAGTACACTGGAACATTGCTGAGCCTGTGTAGTTTTTTTTCTCCCCTCCTCTTTCTCTCTCCTTCCCCCTGTGATCCAGCTGTTTATTTTAAATCTACAAGTTTAAAATGGGCTAGGCTCTCTCTCCACCCAGCTATTCCACCCTCCTCCTTTCCATGTCCACAATGGCAAGTTATTGTTGCTGGCTTAGAGCTGAGTTTTCTCCCTGTATCACTGAAAAACAACAAAAAATTCTAATAAAATTAGGAAACCACACAAGACTCCAGACCAAACTTTCCATTGGTGTAAATCAGCATCATGCCTTGAAATCAATGTTAGTAAAGGCACTTGGCCCTGCAACCAGGAGATAAAAGGAGCAGTAGTAAGAAAAATGTTAACTTTGCAGCCCTGGGATCTCTCTCTGATTGGCTGTTCATCAGCTCAGGAAGCATCATCAGCCAGGTTAGTTTCTACCTTTCTCAACAGGGTGATAAAGATATTTGTTGCTTTGTTTTTTGTCTCCAGCCACCCCTAAGCAGTAGTTTCTCAGCTTTGAAAAACATCAGCCAGTGAAGATATTTGCTTGTGAAGGTAAGATGCCAATTATGCCGGTGTTAGCCATGAAAATCATGAGACAAATTTTATTTGCAAACTATCACAGAGTACAAACTCACCTATCACAGTAAAATACAAAAAATGCCTGATAACAGGGATGGTCAGAGCAGTCTCTTTTTTTCAGTGCACATGTAAAAATACTCATTCACATATGTGTGCATATCTGTATGTATATATATACATAAAAAGAAACTGATTGTTTTAGGAATTTTCTTTCCTAGTTACAAGCCTGCATGTGTGCATCTGAAACAAATGGTATATTAATCTCCTATTATTTACCAAGCAAGTCTTTCCCAGAAGAATTGTATTATAAGTTGCATGTTTGGAAAACATGTCAATCTGAAGAGAAAGGAAGCAGTCATTTGTAATGGCTCCCGATCTGCCTGGCTGGTAGAGTACAGGTTTTGGGGTGGCTTGGAACACTCCCACATGCTCACTTCCTCATCCCAGAAGGTCTCCAAATGCAGCCAGACCTCTCTGGTCTGGAGGAGCTAGGACAGGAAACCTCAGAAGATCAGGCTTCCTCAGCTTCTCGTGCTTCCTATGAATGGTATATAAATACCATATGGACAAGTTCTTTTGGTATTTTCCTTGCAACATCAGGCAAAGTTGTTACTACTTTGCACAGAGATGGAGTCTCACAGTCTATTCTGTTAAGGTTTTTACCGTTGTCATGTGACAGAAGAGAAAAATCAGCAGTTTGCATTTGGGAAAGTCACTTCAAGTTTATGTGTGTCTGTGTGCAAGGAAAGTATTTATTTTAAATAGTTGTAGGAGTGATGTGATTGATGTTACGATGCTTCATGTGTTCTATAGACCTTTAGGCATTTCACACGTTCCTTATGTCACACCTCTTGAAAGGTGACCCCATGTCTTGACTTCCAGGGAGGCAGTGGGATGCTTAACTTCCCACTTTCTCTGCAAATTTTGGCAAATCTTGTTGGGTCAGCAGAACCACAGTCAACTTTACTTCTTCTGTTTTCAGTGCGATGTGGGCTGTGCTTTCATATGTAGCCTTGAATATACACATGGTGGGTAGACAAAGAGAATATGATGTTCTTCAGACCCCTGTCTTGACTCTGTTCTGGATCCAGCTGGGCATATGCATTTCTTCTCCCTTGAGAGTTGTTGATCCTTTCTGTCATGCTAAAGATTCACTGTACATTCTGTGCATTGAAAAGAAGGACCATGATTTCAAACAGGCATTTTGAAGGGGTCCAAAGTCACAAGCCAGGGACCTGCATCTCCAGAGTGAGCACAGTGAGACTCCAGCCATCCTGCTGAAGATGGGTGGTGGTGCTCCCACAGCCTGTGTGAGCAGTTTCATGCTTTTTGCAGTTATCTTCTCCTTTCTGTCCATTGTGGTGCAATGGCTGCTTCTGCCAACACCCTAGAGGGGTCCATGCAGAGGTAGGAATGGGTAAGACAGCAACTTCTTCAGGCATGACTTCAGCCAGTCTTAAAACAAGGGAAACTTTACGCAATGCTGATGGCTCCTAGCAGGAGACAGGGGTTGGTGAGCTCAGTTCAGCCAATACGGTTCTTCATGCAACATCTCAGAAGAGTGCTTGGGTGCCTAATGGAGGAATACAGATGTCTGTCACAAAGAAACACCTCTCAAATCAAGCAGGGGTTGAGTGGGTCTATTGAGAAGCTCAGCTTTGGACTAAGGTGGGAATTGGGAGGCCATGCCCCATTTTAGTACATCAAATACTTTTTGGGAATATGAGACTGCAGGACATCAGCTAACCTTTTTCAAGTGCAAAGGAATAACTCACACCCAGATCTAACCATAATGCCATTACACTTGATGGGTCCCCGTAACCTTCCTTCCTGGTTATTTCACTCTCAGGAATCCAGAATAATGAAGCCCAGATCCTTCTCTGAGGTTTCTGAGCTCAGTGGTCTTTGCCAACTTTCTCTGGATCCATATAGGGTTCGGGGTGTAGATGCTGGAGACTTTACCTCGTAGTATATTTGCTGATAAGAAAAAAAAAAAATACCCACCCAGAAAAACTTGAATACAGTGATTCAAATTAAGGAATGGCAGGGATTGTGAATTAAGCCAGACAATATAAATGAAATTCTTCATCTTGGAGGAGCTGATTGAAAGTCTTCTATTGGTCACAGTTTTTGCTCCGTCAGCTTCTCTGGCCCTGAAATTTGTCATGGAATCACTCTATTGCTTTAGGCTCCAAAACAAGGCAAACAACTGTACAGGAAAGAAAAGCTCAGCTGCCTTCCTGACCCAAGCTTGCTTCTGCTCAGCAGATTCAGGCGAGTTTAAGTTTGTAGCTTCACATGCGTGAGAAAGTGAGTGTCCCTGACTTAACTCATTGCTCTTTCTGGGTCTTATCCAAAGCACACAGAAATCAAAAGGTCTTTTCCTGTTGGCTTTGATGGCCTTTGGAAGATACCTGGCTTGTCCCCCTACTAAAAGTCATTGCATCTTAAGGGTGATTGGGCTGCTATCAGGCTGCTTTTAATGCACAGACAGTCTCTGCTCTCTCGGAAGCCTTGACGTTGCATCAGCTGTAATTGTTCACAGAGTCCGAGCACCTTCAAGCCTTCACCATTGCCCCAGCAAACACAGGTTTCAGCAGTAGCTGAGGGGTTTAGAGAGAAGAGGTTGTCCAGGGAGGGGTGGCAGGGCTCTGGGTAGCTGCAGAAGGCAAGGAGCGAGGCTTTCAGGGATGTTGGGTGGTGGCAGTGGTCTGATGGTGTATGACACCTGGGTGCTGGGTGGGGGTAAGCATTAGAAAGAACCAGGCTACCATCCATCTTTCAGTAGCAGCAATAGAGACCTACTCTGGAAAGACATGGGAGTGGGACTCTCAGCTAAAATTCACCTTCTTTTCCCCTTCAACATAGGCAAAGGAAGCAGTTTTTCACCCCTTAGACACGGATCCTTTCCCTGTGCCTTCAGATGATTTTTTTACTCATTGAAGGCCGTGACGCTGCCCTGAAGACTCTCCTTCTACTTCTAGATCTGTGTATTCCAGACTGGAACAAATGAGAGACCCCAGACAAGTGCTGGTGTGAGTCTTTCTCTTACACATGGACTTTGTGTCAGCATCATCTTCTGTTCTTCACCAGCCACAGCTCTCAGTTCACACAATCTGTTAGATCTGCCTTGAGGTGTTTTGAAACAGCCCACAGAACAGAGGACGTCCCTCAATGACAGAACTAATCAAAAGGGACGTGGCGATGGGGTGAGTTGGTGGCAGAAACTGATCCTTCATGTTTGTATTTTTGATAATGTGAAATGTCAAAGGCAAAGTTTTCTCCTGTTTTCAGTAATGTTGGAGCCCAAAGCCTAAGAAAGACTAGGACACCCCCTTGGCCAGTGTTCACACATCCTTAGGGCTGCAAACATCTGTTTTATCTTCTAATGTGTTGTTTTAAAAAGCTGACCTGCATCTTCTTTCATCCTTTCACAGGGGCATTAGCTAACTGCTGGGAAATAAAATGACTTTCTACAGATTTGTGTGAAGAACTCAGGAATATGCCATTCCACACTTTTTATCTTTTTAGATATCAAAAAATATTTCAGTTTTTGTGTTTGGAACATGGTCTGGTGAACATGGAACCTGTTTCTGGAAACAGGGTTAGTTAAGTGCCTGGCAGTCTTTCATAGCACTTCTTCAGAGTCATCTAAGATGAGGAGCATTTGTATCAAACATCTAATTTATGTCTATTACTAATAAAAAAAGAAAAGCAACAAAAAACAAGATGAAGTCTCTAAATCTCATGACACTGTGAAACTGAGCTGGAAATCTCATAAGGACAAGATCTCTGATAACATTCCCTGGACTTCGTAATTCTGTTCAGGCTGGAAATTTCCTATCTTGACTCTTCTGCTTCCTATCCTGGAAATAAATAAAAAAATATTGATTTGTTATGATAGTATTTTAAAACACACAATTTTCAGTATCTCAGGCACATTTCTCCGGAACTGGATGATGTTTTCCATGAGGAGCCAGGTTGCTTCATCTACAGATGAGATGATTTGCTGTATGGATTTTGTACAATATGAATAGGATGCTGACCTCAGAAGCAAGCTTGAAGAACAGAGTCTGGATAAGAGAGGAACTGTAAGGCATGAACACATGAAGAGTTTTCTACTTGACTACCTATGAAAAGCAGACAGACCATTGGAAGAAATCATTCCTTGTGTGAGGCTAGTTACGAAAAATGGGTATTTTAGCCACTTTAACTCACCAGACAGTTTTTCTTAGAGGGATCATAGAGTTCTGTTTCTTTCTTGCCTGGTGCTACACCCTGCACAGGGATGAGAGGTTTATGATTTTGGGGAAGATTTTATTACCAGCTATATTTGAACTGAATCACAGAATCATATGTTGGAAAAGACCTCTAAGATCATCAAGTCCAACCATCAAACCAACAACACCATGCCTGCTAAACCATATCCCAAAGTGTCATATCTACACGTTTTTTAAGCACCTCCAGGAATGAGGATTCCACCACTGCCATGGGCAGCCTATTTCAGCACCTGACAACTCTTTCAATAAATAATTACTTCCTAATATCCAATCTAAATGTCCCCTGATGCAAACTGAGGTCATTTCCTCTTGGCCTATGACTCTTTACCTAGGAGAAGAGACCAACACCTTCATCAATATAACCTCCTTTCAGGTAGTTGTAGACAGCGGTAAGGTTCCCCTTCAACCTTCTCTTCTCCAGACTAAACAACCCCAGTTTCCTCAGCTGCTCCTCATCAGACTTGTGTTGCGTGGGGTTGTTGTGAACAAAGCTGCAAACAAGCAAGCTGAAGATAGCAAGATGACATTGTTGTTTTGGGAAGCAGTGCAGTTCTATGCCTTTGCTCTTCCAATGATATTTCAGTGGCACTATGTAATTTGTTAGCTACATCAAGGCCAAAACAATTGTTAGGGGCACTTGCTGCCAGCATTTATATAGAAATCCCTTTGTTGACAGATGTTGTAAGTTTATCCTAACTTCTGGGACTGTGGATGACACACAAATGTGTTAAAAGAACACAGCTTCAGAGGCTCAGTCTCAAAAAGGTATGCAGAGGTCTGATCTGTGCTGAAATTAATAACAAGAATAGGTAGGATGAAGCGCACCTGTCTTTAGTTGTGTGAAAGGAGGATTATAAAGTACAAGCTAGTCATCATAGACTGCTCTTACAACTAATGAGGAGAAATACATTGGAAAAAGAAAATTAATCTGAGCTTTTTTAGATGCCTATCTTAAAATAAAATGAATTCTTGTGTTGAATTTTGAAGTGATTAGAGAGGATAGTCTAGGGTATTGCCCAGCCTTTAAGATCAAACTTAAAATTAGGTGAGATTTATTGTTCCCGAGACTTCTAAATGCCTTTTTTTTGTAACAGGAATATAGTCATTATAATTCACACATCAATCACTGTGTCATTATTATCTGGGTTCTACTTTCCACAATGAATTATTGACAGTCATTGTTATTTTCTTTTAGGCTCTGAATTAATACTTTGTAGGGAAAAAATAAATCCCTGTCTCAAAGTGTTTCCGAGGGTTGCATTGTGCATGTTGTCTAATGAGAAGTACATTTGTCCCAGCTGGATATAGGATGGTGGAAGGGATGGGCTCTTTTCTGCTTCCAACGCAGCATCCCTTTTGCCTCTGCAATAAGGGAATGCTGGCTGTGATCCTAGTGACACCACTGAATTATCACCTGTCAGGAAACAGGTATCTGCACTCCAGTCAAAGCTCCTTAAAAAAAGATTAGAGTCAGAAGTATAAGGCTGAGGAGGGGGGAGCAGCATGGTGAAGTGTCAAATCATCTGAAGCAGGCTCCATCCACAGATGCTCGACAAGACGGAGGAATCATGAACCCCTCTAAATCGTAAGTTTGCTCTGAGTCTGGGATCCTGACTGTGCTTGTAAACACAAACCTGCCACTGACTAACATGTAACTACTAAGCTGACTCGAATGGCATGTTTACGAGAGCAAACCCAGCAAATACAGGAAACAATAAAACCCTTTGCCAGCATTGTATTCTGGCGCTGACTCTGTAAACGACCACAGCGCCTGACAACATTAACCTCAGCTGGATTTTAATGACCCAGCATGTATTGTTCTGCAAACTATGGATCTCTCCTTCAGCTAAAAAAAAAAAGAAAATCTTGTACCTATAATTACTTTTTGTTTCTCTCCCCCTTACTGCTTCGTTCTCCCTCCCTTCTGGTACAGGCACATTCCCACAACTGCAGAGCCAAGCCCGACAGCTGTTGTGGCTAACACTGCTGAGAGCCCTGTGGTTAAGGGGCTGGCCTAAGAGTGACCAGACTTGTTCAAATTCCAGCTATGCCACAGGTTTCCTGGGCAAACTTGAACAAGACCTCTAACCTGTCTTTGTGAGCTTAAGAATATTCCCAGTCTTCTCCAAAAGGCTGAGAAGATGCAGTCCTGAATGAACTTGAGTGGAGTTAGGAAGCCAGGTGAAACTGTGTTTCCACTTGAATATAATTTTGAAGATTTTTTTAACCGTGCTGCTCCCAACCAACTTTCAGGAGCTTGGTGCTGTTTTCTCACTGTTTCCCTTCCTAAATCACACAAATTTTCAAGCTTTAAATGTGTTTCTAAGTTTGTAACCAGTCATGAAGAGAGGAGAATACCATTTTAGAATGGAAATTTCACATATCAGTAAGGAGGTACTTTCTTAATCTATCTGCCAACTTTAAGTCATTCTGACAGTTTTTGATTACTATTAATGTCGGAGAGTCTTTTATTGTGCTGGTTACTTTCAAAACAGAGTAAATGAAAACCTCTGCTGTAGAACTTTTCAAAAAAAAAAAACAGGCATGGGGTCATCTCCTTGTGTCTAGTGGAACAGAAATATTTCTTATTTAGGGCAAATTTGAGTCTGAACTTCATCTCTCCTAAACTGTTCAGACTCTAGTTACAACCAACACAACATTACTCATTTACACCAGATGAGGACTGGGCCCACAAATCTACAAGTAACCACCAAAAGCCAAAATAACCACGCACCTCCCCAAATCAAACACTTAGTTAAGTGGTTACTTATTAAATCTGACTACAACTTATTCAGTTGGTGTGAAATTTATCTCGTGCTACTTCTGCTTGTAAACTCTTTTGTGGGAGCAGAACAGTGCAGCTGCAATACATAGGTTGGATTGGCTTTGCAGATTAAGATGCCAGGACTTACAAGTTTACATATCAGTGCTTCTGTGTGAGCATGCATCCAAGCTCCCATGAGAATTTGCTGTGTTGATGAGGATGGTTGGTGGAGTTGAAAAGCGCTCCAGCTGAGCAGATATAGGTGCTTGCTGCAGGGTAAGACAAACCCCTCTCTGTAATTTGGTAGGAGAGACATTTTACTCAGCATTTAGTATAGTCTGAGGCACAACAGGGTATCTGGCATCCACAGAAAGATGGCAAATACAATGCAGGATGGAGAGACCTATCTGCAGCAGCACGAAATGGGATGTCCTCTGCCACCTCAAAAGGCAGTAGACACCTTACGCTGAGAAACTGAATCACAACCCTAAATTTATGAAAAAAGAAACAAGGTTTTCCTCTGGTCAGGACTATCCGAAATTTCAGTAGAAAGACTTGCACCAAGGAAAAATACAAACTGTTAACTCCTTTCTTTATAAGCAGCTTCTTAGATGCTTTATTCTGGCTCAAAAAAGAAATTTATATTTAGTGTGAATTTCAGAGAAGATGCCAACTAAGTACTTTATGTGGCAGAGTTTATTTTGTTTATGCTGTTAGTTTTGCAAGGAAAAAAAAGCATAAAGACACACACTGACCAAAAATAATGGGAAATTATATGAAAACAGATCACAGATTCTCAAGAGACAGCTTACCACTATATGGGACATGACAGAATTTAAAAAACAACACACAGAGCATGTAGAATAAACAAGAAAAAAATATCCCTCAGGTCTTACAGATTCTGAGGGGCCATAAATAAAAGATAATGATATTTAGGTAAGAGGGGAAGGCAACACATAGGCTCCCACTACTATTAATTTTCAAGCTCAATATTTTGTGACTGACATAGCGTTGTACTTGGATGCCTTTACTTGTAAAGAAGAAAATTCAAAGGACAACAGAAATGCTGTACACAGTATAATGGTTGTTACTGTGAAACTGAACTTCAATGATCTTTAAAGAGCAACATTTTACCCTTGTTTCTGAGGTGCTAAAACAAACAAAAAAAAATGCATGACTCTACTAGGGAATAAATTGGATTTTGAAAAGTAGAAGGTCCTCCTGTTTCTGACATTATAGCCGTAAAAAGATGTATTTTGAAACCACACCAAGGACATCCATACCTGTGAATGTTAGTTTTCCTCTAGCTAAAGTGGGGAGAATATGGGGTATTAAACTTCATTCCTGCCTATGTAGGAGTAAATAGTTGCCCCCTATGTAATTCCCTGCCCTCAAATATTTTAGGAGTATTATATTTTCCTTCTCCTACCAGGAAAATATCTGGATCCCATTTTTGTCTCGTCCTTGAAACAACCCAAACACACAGTAAGCTTGATATACTGGCATTGTGAAATATCCTAAAATCTTCCTTGTTAGTTTATAAACCAAATGTGCCTTCAGTTTGCGCACAACTTTCTTCGTAAGGAAGGGACAAAGATAAACCAGTGCATGGGTAAAACTGGTGCGATGAACAGGACCTTATGAAAGTCACAAGGTTGCCCAGAGCTGTGAATGGGTGCAAACACCAATGCAGACAAAGTGGGGTGGGAACTATGGAGTTGCAGTATGGCCTAAATCCTCTCATCCCTTGTGGGGTAGGCACAGTACGCCATCAGCAGAACTTTGTGAATCCTCTAGAAAGCAGAACTATACACAAAAATGTACAGGGAGACCCAAGCCAGATGCTAGTATTACTCATGCAGGTGGAGATATTTAAAACTGAGTAACAGAATCCTTACAGCCCGAGCTAAAGCAAAACCTTCTGGGGACAACTGTTGTAGGAGACCTTTTTCTTTTGTATATCCATAGAACTTGGGAGTTACCACCTCTTCCCTCTAGCAAGTTGGACATGCTGATTGTGCTGAAGAATGAAATTTAGGATTCAAAGCTTCTGAAATCAGCCATGTGTTGACAAGGTTTGTGAATGTGTTGGAGGACAGGATCAAATTCAACAGGATCTTGAAAAACTGGAGAAACCCTGGGGGAAAATTTGGAGGCAATTCAATGGCAAATGAAGTTCTACACTGTTCAGGAGACTTTCATTGCATATAACTTTAGGCATTTGAAAATTAGATGTCTAGTTTTGCCATCAACTAGGACTTTCTGGACATGGGGTGGATGCTTGCAGTTGATCATACATCACACCCATTTTTTGATAGCAGGAAATTCTAGTGAGTCTGATCTTTTTTTTCTATTTTCCGTTGAGCCAATCTCACTGATAAATTTAAACTGGAAATTTTCTGATGGCTAAGATTAGAGAGATAATTATTCGACAGGGTTCATTAACTGCATAGATAGAGCTATTGAATCAGAGATTAGACAAAAGTTCTCCAGAGACAGATTTAAGTAGACCATAAGTCACTTATTTGACAGTTATCATGCACTATTACAAGGTTTTACAATATCTTGATTTGCTGTGTCCCTGGCAGCTGTGAACTAACCTTTATAAGTCTTCATCTAAAGAAAAGTATTCAAACTGAGATATGGCACTTGAGGAGCAACATGGACCCAGTCCTTCCTCTGCCTGAAAAGGACCATCATCCCCTTGGCTGTATTTAATCAAAGCAGATCAGCTCCTTTCCTATACACCATGGGGCAAGAAGCACAAAACTGTCTGTATTTATGCAGCTGAAGCCTCTCCTCCCTGGAGGTCATGGGTTATCCTGCCTGTTGGGAATTACATTATGGGTGACATCATGTGAGCTTGAACCAACTCTCTGGTCCTCTTCGTTCACTTAGCCTAAAATGCCCTAACCACCAAACTACAGGCTGTAGTAGATAGTGAAAAGCCATGTCAATGCTTCTGGTTTTAGCCTGGAAAGTCAGGTCAACCTGACATTTAAAAATGGAACACAGCTGAATGGAGAGCGCAACTTCTCAGCACAGTCTTTTCAGGTCTCCCTCAAAAGAGGGAGGTCTTAGTTCTAGGTCTTATTCCATGGGCTTCTTACACCTGTTTTGTGAAGAATCCTTGATAGGTCTGGGCCAAAATGACCTGCCCAGCAGCACCAAAAACATATATATAGAATCATGGGTTTAGAAGTGAATTAAATGCCCTCCAAAGCTGCCTACTTCCTCATGAACTACTGAAGGAAGCACAGAAGATTATGTAAACCAATACACTTAACTTGTAGACATCTTAAAGAAGAGATGACTCCTTCTGGAAAGTGTTACAGACAGGGAACTTTTCCAATTATGCATTTTTGTAACACCAAAGACAGTGTGGTTACCACCTTCATGGGATTCTCACGAGCTACTCTATCTCACATAATAATGAAAAAAGCAACTCAGAAAAAAAACATAATGCCAGCAACTTCAGTTGAAATCAACATGTCTCTATAAGGGTGGTTACTACATGTGTATATGGAGTAGGACACATTTGTTTTTCATCATCCGAAAAGTATTAACTTCTTCTCCCATGTAAAATATTTAATGCCACTTCATAATGACCGGCAAACCATTATGTGGCAGAAATGAAAATCCATAATGTTTGCATTTAATAAAAAGCCATTTATTCTCTCCAGCTGACCTTTTTAAAAGCATGGCATTTCCCAGAGAAAAGGACTCAGGGGTCTGGAAACAGATAATATGAATAAAAAGCATAATGCTATCTGCAGCTCTAAGAGGCTAAAACTTTATATTGGGTGTCTTTAGTAACCTGGCAGCTTGTAATTAAATTTCTCTCAGGAACATCATACATTTGAAAAGTGACATAGTAAAGTGGCTATAGCTATTATTATCATTGTTATTAAAACATTTTAAAATTATATCCTAAAACTGTTTACAGAGCAGAGAGTCAAAATACTATGCTCCCGAAAATTATTTGTTTGATCAGAACCTTTATTTCTTCCAGCAAGAATTTTACTGGATGGATTTTAACAGATGAACATTTGGGGAAATATCTTTAGAGGACTAGGTGGCTGGAGCTGCTTAAATGCTCTTCTACAAGCTGGGAAAGCCATTGCTTAAAGGGCAAAATTCAACACACAGCATGTTGTTTGCACAAATTATTTTCCAGCAAAAAGTGAAAACCTGAGCTGGCATTCATGACAGTGAATTCTGTGATATCGTCCCTCAGGACTTTATCCAATATGAAAAGCCAAAGGGAAGAGATTTCCCACCCTTTCCCTTGGGAAACTCTCTGTCATCTGGTAGCAGTGATTTTCAGGAAACATATCCTAATCATCAGCCTTATTTTTCCTTCTGTCATTTTTCATCTGCCCACACCTAGTTCTGCTTCAAACAGTATTTCTTTTGCTATGCCAATCTAGTAAATATGTATACTGTATTTTCCAAGATGGGTCTTCTAGTAACTCTCATAAATTTGTGAAAGTACAAATGAAGTTTGGCATTTTTCATTAAGTCTCTGGTCCTAGAATCCCACGATTTTTTTAAAAATACGTTTAGGATTCATTTGTGTAAGAAAGGCTTGAAAATGCATCCTGTAAAATATTACAAGTCAGAAGGAAAATGAAAGCTATCCAAATGATATGGCTACACTAATTTTAAGCCAATGTAAGAATTTCTGGGTTCCTGCATCAAGACTTGTGGCAACCCGGGTGTAGTGACCCTGTACCTGCTGCTTACCTGGAGCATGCACACATCATGTCATGTTAAATCTCTATTCCTTGTGCTGGTTCTCACTGGAAGTGATCACTGAGGTCAGTAGGACCATATATACAATTCATTCTTCATAACTGTCTCAAGTCAAAAGAAATACCTTTCAACCTTTCTTCCCATTATTTTATCAGTCCATAAAGATGAATAAGCTGTGGACAATCTTCTTCATAGCATTGCCTACAATTCACATGACAAATGTTGATGGTCTTGATCAATCAGGTTCTCCAGTGCTGGAGTAACCTGTGATGCTCTTCTTTCTCTATCCCTTCTTGCATATCATCAACGTTACTAAAATATTCATTTCTAGGCTGTTCCCATCTGAGCACAGTTTAGTCTTTCACTCCTCCGGAAGTTCAAGTCTTTCTCTGTGTCTGAAATACCTTCAAGTATTGCTGTATGCTGTGGGATCATTTACCCATGGAAGGTACATCTTTGCAGCATAACACAGCATATCTAAGCTAAAGTGGCAGCAAATCAGTTGCCTAAAGTCCCAAAGGTTTTATACCTGTATAAACATGACAGTATTCAGAGCTAGCTGAGATGCTTCCCACTGCTGTGCCCTCTGCCACGAGCAGAAAGCAAGATCTAGATGTTCTCAAGGATATTTCCCCCTCTATCTTTGTCAGCTCCAGTTACAAAAAGCATGGCAACGTCTGGAGTTACCATAATTCCCTGGGAGACCCACATGATAAACATTTTTCACGGTTTTGTGGGAATGGGTAAAAAAGTAAAGGTATGGGCCTATCCAGCCTTTTTAGAACGACACTAAATTCCCTGGATTGCAGTCAGAGTCTAAGATAAACCACAAGGGTTTATTTAGCACAGGGCTGTGCCTGTAGTAGCAAAGCCACATGCCTGCCAATATGCAAGTAGCCTATGCTGAAGCATCTCAAAGCACAGCCGAGACATGCAGCAGATGACATATACAAGTACAGATTTATTTCTTTGATTTTATTTTTGAAACAAATGTAGAAAACCATCTTCCTATCGCAAACACATGAGCCCAGACTCATCTAATTTGATCAAGACATTCAAGCCAATGCTCTGATCAATCTTACCTCCATCAACAGCTGGACTGGCTTTGACTGACAGCAGGACACCTGACACATTTTCACACCTCTTGGGAGATGATGAAGCACACTTTGAAAGTGCTTATTTCTCTCCACTGTGTGTACAGGGACGATAGATTGACTAGCTTATGACCTTACTGGCCATCTTTCTGTGGATTTGCACTCTTGGTGTTTGGGGGGCCCCTCTCTCCCCAGGCTGTGGGGGAGGATATGTATGTGTGGCGTAGGGTTAACGAGCATCAGCCTGGTTCAGCTCCGTGGTGAGAACCACAGAAGGATCCCATGTGCAGGAAGAAGTCTGAACAGCTCAGTAAGCACTGCCGGAGATGTGAGCCACGTTCACATCATGCCATGTCCCTTATCAATCAAACCATTCGCTATCCTCAGACCACTTCTCATGCTCATAAGGCTGTGTCTGTTCCTGCTCCCACTTTCTTGCTGCCTTCTTCTCACTCGCATCAGGCCCAGCTCTGTGATTTTCAGTTACTTCATATCATGCCCCAACATCCTCTTGAAGATCGCCCTTTACATTTTTTTTCCTTATTATTGCACACTCTTTCTTTTTTTCCTTCACCTCCTGTTATTCCATGGATCTCTCTAGTTTTAAAGGATATGATGTCATCTGAGGTATTTATGTTTGTTCTCTGAGTTTAAATTTATAAGCAGATGCCCTGAGGTAATGCTGTGTGTGGTTACAGCCAGACAGGGGCAAGAAAGTTGCTTTGCCTGAGATGTGAAATCATACATAAAAACAAATCCTTGCAAATATTACCTGAAAGGATGGACTTCAGTTTGTAGGGCTAAGCCTCAGGGCTGCCAGATGCCCAAAGAAAAAGCCATCTCTACCTTCACATTGAGAAACAGGGTTGTGTACACATCAGGTCAGAACAAGCTACCGTCTCGCAGCAGCAATGTTTCCCAGCTGCATCAGCTATGGGTTTGAGGCACCTTGTGTCCAAACTCACCTATTTTCTTGCCTATGAGCCTGCAAGTGTGGTGTCCTGCATGCCCCAGATCCGTGCAGAAGAGCGTACTGCAGGCAGTCTGAAGTGCGGGTAGGTGATGGACAGGAGAGAGCTCTGCCTACTTCTGCCTGCTCTGGGGACAAGTACCACAGAGCTAGGTAGACATATCCACTCTGTTTTAAAACAGAAGACTCTGTAACTGCCTGCTCCTGCCTTTTATTACACATTCTGCTATTTACTATGTCATCCTCCTAAATTAAGTGGTAGGTTTCTTTTCAGTTTATTTTCAGATCCCTCCTGACAGCCCTCCAAGCTCATGAGCTTGTGAAAGCCTCTCAGGAACTTCAGTTGCAAAGATCTTTATTTGGTGGTGGCTCCGCTTTGACAGCTGCTTTTTGAAATGTGTCCTTCAGCAAGTTATGGACTTTATACAGAGTTTACTCTTCTGATATTTCAGTGGGTTGAAATGCAAACAAAAGTATCCTAGAAAAGAGGCTCCAGGGAAGGTACACAAGCCATTTATTTTGTCTCCTGGGAAAGGAATAGTTAAGTTAGCACTGGTAATCAATAAATGTCCACAGACCTACTCCTGACTATCTGCTCCATTGTTTCATTAGTTTTATGATTAAAAAATTCCATTGGCAATATACAACCCGCACCTCCAAATTTCTAAATTGACTTTCCCTGACTGAAGTTTAAGACCAAGATCTCTTATCCTGTCCCTAATAGGCAGGGAGGTTGATTTGTTTTCCTTATATGCTACTGTCTCCGGTCTAAAAAAGTGGTATCATGTTTCCCTTCTGTTTATTTTTCCCTGGACTTTAAAAAAAAATCTGTCACTGGAAAGGGAAGGTATCAATCCCAGAGGGAAAATACTTGCACTTTTCCTCCTACTGAGAAACCTTTTCTCAAATAATAAACAGACTATGAAGCATTAAGTCAAAGGTCTCTTTCATCAAATCTGAAATTTCCTCAATGAATGAAACGGATTTTTGTTGATCTGAGCTTGTGTCCAGAAAATCATATTCACCAGCATCAGGCACATTCTTACCCTCACTTTCTTTTGATTGAGTTGTATCAGTGGTTCCTTTCTTTTCCTGGACTATTTCAAAGTGACTGCTAGTGGAATTTGTATTTTTGACATGAAAAAGAAAAATAACAAAAATTATCTTGAAAATGACCATTTTAGGCTATGTTAAAATAAATAAATCGGAAGTGTTTAAGAAGATCGTACTGAGATGAATCAGAGTTAGAATTCATGTCCGTGCTAGATTTTTGTACTAATTTATTCCTGTGTAAGAGAACTTGATTTTACGAAACTCTGTCCTTTTTTTGAATAACAAACATTCTGATGCAAAAACTCTGAAAAGTAATGTCTTAATCTCGTGAGACCTTGGTATTACTTAACCCTTATACAATTCCTCTCCTTTTTCTGCTCTTCCTAGTTCAAAATTAGCAGCTTTTGAAGTCTTTTGCCTACATTCATGTGCCTATGTTAGGCTATCAGGAAGCTGATCTTGTACTCTGGTGGTATGCTGTCCATGTACCTTGTATCACATCTTCACTCTTCCAAATGATTGTCTTGTCATTGCCCTTTTATCCTTGGACCTTTGCCTGACATTGCCATGGAAATAGACTTGGCCTCTCTCCACTTTTTTTCACAAAATGTATTGGACCATTATACTTCCCTATTCTATTTTCTCCTTCCTCCACTTATAAAAATAGGAATGTGCCTACTCTAAAATTCATGTTTCTCAAGTCTAGATTAAAGATGACCTTTGAAAATTGAAAGGATCCGTGAATCAAATTTGTTTCGCTCATAGAGCATATAGATTAACAGCATGGTCAGCTAAAGTTTTCTAAACCTGAATAAAAACATACCAGTTTACACAAAGGCCAGGCTAAGAATAGATCCCGAGTCTCACTTGATCAGGAATAGTTAAAAGGTTTTGACTTTTTATGCTTCATATGGGGTAGGATTAACTTCATTTAAACCTGGAAGTTCAGCTCCTAAGTAGAGTTGAATGTTGGGATTTGCTTGTAGATGCCTTGGGGGATTTCATCTGGCCTTCAGCTGCTGCTCCAGAAGGCACAGTTCTACCAAAAGTCCTTTGTCTTGTTAGCCATATGGATGTCTCAGACAATCTTAAGCTTTTCAGCTTGGACTAGAGATCTACCACTACCCATCTGAGTCCAACCTTAGTTTATATTTAAGCTCCAAGGAAATCATGGCTTTGATTCAGTAGCCCAAACATAGCTGACTAGTGTCATCACAAATGCCAAAGGTTTCCTGTCATTTCTTCAGATACCGTTCTGGAAAGGTACAGGTTTCAGCCTGAAGTAAAATTCTTTATTTTGGCTATAAATTAGCTTTCTAGACTACTCTGACTGTGCTCCCCCATGATGTGCATGGTAAGCTGCTGGTGTTTACTTCTGCTGTAATCAAGAGACGTGCACCTTCAGAATGCAGTCAGTTTAACTATATAAGCGCAGTGTAGGTCTGATAACTCATCCCCTAGATCCCCTCAGGATACTTGTCCCAAAGCTTAAAACAGTGCTTTGAACAGATCTTTCAGGTCAAAGTTTATCAGAAACAGTTTCTACTATAGCTACTGTGTAATGGACAGATGATGAGACAAAGCTTGGCACTAATGGTGCAATTGTTGACAAACTGACCTCAAAAGGATGTAGGACTGGCAATCCTGACAAAAAAAAGAGCCCCAAACTATTGAGAAAGACTATGGTCACAAAGTTAAACTTTTTTTTTTTTTTTTTTTTTACTTTCAAAGTACTTGCCTGAGAACTGGAGAAAGGCCAATACCACTCCAATATTCAAAAAGGGCAAGAAGGTGGACCCAAGGAACTACAGGCCGGTCAGCCTCACCTCTATCCCGGGAAAGGTGATGGAGCAGCTTATCCTGGAAGTCATCATCAAGCAAGTGGAGGAAAAGAAGGTTATCAGAAGTAGTCAGCATGGATTCACCAAGGGGAAATCATGCCTGACCAAACTGATAGGTTTCTACGATGGCATGACTGGCTGGGTAGACGAAGGGAGAGCCGTGGATGTTGTCTACCTTGACTTCAGCAAGGCTTTCGACACAGTCTCCCATAACACCCTCCTAGGGAAGCTCAGGAAGTGTGGGCTGCATGAGTGGTCAGTGAGGTGGATTGAGAACTGGCTGAATGGCAGAACTCAGAGGGTTCTCATCAGCGGCGCTGAGTCTAGGTGGAGGCCGGTAACTAGTGCTGTCCCCCAGGGGTCAGTACTGGGCCCAGTCTTGTTTAACTTCTTCATCAATGACCTGGATGAAGAGTTAGAATGCATCCTCAGCAAGTTTGCTGATGACACAAAACTGGGAGGTGTGGTAGATACACCAGAAGGCTGTGCTGCCATTCAGCATGACCTGGATAGGCTGGAAAGTTGGGCAGAGAGCAACCTGATGAGGTTCAACAAAGGCAAATGCAGGGTCCTGCACCTGGGGAGGAACAACCCCATGCACCAGTACAGGCTTGAGGTGGACCTGCTGGAGAGCAGCTCTGTGGAGAGGGACCTGGGTGTCCTGGTGGACGACAGGTTGACTATGAGCCAGCAGTGTGCCCTGGCTGCCAAGAAAGCTAATTGGATGCTGGGATGCATTAGGAGGAATGTGGCCAGCAGGTCGAGGAAGGTTCTTCTTCCCCTCTACACTGCCCTAGTGAGGCCTCATCTGCAGTACTGTGTCCAGTTCTGGGCTCCCCAGTTCAAGAAAGATGAGGAGCTACTGGAGAG
>Ga0065711_1030072_pt1 | contig 33850 bp, 13 predicted proteins | sample Hoacrofraction12_FD_59098 | JGI IMG/M metagenome (GOLD analysis project Ga0065711, IMG submission 59098) | Hoatzin crop microbial communities from Cojedes, Venezuela - Epithelial fraction 12 v2 (version 2) | ecosystem: Host-associated > Birds > Digestive system > Esophagus > Crop | place...
GCCCCCGCCCCGCTGATGCTGCTCACTGAAGAGCCGGTGCTCAGAGTCATTCTGGTGCAGTGACTGTGACTGATAGAAACGATTGCTTGTGTCTAAATTCTTGGGCAGACGTGAAGGAGTGACAGTGGGAACATCGGTGTCATCCCAGCAAGCACAGTACTCAGCTGGACTGCAAGTTTTGAAGCACTTCTGTGTCCCTCTGTTTAGGGTTATCCGTTCTCCCTTGAAGCAGAGATTATTTTTGAAAGTCAGCATCTCAAACAGGGTTTGAGGCATACATTACAAGCCACAGGATTCCTTCACTTTTAGGTTTTGTATTAATTGTTTATAAAAGTAACACATGCATTCAGCATGGAGGTGTGCAGCCAACAGAAGATCTAGTCTAGCTTCACTGTCAGCAATTTACATTATGTTGTCTCAGGTCACACTGAGGACTATCTCCTTAAACCACAGCCATCTGGTTCTGGTTAGTTTTCTTCATTTTCTGCCCGTGCATCATCACATGTTACACATAATGTTATAAAAAGAAGGAGTAATAAGGAAGAATAAAGTTACTTAACATAAACTGTGCATGTATTGAAGGGCCTGTACGCTTTCTAAAATTGAGTGCCAAATTGAAAAAAAATCGGGAAGTGTCAAGACATAAATAATGGGGATCACTGTCAATGATCTGGAATGCTTTTGTTAGATAAAGCCTCTGTAACCAATTGTCTCACAGTCTTTTTACACCCATTTAGTACAACTGATTTTAGTATCATAATTTTTCAACTACAAAATGTTAAAAATAGGCATTGTTCACTTTTGCATGTGACAATACATAAAAGGGAGCAGTTTCTTTTTCAAGTTGATTGGAGTTTCTTTCTCTGTGAATCTTTGGGAATTAAATAAAAGTGGTAACTCGGAAAGAGGAAAGCAGCCCCATTGCTGCGTATTCATTGTGAAGATACCATTTCTCCCATTTAGAAATGTGACTAGATCTGGTGCCTTCTACCCCAAAAGCAGTCTTAGTCTGGGATATATTTTCTCTTGTTTGTCCCCGTGCTGGTTCTGAAATCTAGAAATTCAGTGAAGTTTTAGCACAGCGTATGCATGAGGAAATCTGGACTCAGCTTCTGCATAGCTCCTCTGCCCACCCTGAGACAGACAGAAACCACTGTGACAAGGTTGTTACCTTAATTATGATGCACAGTGGTGAAGGTGATTTCAGAGGATGAGTTTGTGTTACCTCCCATATGCTTTCAACAGAGACTTGCTGACTAAGCACATCTTAAGTATTGCATCAGCCAGAGCCATAAGTGATACAGCATTTATCTTCTATTCTGTGAAAATGAATTTTGTTACTGTGAGAAATGTTTACACTTATAGACCTGCCAGCACTCATATTTCTCACTCTCTTTCCTTCTGGCATTTTGTAGATTTCACTTTCTTACAGGAATTAGTAAGATCTTACCATACATACACTCATTAAGTGCAGTGCCTTTTGTTAGGGTGTAGTAACCCTACTGTAGCACGCTTCCTCAGTCTGATGCTCACCTTGTACCAAACCCTGTAATTCTGAATGAGAAGGAGTCTCTTCAGATTTAGTCAAGACCAAATTTCTTCTACTAAAAAAAATGTGAAGAAGTGATTCCACAGTCATTAACAACTCACTTTTTATATGAAAGAATAATCATAGAATCATAGAATCTTAGGTTGGAAAAGACCTCTAAGATCATTAAGTCCAACCATCCACCCAACACCACCATAAACTAAACCATTTCCCGAAGTGCCACATCTATACATTTTTTGAACACCTCCAGGGATGGTGTCTCAACCATCTCCCTGGGCAGCCAATATCTGACCACTCTTTCAGTAAAGAAATTTTTCCCAATATCTAATTTAAACCTTCCCTGATGCAACTTGAGGCCATTGCCATCTGTCCTTTCGCTAGTTACCTGGGAGAATGAAGCCTGGGAGTCTAGTGACATTACCTGTGACTGTTTTGAGTTGTGAATGTGCTATTCCATAGTAAGAGAAACTTGTAAATGTTTCATGTTACTGTCCAACCAACATAACACACAAGAGCTGCTTAACAGATACGGATTTTATTTCTACTAAGGTGGCTGTTGCAAACCGGTAAATGTGACGCATTTGGCTCAAAGATATGCTAGGTAGGTGTAAACTGTATTGACAAATCAGTTTTAAAATGAATTGCTTAATAATGTGGTTTGCTCTTCTGGCAGTTTTGAAAATGTGCCTGTTTACAGGAACTTCAGAAACTGGAATTATGATATGATTTTTTGTGTGTTGTACTTAAAGAATACAACGATTTAATTATTGAACTGTGTGAGAAGAATTTTTTTTGTCTTTAAAGAATAAATATGAGTATATGTAAAAAGTGAGGATGCAAGTATTTGCAGAATCAAGTGGTATGGTTGGTATGCATTAAAAAAGAACAGTGGAGACCATAAAAGACCTGGAAATAGGTGTACTTTTGCAGGTCCATACTTATACTTTGTTCTTTTTTTAGTGAACATATAGCTCTATCTTGTCGTTATTATATTAGAGATAAATATGGTCCCTATGTATGACAGTGGCAGTAGATCTTACTTTGATTTCACAGCCCCTTGAATTAAGTTAGACCTGTCTTTGTGTACACTTCAAACATGTTCTGCCAGGCACAGCATGTCCTATCTTAGCTGAGCTGGACATTGTATGTTGTAAATCTATGCAACTGAAATAGTGCTTTTAAATATGTGTTATAATGATTTAATGAGACACAAATTTGAAGATCAAAACTATTTAAATTTGAAGGTTGTGCAGAGGAAGAGGCCTGGGAGAACAAAAATCTTATTCTGAGCTCATACATGGTATTGTAGGATGGAAACTCGTGCTTCGTACCAGTAGAGGCAGATTTATTCTGTACATTGGGAAAAAAACAAACCACTTGAATAGAAAGAACAGGCTGATAAAGCTTGTGCTTCGGTTTATAAAAGCAAATAAATATATGTATAGTATATTGTATTATGTGTATTTGTGTTCTTGAGTGTATCTAAAGGACAGCTCCCCGTGAAATAATGCATTCCTTTAGAATTGCTGTAGATTTTCATAATTTTTTAAACATTCCTATTGTAACCTACATCAAAAGGGCAGCTATGGTTCTTGTGTCTGACTATACATATGCATTATAAAAAAGTGAGTCTACTGTAATTACCAGTTTGCAGAGCGAATTCCTGCAGGGTTTGTACTCTCCCCATTAGTAAAAGAGATAAGTTGAAATGTGTTAAAATTTCACTGTACAACTGGGAGTTTTTGTTCACAGTAAATGTGGTAATGTTTCTTCATTGCTTGACTGTTTGTGTTTAAATTTAGGCAGTGTGCCCAATAGGGACAAAATTATAGGATAAAGCTATGTATAAAAGAAAATCCTTCTGAGAAAACCAATAACATCTTTTCCTTTTTTTTCCCATTTCTTTGTTTCTCTCTCCCTCTCTCTCTTAATAAGTGGTTATATGTATAATCATGCTCCATTCAGCCAAGGAAAAACATTTTATCTATTTCACACTTACTGGAATTCTTCTCTCTCATATATAAGGTGAAGGGATAGAATATAGGTTAGCAAACCTTTGCAAAAATTCCGTGGCTTTGTTTTCTGGAAGTGTAGAAGAAGCAAAATTTGAAAGATGTATAAATAAAAGAAATACACGTGAACAACACCTAATGAAGAGAAAAATTTTCACCTGTTAATCCAGCATTTTGGGTGAAAGAAGAAAAAAGGTTGTGTGGTCTGCTTGTTCTTACTTGCTTATAGTATCGGTTTTGTGGCTGACAGAGAGTTAGCCACTGAAGGAACAGGATTGAGTGTCCAATTAATTTAAATAAGAAGTTATCACTTCAGGTTATAACTGAAAAACATGATACGTAGTACAGAGTGTTGATCTTCATGAGATTGAAAAGGTTATTTTCTTCTTAGAAAACACTCAAACTTTTCTAATAAATTTTAATTAATTGCACTTATTTTCAGAACAATAAAATCTTTCATTATAACTTTTTTATGTGACTCATATGTATCTTCACTGGTACAGTGCAGTCTAAATCCATGGAGGGTTTTTTTGGCCAAATTGAAAGTCCGTCATTTAGAATCCTGAAAGCAGTAACATCTGAGAAGGTCAACTGAAGCCTGAAAAGTGAAGTCTTCCTGAAGAGCAGATTAGACAATAAACAATGTGTTTGTGGTATTTTTAAAGGTGAATGCGTGAATAAATGGACAGAAAGGAATAGCCATCCCAGGAGCTATGCTGCATTTTACTTTGTTAAAATCAGATTTTGCTTATTCTTACGAATTACAGAAGAAAAAGATGGAAAATAAAAAAATCTAACTACTGATTTTGCCAACGTAATTTTGTGTGGACATTTACGTTTTTCCTATAAGGTTCCTTTCTTTTCTGTTGAAGGTGATATTTGTGCTTATTTACATGTTTTCACTTGTACTTTTTACTATACAGACTGTAACTGTTCGAGACTAAACAAAACTAGTCTTGAGAACGAGTTATTTATCTGCTGACCTTGAAGACTAAAACATTATCATCATCTTCTGATTAATTTGTATAGAAACAGTACATGAAGAATAGATATTTAATAGATTTAAGTAACTCCTATGAATCATTTATAATCTATTGATAAAATCTTCTTTTGTGAATTACTGACTCAATAGTTCATGTAATGTGACAAAAAATATGTTACTGTTTCCTTCCACATGCATGCTACACCCACAGGTTCAGGCATTTAGTTTTAATTTTCACATCAGAAGTTTCAAATATTATTGGTTTACATACATTCTTCTAGAAACATGTAGTGTAGGGAAATGGAAGACTGTTGCAAATAGCAAGGCTGATACCACAGTATGGGAATCTCAGTATACTTTATCTTATATAGTTGCCAGCAGAGATTCCTGCCGCCCTCCCCTGGCAGAGGTGTCAGTAAGGTTTATAGAAAGAAAGATGGTTATATTTTTACTAGCAATGGCTAATAACATTTTTCAGTTTGGGGAATGTTTCTCTTTTTTCATATAAAGGAATAATGTTTTGTGCAAGGGTGGTGTAGAAACAGGGAACCATTCAGTTCTTCAGAAACAGAGAGTGATTGGTCCAGGGTGGACAGGGCAGTAAAACCACTGGAAGCAACTGGCCTTCACTGCTCTCTGAAGGAGACTGCCATTGTGCTTACTTGACGTGAGGAGCGGAGTGGAGCTAGCAGTGTTAATCTCTGGAAGAGTCATGGATAGAGAAGGGTACATGAGGCTTTTTGCAGGTGTGTGCATCTGCGTTCTTAGGCACCTACCTGGCGCTGGCCATTGCCTTGCCAAAGTGCATGGCTGAACTCCAATTGGACTGACACTGTTGGTTTCATAACATGAATCTGGTTTTCATCTAGAAGAACAATTTCTGCATTTGCTAACATGCTCTCAGGCACAGGGACTCTCGTTCTTAAATCAACCATGTGTTTTTCTTCAAATTGTAAGCAAAAAATCACTTGTCAGTCTTAATTTTTTCCTTGCAAACAACTTTGCCTTTGATGCCTGGGAACCTCAGGCTTGTTTTACATGCTACAGAAACATAGAGTGATATTACACCTGCAGTCTTTGTAGAATATCCTGTTGGCAGCACTGTGAGTTGAGTCTGTAGAATCAGGATGAACATGGCCTACAGAAAGTTCCTGGAAAAATGACAAAGCTCTTCTGTGCTGTATTTGTTTTGTCTAGGAAAGTCTAGGTAGCATTCATTGACACAGGCTTCCACTTTTGGAAGTATCTAAAGTAGAGTTGAAGAGTGACTCCTAACATAAATGCCACATAACAAATGACACTTCATTCTTTTTCCCTCTCTTGTTATTCCTCATTCATTTACCAGCTCTTTCTCAAGAAGAGTTGAAAATGGTTTTCTAAAATACTTAAAGGCTAGCTTGTCCTAATTCCAGGCAAAGCTGTTTTATCCTATTAACAGCTTTCTCTCTTGTTAGCATCCTTCCCTTCGTATTGTATTAGTAACTGTTTTCTTGAATACCACAGAGAAATATAACAATATTAGTACCTTTCAAATTGTATTACTGAACATAAATACAAGTAAGAAACAATACTAATACAGTCTGGTGTGAAATTGCTAACAAAATACTGCAATGCAGTGAACAACTCAGAAGATAGTTTGGTATTTCTGAATGGGAAAGAGAACGGAAACCTTATTGCATTGCATGGATATTTAAGATCATTGAAATGCAAAGTGTATTCCCCATTACTGTTTTTTGTTTTGAGCAACGTATTATAAAGCCAAACATATTTAAGTTAAAAATGGTTGTCTGTCAATTAGATGATTCCTATGTTTAAAATTATTCCTTTACCAATGGCAAACCAGCCTAAAGTTGTATGATTAAAAAAATCTGTTAAAATTTTTGTGCCAACAGGAGAAATAGTAAAGCTTCATGCTCTGCCTTACCTTCTGTCCTCATACTTCACCATGTTGTGTGAGCAGTTCATTAATCTCATCTCTGAAAATGGTATGTAACATCATTACCCAGTGTTTACAGAGTGGGCCGTTAAAAATTGAGTGGTTAAGTAAGTGACAACCAGTGCCACACAGTTCATCTGTGGGGGTTGCAGACCCGGGGTCGGAATAGAGGCATTTTCCCTCTTTCTGTCCAGTGTTTTGGGTGCAGAATTACCCATTGTAGGTGAGTTTAAAATTGTCGTTTTTGTACTAGCGTTACATGATGGAGTCATTAGGTCTGTCTGCAAAGACAGAAATTCTTCTGCGTGTGTACTCTTTATTCTGTAGAAAGTATGGCAAGCAGTTCCACACCAATTTTCCTTCTTTCTTAGAAGTGAAAATATACTTTGGAAATTAAATTAGGAAAGGTCTAGTGGTTTCTATATATCTGCTTTTCTAATTTTAATGGAGATATTTTTCTCCCATTTTTTGTGAGTTTCCATGAGAAAGAATGCTTTCCCTTGAAATGAACTTTATAATCTCATGCACTGTGATTTTTCTGTAATCCAAATGAGTACAGGTTCAGCAATTAAACATTCTGAAGCACAGAGAGACAACTGCAAAGGGCAGGTGGGTTGAGGGGCAGACTGGACCATTCTTATTCTTGAAAAACAAAATTTTCTTTTCTTCATGCTCACAGGCTTAAATGATTAGTGAAATGTGCCCAAGCTCAGACTTTTAGTGATTGCCTCATAACATTGCAGGTGCAATTATCTGCCAATGATGAATTGTGAATGTATTTGGTGGCCCACAACATCTGTAGCTGTTTTTCTAAGTCTTGTCAAATGTGCGAGCAATTCAATAAGGTCACAAGTTTGTGGTCTCAAATATAAAAGATTGTCCTAAAGTCTCGCTCAAAGTTGGAACAACTGCAGAACGACTGCTTTTATTGCCCACATCCAAGCTTTGGTGATCTTCTCACTTAGGTAGTATGGCTGCCTATAAATTAAAAAAAAAATCCTTTGCTGGTTTTGGCTGGGGTAGAATTAATTTTCTTCATAGTGGCTGATAATGGGGCTATGTTTTGGATTTGTGCTGGAAACAGTGTTGTTAACATGCCAGTATTTTGGTTATAGCTGAGTGGTGCTTGCACAGAGTCCAGGCCTTCTCTGCTCCGTACATCGCTCCACCAGCAAGGAGGCTGGAGGTGCACAAGAAGCTGGGAGAGGACATGGCTGGGACAGCTTATCCCAGCTGACCAAAGGGATATCCCATACCATATGAGATCATGCTCAGCACTGTAAAGCTGGGGGAAGCAGAGGGGGGACATTCAGAGCTATGGCGTTTGTCTTTCCAAGTAACGGTTATACGTGATGAAGCCCTGCTTTGCTGGGGATTGCTGAACACCTGCCTGCCAATGGGAAGTGGTGGATGAATCCATTGTTCTGCCTTGCTTGTGTGCACAGCTTTTACTTTACCTATTCAACTGTCTTTATCTCAACCCATGAGTTTTCTCACTTTCACCCTTCCAATTCTCTTCCCCATCCCACCAGGGGGGAGTGTGCGAACAGTTGTGTGGTGCTCAGTTGCTAGCTGGGGTTAAACCACGACAACTCCCCAAAAGCTTACTATAGGCAGGTCACATCATGCATTTCCTAAATGTCAGTATGCAAATAATCCTCCTTTTGGTGTTAATTTAAAACAAATTCTGTTGTACTCCTGATTTGCCAGCTATTAAAAAGACCATCGTTTCATTGGAATCTTTTTACCATTTACACAGCAGAATTTATGCTGTGGTCTTTTAAAAAAATACTTCATTGACAAGAGAGGAAAAAAAATTATTGGGATTCCTGAAGTAGTAAAGAAGAGAAGTGACAGATTTTCTAAGGGCTGTTTACACAGCATATAATATGTGCTTTGAAAAAGAAAGAAGACCCCCAACCTAAAACTGTAGTATGGTACAATCTTGTGCTGAGCAGTAGTGTCGATTTATATAGACAGATTTTATCCGCTTCACTTAATAACCAATAAATAGTGAGAAAAACTGAATGTCTGAGAAGACTTTTCATTAAAAAAATGCAGGAACACTTGCAGGATTTACATGTTGTCTGCTGCTTCATACCTTCCCTTGTTGTGAGTCAACATACAGCAACAGAAGAGTGGATCTCTGTTTCTCATCAACCTCTGGCTCATTAACTTTGAATGATTGTTTTCATGTGCCATCATGTCTTGAGACCAACTATTGTATGCCCTTAAATTATGTTCCCAATGATGGTGTTATTTACTTTCAATAATGCGTTATTTCAAAATTATGTACTGGATATCTGTAATACAGAATTAAAAATGTTTGACAGTAGAAAGAAAAGGTTGTGTTTGACATATTGGGTTTGTGTTTTTCTTGAGAGGTAAGATGCAAAAAGTGCCTTTTGCTTTTACTTTTTCAATACTTCCCATCATTTCACCCAAATATTTCTTTTATTGACTTACACCACCAGAACTTTTTGTTGTTTTTACAATCATCAACAAGATCATTTGTCCCGTCAACTACATTTGGAAAGTTCTTGCCCTTGTTACTAAAATGCGTAGAACTTGTGAATTACCACATTATACAAAATCTAAATTTTAAGTATACCTGTGTGTATGTGTGTGTGTTTAAAAACCCTAGCATCCCTACGGACGAATACATCTGTGCACAGTGCATACTCACAGAGTCTTACTGATTTTAATGCAGCTGCAAGGAACTGCACTTACAGACCAGTTTGCTGGTTGAAATCTCGGCATAAAGATTTCACAAACACTAGACCAAATCATCTTCAAGCCTTGTGCTCCTGTGGTTGGTAACAGTGGATTTAGATTGTGTGAGCTCTGTAGGATAAATGTTTGGTAGGTGTCTTAGATAGGTAGATGGAATTTCCATGCAAAGAGAGTGCATGTAGTTGACTCTGGTATGTATTCAGGTGCGCAGTGAGCCCTTATGTCATAGATGGCTTGATAGGAGACATTTCTTAAATACCTTTTCATACATGAGCAAGATGAGGCAAGGACACTAAGAGCAAGGCTCTGTTAAATACTGTCCACTGTACAGAGGAGTGTAGCAGAGACTTCAGTAAGACGCTATTTAACCTCACACGACTCTTGGAGCCTCATCACAAGTTACATTAAGAATTTTTGTTAGATTTACTATTAAAATTCAGGATAAAGGAAGTTGCAAAACTTACCTGTCTCTCCAGAATGTTGCATCATTTTAAACTGCCTCCATCTTTTGCGGTCACTTGTAAGAACTCCAGAGGAGGAAGTATATCTCTTCTGTATGTGTTCTTCTCCCACATTGTGATCCCTTTGATGATAGGTTATTGCTTCTTATCTCTTGGAAGCTCTGCGAAACAGCCAGACAGATTGATTTTCCATTACTGCTATAGGCTGTTCCTATTAATATATGAATAATATTTACTTGTTACATATAATTAAATCACACGAGCTACGTTAAATGAATATCTTTGGTCTGGGGGAAACCCACAGAAGTCAGGTCTAACATCTTTTAATGTTAGCCGTACAAGCTTATGCATAGGCGTACTAGACCACATGCTTAAATGCTAGGCAAGGTTCGCTTCTTTCTGCATTACACCCTACTGGAAGAAGGTCTCAAAGAGAGCAGCAAGATATTTCTGAATGTTTCAGTGTCAATTATAAAATCATTAATTTATTTTTGTATATGTGTATTTTGTTCTTAAACCTTAATAGCATTGCTTTAAGTTTTAAGGAAACAATTGTGTAAACTATTTAAAATTATTCTACTGAAATCTAGTGCATTTCCTCCACAGGTCTTCAAGGGCCAATGTAATTTGGTAGACATGCAAGGAGTGTTATGTTAGGAACTCAGTGGAAGGGATGTATAAACATGTCTGAGAACTCCTGTTATCTGCAGACCATTGACGTGGTAGAACATAGTGGCACTTTTCAAGAAGCTGTAGAAAACTGTTATGTTGCTTACTTAAGGGCCTTAACTTGCAAGCTGTCGTCTAAATACATGGTTGCCTATCACCTGATACAGGGGGAGCCTATATCTGCTGAATTTACTGTTCCTCTCGCTATGCAAGGCCATTGGTTTCTTTTCCTTTCCTTGTGTTTTCATTCTGTCTTCCTTGGAGAGGTTTCTGAGGAAAACCTTAGTCAGGACAAATTTCTGTTTGTTTCCCTACAAAATAATGTGGTACACAGAGTCCCTTTATGTAAACTTTTTAGCAATATGTTGTGAAGGCAAAATTGCAGGGGGTGACTTCCGGAATGCCTAGCAGTACTCTTTCAGAAGCATTTTCTGACAAAAGTTTAGCATTGCTACACCCTTGGATTTTAATACCTGTTTTGTAACAACTTTGAACAATGGCTACAATATTTAGCTGCTGCAAACTCACCCAGGATCTTTTTATGATCCCTACTCTCCACCCTACCTCTTTCAAATTAAGCAGTAACAGATGTCCAACCACAGTTACACCAATCCACGCTGCTACCTCCAAGCACACCAACTACTGTGCTTTCATCCCCTCTGCACCCATAAAATCCCACCGCTGGGGAATGGAGGAGCTGCATTAGAGCTTTCGATTCATAGGTGAATCTATGCCACATTCATTTCCTGCTGCCATTCTGGGCAATTTCTGAGTCTGTTGCACAGTCAGTGACTTGTATGCATAAGATAAATGCTATTGAAAACCAGTAGAAGGATACTGTTAGTAATGCAGATGCGTATCCTTGAAGGCTCAGTACATATGTTGGTTGCATTGTGAAGGTCTTTAAAGACAATGCTATCTTTTGTGTTAATGAATGTTCATGTTTCATCTGTATGTGTAGGTTCACACACTATTCCTGGCATCTTGAATGTTTTCTCTGCCAAAGTGCTGGTTTCGTGTTGGAGATTGTAGTGATCTGAGGTAGTTACAATGATTCTGGATGAACCGAGTAAAGTGAAAAATGAATCTTTGAAATAAAGACTAAATTCTACTTGAGATTTTCAATAGCCTCCATCACCAGAGAGTGCCTTGCACTTTATGTTGCATTTAGCCTGACAACAACACTTTACTATCATTGTGTCGGGATATCGTTAAGGGAATGTAGGCATCAGACTAACACAGTAATTTGCCCAAGATCATGCCAGAATGTGCACTAGAGTATGAATTTTTCAGTCCCAAATGAGCATCTTGCAGCTTGAGGGTTTATCCTTATCACTCAGAAATGTGCATGGGATTCTCAGTGATGGGATGGAAAACTACTGAAACCAGATTACAAACTGGCATCAATACACCCTTTGCAGAAGAAGCAGACAAGTAGGACAAGGCTGAATGTTTTGGCCATGCTACTTGTCTTTGGAGTTTCTCATGCCAATCCATATTATTTTATAAAAATGCATAACTCTTTTTGAAGACTTTTCAGATTTAGTTATTTGAGGAACAAGCCGACATTTTCGAGTTTCTGAAAAGTTTGCGGGTATTGAGGGGGAGGGTATGTATAAGAGAGAGAATCTTACTAATTAGTGAATCTTCTTCAATGCTTTACACCATCAAGACACTCTTTAACTCGGGAAAAGAAACATGAAACCTAAAGTTTTTCCTCCCATCTCATAATTTATAATGGCTAAATGGATCATTTTTGAATGTGTGTAATAAAACTCACTCTTAGGCTGAAACAGTGTATTTCAGGTTCAAGCTGAATCCAATTTTTACAGGCAACCTGTTAACCTCTAGTCCAAAAATAGGTAGAGTTGTAATGGAAGTGCTGATGAGCCTTAATAAAGCAACTCAACCAAATGACATACTTTCATCTAATATGTGTACATACACTATACTACTGCTATTATACGTACTGTAAGTGACACATGAACAAGACAAAATAACATCAAATACAACAAATGTGTGTCACTGCTGCAGAAACTTAAAAAAGGTGTTGAGTGTAAGAAAACCTTTTATGATAAAATAAGAATACCATTTTGTAAGCCCTTCTACTTGCAGTACAATTAATTACTGAGTTCATTAATTAGTGAACATATTAGAGAAAGAACACCATTACTGACCGGTGGAGACCTGATATATTACCGAGTCAATAAACTATTGAACATGAAACAGGACCTTTCAGGAGAATTTTTTTCTCATAACCCACAAACACATATATTATTCTTGCACGGTCAGCACTTCTTTGCTACCCTTATATTTCATATTACTAATTCTTTTAATCACGCATACATACAGCAGTGTTTTATAACCTAGCTAATGAGTAATTGGACAGGTGACATTGGAACTGAGGCCCTGAAGTGTCAGGCATAATACAGCAGGATATTTTTTTTCCCCACTAGGTTTTTGAGAGTAAAAGGCAGTAAAAGAGCAGATAGGATAGGAGGGAGGCAGGACACTTGTACCAGAAATTTATCAGAGAAATACAGATTTTAAGTGGGTCTATGAACTATAAATGGCTTTAAATTGCTGTCTGATCCAGATAAATAAGTAAAGAGATAAAACATTTTACATAACTCCTAACCTTTTTAATTGTCAGCAACCAAGGAGTTTAGCTTGTCCAAGCTAAAGCTGAATATATTTTTCTTGAAGTCAGTATAGTTAAGGTAATTCTTTATTTGGTATGGAAAGAGTGTGTGTGGCAAGAGCCTTCATAATGCTTCAGGATCTCAGTGTCCATAGGTACCGAGCACACTTCCCCCACCTTAGCCCCCAAGTAATTATTGATTGCATCTAAATCTATAGAGATATCTTTTCCTGGCAGCTCTGGTAGTTACAGAAGATTGTTAATCTGTGAATGATAAGAATAAGCCTCTCTGTCTCAGAAATCTCCATGCAAATTACATCTAAATGCATGCCATAAATTTATTAGTAGCAGTTGGAAGTGCATGGGTCATCCTCTACACTATTTAAAAACATATGTCTGTTACAGATTAAAAAGAGTCTCATTCAATTTACATTCACTTTTCTGTGGATGTAGCTAGCCCCTGTCAAAGTAAACCTGTGTAATTTTTTAAATAGTTTTTAAAAGGGAGGTGAGATATTAATAAGGTGTATTATTTAAGCAAATTTTAGATCTTTGCATAGGACTGAAGTTTTAGCATCACTGCTTTGAAATAATTTCATCTTTTGCAAAACAGAGAAATACATGTTTGACAGATAAGGAGTGCTAAGAGGTAAAGTGTTATGCCTAGGTACTGAAGAAAGTGATAGATGTAAAGGAAGGTTACAGTATGTTTTATGACCAAGTCCCATTCTTGTGCCTTGATCATTTTATCCTGTTTTGGGAACACATCAAATCCATGACTCCTTTCTGTAGCGGGGTTATATCTTATGTGAACCCCAAGAAGGAAACTTGAGAATAACCTTTGGATAGTATGGGGGAAGGGAAAAGAGATCGATAGGTTTCCTTTTTGTATTTTTTTGTTTCCTCAGTTTACTCTTGGTTTTAATCAAGCTGATATGCTGCTATGGTAAGACATTGCTAGTAACATTTTACTTCAGACAGTTGATGCAAAATCAGGAAAATTTGTGGAACTGCTACAGAATTCTCATTCTTCTACTTTTTTTTTTTTCCTAAAGGAAATAGAGCAATTCTTTTAAAGACTTCAGGAATGTATTCGTCTCTGTGGCACAACAGACTATGTTATTATTGAATAAGCATTTTGGTTGTCATTGCTCAGGGATACTGAAGTGTGTTTTTGAAAGAAAATTAATCTCTGCTTAAAGGAATGAGCCATGCTTTGAATGTTAGAAGGCTGAGTTTTGCTGTACAGTTAATAAATACCCTTCTAGCCCTCACAACAGATTTGTACAAGAAGGAAGAAAGACATTAATATGTGTTTTCCATTTCTTTTTCCAGGCCATCCGCTGTACACTGGTAAATTGCACATGTGAATGTTTTCAGCCAGGGAAGATTAACCTGAGAACCTGTGATCAGTGTAAACATGGCTGGGTGGCACATGGTAAGAAATATCCATTCCAGGCTTGTCTTCTCTATTCTGTCCATCTTTCACAGTACATTTAAATACTGAGAGCTGGAGTGATACAGATAGTAGTGATACCTATTTGTCTGTACATGCGTGTGCGTGCATTCTGGGTTTCTGCCTGTGTATGCATACACATACTTTTTTTACCACAATTCCTAGGATGGAAAATTGAAGAGTCTCTTATTCTGACAGTAGCTTCAAGTGCCACTAGAGTTTAACAGCTTGTGTACAGGCTCAAAAGAGTATGCTAGCCTCCAGGAAATGGTGTAGTTCTAGCAGGGCTTAGCAGAAAGGCAAGTTTATAGTATGGTTGCACAACAGACTTTGTATTGCAAAGAAGCATCAGCCAGTAAGTCACTGAGCCTAATGGAAATTCAAACATACCAGTGTCAAACTCTCAGAGCCTGGATGTCAGAATGAAATGAGTGTATCCTATATGGGTCAACAAAAGTATGCATATATGATCTGTTAGTTGAACCTCTCTATCCAGGTTTAAGTATCTAAAGAAAAAAGGGGAGATTAACATTCCCAGATCCTGTATGAAGGCATCAAAATACTCTTACAGACCTTCCATTTTATTTATGCTTTACTATTTTCTGTGTTTGGTGTGGTTGTTTTCTGGAGAGTCTTGATTAAGCTGTGCATGAGTGAGAAAGAGAGAGCTCTATACAGAATTAGAAGGCAAATAAGGAGGATATCTAAAATGTTTTAATAAAAAAAAAGTGAAAAAAGAGAAAGATTACTATGCTTGCAGAAGAATGTTGGCGATTTCTTCTTATGGTCTAGGCTGTTGCCACCTAAGCAAGCTGTCATTCCCCACTTCTGCCAGACGTTCAGTGGGTTATATTCTATAAATTTTGTTTTATTTTGGTGAAATCTGAGGTGGAAACTTAGTACTTCCCTCCTAAGATGCACTTGATCTGTATTTATTTAGTTCATGTCTGTGTGTATTTGTGCCTGAGCATGCTGACATACGCAAGTGTGAATGCTCAACAAATTCAACAGCACAGACTACTAGAGAAGTTTTTAAAACATTCACATACATGGAAAGGAAAGCAAGAATTCAGGTACCATGCAGTCCTGTGTCACTGCATAGTAATATATACAGCCTGTCTAGAAATACCCTAACACCACAAATCTGGTAGCTGGTTGCGGATCTAATCTATACTAGATCCTCTAGCGACAAAGCTTATTTTTGCTCCTCATAATTCCCAGAAAGGTATCTACAGTCACAGTGTAACCGGACTCACATTTCTTGGAAGGATCGCTAAACCTCACAAAATTTCTATAGCTCCGGCATTCTTCAGGCTTTGTGTTGAATCAGCATCTGAGGTTTTGCTGATCCACAGATAGGGAAGACTTGTCCAGCTATTTTCCAGAGTGTCCTCCTGTTGAATAATAGAAATTGTGAGTCTAGCACTTAGATTCTGGCATATGAGCATCCTGCATTTTGTTTTTAACCAGTACATCTTAGAAGAATGTGATCAGATTTTCCTGATAAATTCTTCCCTGTGGGGTGGTTGAATTCAATATCAGAATACATGACAGTAATATGAGATTACCACAGTGTATGTAATAGAAATGTCCCTGTTTTACAAATCCAGAAAGTTGAAAGGTGAATGTGATGATCAGGTATACACCACCTGCTCCTGTACTTGAGTGCTTAATATTCCAAATAGAAAACTTAATACAGCTATATATTATTAGAAAGTGTTTGTTTTACTACTGCACCAAGCAAAGAATGCTCTGATTTATTTTTTTTTCTTACACTTTGTGCACATTCGTCTGGAGTATTTACATTTTATGGCAAAGCTAGACAATTCAGATGTATATTTCATGTACATAGTCAAAGCACAGGCTTATAAATTGCTTCCTGGAGACTATGATGCATCTGCTTCAATTCTTGACCTTAGCTGTTTTCCAGGATTTTGAGGGCAGCATTCAGGAGACTGATCAATTCATTGCACTGTAGCACCTGGATTTCAAGATGACTGAATCAGGTTGCTGTTCAGAAGGGATTTTCTTTAAACTGTTAGCAAGGCACTTTCAGAAGTTGTTCCTTGAATGCAAATAGTATTTCGCACTGCTTTAATTAAAGGGTTTCCTTCTGATTTTTATTAATGAATTTCAACTCAGCTCCTTGACACATGATGTAGTGCTTTACTGAAAGTAATTACGAAAGAATAGGTGTTACCAACAGGAAGTACTATGCTTATTCAGTTCTGCTAACCAAGAATCATAATTAACTGAATAGATCAAAAATAGCTTAGAACTGCAGTCCTCTCATGCTGTACCTGACTAATCTGTGCAGAGTTAATTTGTGGTAATAATTGCCATTTAAAATGTTGGAATTCTTGGAGTGAGGAGGAAAGGGCGTGCAACCACCGCAGTATTATTGCACTTAGCAGCTGCTGGCCTCTTTTTGTTTTTCCTGCTTCCGTTGTCTTTCTCATGTTTTTCCTTGCTCACCTAAAATGAGCTGCACACATCCTGAAAGCAGAGGTTTCCTGCAAGTTCTGTTTCTTCTGTCTGGAGTTCCCAAAAGTAGGACTGTCAATATATGAACAGATTCATCAGAGGAGTTCTTTTGTGGCAAGATAAATGTTTCTGTTGGCAAAAGTTCAGCTTATCGAGTTTTGACCCTGCACCCCTGTGCTACAGTGGTAATCCTACCACAAGTGTTGTTAAGGCTGAAGCCAAAAACTGTGGAGAGCATAGCAGCATTCTCTGGTACTGCTGTGCATAATGGAGAACAGGTTATTGCTGGTGTGAATCTCTGGATATTTTAAGGTATTTGTATAACTGGACTGTTTTGATTTGTTTTCAGCTGAAGCCTGTTTTTCACATTATCAGCTTGGGTGGGGATCAATTTTCTAAAACAATTTACTTTAGAATTTACTTTTCTAAAACAAAAAGTAAATTTAAAAATTGGATAAGACATTTCCTAGGCCTCAAGCAGGCAAACAGATAACATATTTTTTTCCTTCTATTTTTTTTTTAATGATTAAGATATTTTATATAGTCTGTATGGTGAAAATAAAATCTTGATAAAATCTTAATGGTAGCTTTTTTAAAGGAGAATTCATTTTAACACAGGCAGTTGCTATTTTGTGGCTTTTAAATAATGTAGGCTAAGATGACTACAAAAAAACTAAGACTTTCTTAAGTGCCTGAATTGTTTTCTTCTCCTGATATTTTTGTTATATTGAAAGTAACACACTATACTATGAAGATAATTATGACATTTTACTAGCTTTAGCACAAAAATCACTTACTCAAACTTTATTGGAAATAATGAAAAAAACACACTTTATTTGCCACCCATTTCCCCTAGCAGAAGTATCTTAGCCTACGAGGAAAGACATTAAGCAAATCTGCAGTAAAAAGCTGTTTTCATTGACTTTGCATTTTGCCTTGTATGCTTGTCATTGATGTCAGAATAGCAACTACTGTACTGCTAGCAGAAATGCTCTGATTATACCTAGTCCAAGAGATCATAAGACCCAGTGCAGTATCAATGGAAAATACAATCTACCCTCTCTTGTAAGCATTCTGCTCTAAAAGGGTGTGCCAAGGTGACATAAGTCATAGTGGACGAATGCTGTTATTTTTAACATTCATTCTATTTTTTTTTTTTTTTTAGTTTCTGTATCTCAGACTTTGCAGTGATTTAAAAAAATCACAGTATAATAACATTATTAAGTTTGTCTGAAATCATTGTCACCTTGTTTCAAAGAGAACCAGAAAATTAGAAATACTAGTTCTCTGTCTTTCCATCACACTGATCACTGGTAAAATGCAAGCAGACATCAGCAACATGTTTTTCAGATGGTTTTGGTATACTGTGTTTTCTTGGACTAGCTGAATTTCACACTGTTCAGTCTGCTCTAGGAAATGAAGTATCCCATGCACATTTTTGCTGTCTTCCTTCTTTTTTTCTCTCAGAGAAAGCTGATCCTTAATCCTCTAGTGATCTTTGATGTCTTTTCTGCATGTCATGCCAATCGGCCCAGCTCAGGGCCGGGCTATTTATTCAAGGAGGCTTTTGTACCTCTCTCAGGTATGATGAGGCCACATATGGCCCCATCACCAGTCTGAGACTTGGTCAGGACATTTCTCTAGTAACTTTAAGTTCCTTTCATTTTTAATGAAGACTACATTCACTAGTAGGTTTTGGCACATAGGGCAAATCCATTACATTTTTTCTGTTTAAAAGCTGCCATTCAGTGAACACTTATGCTCAGAGATGTGCCGTGTTGTTACACTTTCACCTTTGAAGGAAGTTTGCTGCTGCCAGTATTTATATAATGCATGTACGAGCTTGCTGTGAATGAGGCTAACAAGGAAAACAACAACCTTCACTAGAAAATGGAGTATGGTCTGTCATAAAGTCATGCGCATGACATGACTGTAACTTCTTCATTCAGAACAGGTGAGGTTTCTGAATTTCTCATTGTAGTTGTCAGGTAAAAGAAACATGAAATGAGAACAAAAGAAAGGAAGGACAGCTGTAAATGAATGAAGAAAGAAAAAGAATGCTGTGGAAATTTTAGAAATTGCATCTCTCCCTTACCCTGAAGTTGCTGAAAGGACTTGGTCCAGGAAGAAGCTTTAGATTTTAAATGTAAGCTGCATGGGAATGAAGTGGGAAGGAAGAGGCATGCTATGTTGAAATAAAAATTATCAGGGTTCCTATATTTGTCTCAGTCCAAAGCTGTTAAATGAAAGAAATCCAGGTTTGTGAAGTTAAAGATCATCTCTAAAAAAACAAAACAAAACAAAACAAAAACACATCACGGATCTTAGAGTCTCTCTAAAAGCTGGCAGAACTGCATTGTTGTTCTTTACTTAAAAATGGGATAGCAGAGAATAAATGATGAAAAATAAAGAAGAAATATAATCTTACTTTTATAGTTTACTGGTAAAATAATTGGGTTATTTTTGTACTGTTCCATAAGATATATAAATAATTACAATTTTAGCATACTGAACATAGTTGTTTCCTTGTATGCAGTTTATTTACATTTTCAAAATACTTTAAAGTGACTTAAGAACATAATGGATTTAGTTTTTTTTTACTTACATAGAGATTATTAACAAAGTAATTATCTACAATTCATTGATAACAAAGGCTAGTTCTTTGTGACTTTTAAAGTAAAACTATTTTAGGTCTAGTCTGGCTTTTCCTGTCTTTTACTTACAAAATCATTTTAATCCATCTGCTATAACTTCCTTTTGACCCTGAAGGCTGAGGCATATTTTTCATTACTCAGTTGCTTCCAGGAACCTTACCTGATTAATATTCATTACTGGTAAACACTTTTATAAGCCTCCCCTTGTGCCTATGCCATCCCTTTTTGCTTCCCTTCATCAGCAATTCCCAAAGTGGCTAGTGCAGCACAGAGAAGATGCACTCTGTTATCTTGTGGGTACTCTAACCCAGCATCTGGTTTTAAAGCCTGCCACATTGCTGGTATGATGTGATGTAGTGTTTGCTTTGGGTTACTCCGAGATTACCCTTAATGCAGGTCAAGCTGAGGTAAAAGCAAATGAGAATATCCAAGTATTAGGGCGTCCAAGACAAATAAGACACAAGTGACAGAAAGGAAATAATGCTCAGTTGCCCCAAAATCAAATAAAAAGCCTTCCTTTTCCATCCTTGTATTCAGCTTATACTTACATAACCACATGGTCAAGGGTTTAGTCCTCATGCAAATTTGACATCCTCAGGTGTCGAGTAAAGTTTTCCCTGGGGGTAAACCACAGGCTCTAACTTACATATGTTCACACTCATGCCTCCTTGGATTTCCCATGAAGGGTGGGGGGGTGGGTGTCCATTCAGAATATAATCTTCTTTCTCTTCTTCCCTGCCACCCCTGCGACATTTTAACACAATCAGGAAGAGGTTAGACTGTTCTCCCTCTCCCCGACTTTATTGGCTCACAGCCCTGAGTTTGAATATGCCAATGTCACTTGGATGTGGTCATGTGAGATTAACCCTGACCAGACATGAAGCAGGCAGATAAGGACTGCTCCATCTCCTGGTAAGCCCTAAACAGACCATGACCCATTCTGAAGCATAGTGGCCTTTTCTGATGGGTTGGGCTATTTTCACATCTCAAAGAGAAGCCCTTTCTCATTGTAAATGTTTTATTGTCTAAAAAACTAATTTACTAATCACACTTGGCCATCAGATACTCACTGGCCATCAGATACTCACTGCCAACTCAGAAATATATTTAAGGCTACTCTTATAGGTATGATCTCCCTTCACTAGCTATAAAATGCCCAGAGAGATTTAGACTAAAGGTATTTCAGAAGTGCAAGATGTTGTTATTTGGTGCCCATCATCACTGAATTTACATATTACAGAGAAGGCTTCATGCCATTTAGTACACCCAATACCATAGGATAAAATGTTAGGAGGTGTCTTGGACCATGATGTCTTACCTTCTCTTCTTAAACGGAGAATACCATAAGGAAAAAAATGGACTTGCTATGTGCAAAGGCAATAATAACAATTTTTTAATTAGTACTTGGAATTCCTCTATCCAGACATAGTAGAGGCTGGTTTTTAGAAAGATAGTCAGTGAAACCCTTGGTCTTGCCCCATGAAGTGTGCTGGTAGGAAGTTTGCTACATGGCATAGCTTCAGGTAGGAGGAAAAGATTGTCTGATGCTTGCTGCTTGATTCCCAGACCAGCAGGATAAATTCCATGGGACCTGAGAATGCAAGTCACCAATGGATTTGTGGGCCAGCAGTGGTGGACTTCTGCGCCATACATCCACAATTCTCCAGGACGTTTAGGTGACAGTACCTGCTTGTCTCTTTTAACACCTATGCTGCTGCACACGAATTGCTGTGACGTACTAACCACTTTATCATTTTATTACACTTTATTACATCATAAATTTTTATATCTTCTTAATGATCCTACAAGAAGCTTAATTGTTTATAGGAACATCTTAATTAACTAGAGTTCAATAGGTTAAGCAGAACACAAATTGAAAGAGCTCTAAATGAAACAAACCCTACCACTCCATTCCGTGTAGCTTCATAAGGTCAAAATGGGATTTGACTGCAAGAATAAAAAATTCATACTGCTTTCAGATGTTACGAAGTAATGATAATACCATGGGTAACTTTTACCTCAGCTTTCTGTTTTGCAAATGTGAAATTCAATGGAAAAAATACAATTTTTTTTTTTAACCTACTAGGAAGAATTTCAATTTGAGCTGTAGCATTATGAGAAAACTTGCCCCATATTAATTTTGCAGACAATAGTGTTACAGTATTATCCCATTTCCATCTGGGTTTTGGAAACAGAAAAGATAATACAGGAAATGTATAACATGAGTCTCAAAGACTTCTCTAATTACATTTTAATTGATTACAGTCAATTTTTCTGAAGTATATTTAACAGGAGCTTTGTGAAATGGTCACAGTACATGAATTGGGATGAGAAAGATTGACGTTTATGAATGGTAGAACTAGCTATATGAACCAGTCTCCCCAGGGCCTGAACATCTTCAGCTGTCAGCAACTTTAGGACAGCAGGTCTTCCTGGGAAAACTGAGGTGGTTTAGCGTATGTGGGAGAGCATTTCATAGGCTTATACCAGAGTTACTCACTAGCCTGAAACACCACCGTGGTCTTGGCTTGCCATTGTGAAATGCCCCTGCAACACAGTACTCCATCCAAACAGAATGATGTTAACAGGTGGACAGTGCCTGTTGCATTTTCATTACAGTTTTCAAGGCTGCATAAAAGGTGGAATAGGTTGCTTGAAGAAGTGGTGGAATTTCTCCCACTGTACATATCAAAGACTCAGCTTGACAGGGCCAGAGATAACCTAATCTGAGGCCCTGCTTTCAATAGAAGGCTGCACCAGACAATCTGCAGAAATCCCTTCCAACCTAGACTTTCTCTGAATCTGTGAATCACAGTTAATGGAATTTGAGGTGCATTTGGATTAAGATGGAAATCCTCCAAATCCAGACCACAGTCCAGGACTCCCAAATGTGCTTCTGCTTTGCTGTATATAGTATGTCAACCAGATGGTATTAGGACCATTAAGATACATACTAACTCCTATTTCACCCTTACTGAAGGAGATAATATTTTTCAGAAGGTGTTAGTGGCTGATAGGAAGGAGGCATTTGGCTTTGGAGACAAGAGGTAGGACAGTTTGAAGATGAATGACTAGTCAAGGTAATAGAAAGAGATACATTAATTTAGTGGCTTCCATTATAAATTGTAGGTTTCAGCAATGACATGGTCAATCCAAGTGTCAAGGAGAAGCAAAAGTGGAGCTGCCCACCAAAGAGCTTTGAGCCAGGAGTGAAGGGCAACTCCAGCACTGGCCGTGCCTGCACCATGGGCACAATTCCTCGAGGTCTGATCATGGTAGACAGAACCAGGTATTGGTAACTGGATCCATTGACAACTGAAGAGGCTCTGTCACATCTTCCCTGCCATGGTCCCCCACAGTCAGGTGTCTTCATTCATGCAGTGTGCCCACGCAGGAAGTGTCTAGTAGCCCAGATGTTTGCCTGAGAACTTGGAAAGAAGGTCCCGTACTGCTTGTTCCTTCGAACATACTAGCTGTCAACAAGGAGGAGGCAGAAAAAGCCTACCACTTTATTTATTTATTTAAGAGGTCAATTCTGAATTAAAAACATGTTCATGAGGTACCACTACATGAAGATAGATATAACCTTCATTTTTAGGAGAAAGAGTTCTGGGGTTTTGGGGTTGTTTTTTTTTTTCTGTAATCATGTTTTCCACTATCAAAGAAAATGTTTTTTGCATTGAAAGAAAACATAAAAGAAAACACCTGTTTGGCTTGCAGGAATTGGCCAGGGAGGCTGTTTTCATGACAGGCCAAAAGTGACCAGCACAGGGCCCCTTTAAAAAAAAATTCAAGATTTTTTTTTTTTTTCCTATTTCATGTGAGCATTGGCAAAAACTCTGACAAGCAGTTCTTCATATTTTATTATGTTCTTGTCTGGCAGAATCTCTGTCAGGCAAAAACCTTGTCAGCGGAAAACCTGTCGTAGGATCAGAAGAGACAAAAACAGGTGTCACAGAGGCAGTCAAAACTGAAGGAAAAAAAAGATTAGGCTAAAGAGAGAAAGGCAGACAATTACATTAATGCCATTGCTTTTATCTTATAGATGTGTGTTATTATCTCGGGGTGCTGAGTGCGCAATTGCCTCAAAGAAAAGTAGACAGGAGACAAGGGGAAACTTGATAGTTATTAACTGAAGAGGCAGTGTGTCAAAGCTGGATGGGGTTCAAAGTTTTGCAAAGGGATAAAAAAAATTGCAGACAGCAAGCAACGTCTGTGAACAAACTGTGGTTCTGCTTTCGGCTACATAAACCTACTAGCAATCTAAATGTTTCAACTTGGAATCAGATCATAGACAGAAAAATTAATGAAAGTTTTCATTCAGACTTTTTTTAATAACATTTATTTTGTGTACATGCAACTGAAGTGTTGGGGGTTTTTTCTGGTCTGTTATAAAAATCTTGTTAGAGCATGAGGCATGGTGAGGCATGAAGACATTTATCAGGTTAGTTGCTGTGTTGTTTGGGTTTGAAACACCTATTATCAACACACGTTTAATTTTAAAATGCTATTAAGAATCCCTTTACTAAGTGTGAACATCTGTACGTGCAAGCTGTAAATTAGAAGTTCACATATGTGTCGCTCTGTCAGAGATTAAATGCATTTGGCAAATGGTTTCCATTATTAGCTTTTTAATACAGTAGAAGGCAGAAGGAAAAGTTGGTTTTGTCTATGAATCAGTGTTTTACTTACTCCCCTTCCATGATCTTTTGAAATCCACAGTGTCTTAGTGAACATTTCTCTTCTGTCTGGATTAAATTGTGAAAGGGTTGAAGACGGAAGTGAGATGGAGATCACCAAGGATGCCATGTTGTAGCTGGAATTTATACCCAGATTGATTCAGGATGTTCACCCACACATATAAATGTTAATGTCCCATGCTCTCTGCGCTTGTGCCAGTGGTGAATGGGATAATTTCCTACACCATGAAAATATTTGAACCATTCAGTAGATGCTGGCAAGTACTCTTGTCTTTCTAAGAATGATATTTTTGAGGAGAAATTTTTTCCACCTACAAAATGCACCACATTACACCATGTTACAGGTGGTTTTAAATCTGCATCCTGAGGGAGGCTAGTTTACCTCCACTGTTATGACTGCAGTAGTTCATCTGTCCTTCCAGCATTTTATTTGTTCATAACCTACCTGCTGTTCCTCAAAGGATTTATTACTTCTTTTTTTGTGATTAGTGGGAGAGAAGAAAATCTTGAACTCTGAAAATGTGAAGGTGTTCATGTTCACCACTAAAATCATCAGCAAACTACAGTGCTCCACATTGCCATTAATAATACTGTATCTGTTTCACCTCACTTGATCTACTGTTGTTGCAACAGTGTTATGGAATCTCTTTATGTTGGTATTGTATATTTAATCTGTCTGTCAATTTCAGTTTCTGTTGCTACAGAAAGTGGCCCACTTATTTCGAAAAAAAAAAGTCTGGAAAGCTCTCTGTGACTGTGTGGACACAGACTACATAAAATTTCTTTTTCATTTTCCAGTTGACCCTTGAACAAATCTAGTAAACTAGAAAGATGATGATATTTGTAAAATTCTGTATTGTCATGTGTATGTGTGTATGCACTCCAACTGTATCCTTATTTGGTAAGTTAGAGAACTGGCTAGAAAGCATGCAAGGAAATCTAGAGTGGGACTATTGCAGAGCCCAAATTTAAAACTGAAATGGAATGAGATCCATAATGACCTGTACACAGCAACCTGCTGACTCTTCTCTGTGGTGTTCTGAGATGCACAGCCAGGCAAATCAGCTGAGAGAAAGGGTTTCACTAGACGTTTTCATCCCTCTCTAGGATACCTACGTACTTATGCAGGATCAAGAAATTAGCAAGAGGTATGTGTATTTACAACTTCAATTGCATTTAAACTAGGATATTTAAAATTCTTTTATATTCAGTAAAGGCAAAATGTCATGCTTTTATTGTGGCTATTCAAAAGACAATATGAGAGATCTGAAGTACAAAATTCATCACTGCATACTGGCACTTCTTTTGCTTAACAAAAATGGAATCTGCTCAGAAGCATGGCTTTAAATTTTGTTCACCTTATCCACTGCTCATTGGGAAGGAAGGGGTCTAAGTTCAATGAGTAAGTTTGCCTAGCTGATCCTATGAACTGGCCACAGTATAGAGGAAATGAAAGATTTTGTCTTTGTTTTCTGTCTTTTGATAAATTGAACAAATATTTGACCAGTATTTTAATGTATTTTTTTACTTAATTTCCTTCGAATTACACAGGGTTCCAAAACTCCAGTAAAATATAAATGGTGAAGTAGATTCGCCCTCCCTATTTTACGGCATTTAAAAAAAAAAAAACTACAAATGGAACATAAAAGTTTTTTCATTGATTTGTTACAAATAGGTCCAAAGTTTTTTGCTGGAATTTTGCATAATAAGAATACTGCAGGCTGCAATATGAAGATTGACATTTTATCAATATCAAAGTTCTCTTTTCAATTCAGATTATGCAGAGCAAAGTCTCTGTAAAATCCGGGGGATTTTGTTTACTATTCAAGAAGGTAAGGAGTGGATAAGCCAATATGGGGAGGTTCAGGCTTGACAGTAGGAAGCTTTTCATTACCGAGAGGGTGGTCAAACACTGGAACAGGCTTCCAGGAGAGGTGGTGTATGCCCCAAGCCTGTCAGTGTTGAAGAGGCATTTGGGCTTTAACTTTTGGTCAGCCCTGGAGTGGTCAGGCAGTTGGACTAGATGATCACTGTAGGTCACTTCCAACTGAAATGTTCTAAATTACCTAAATGATTATGGTGCATACTTGATACTTCAGAGTTAGGTAAGAAAAACAGTACTGAAAGGTTGCTAATTCCTGTACTAATTATCCAGTTAGTCATTTTGGGTGTTAAAGGCAATCTTCTGTAACGTCTTCTGCTTCTTTATCATCCTTTCTTGCCTCCCTTCTTTACTAGGTAAAGTTTCTGAAACAAGAACTTGAATTTAGAATTCACCACAGAAATACTATTCAGCTGTATGTTGTTACGGTAAAACACAAGGGCCTTTTTAGGCTGTTCCACAAAAATTTATATTACTCAGCAAGCATGTGATTTTAAGATTCATTGGATCTCTTTTTCCTCTATCAGTGGAGAGCTTTCAGCTCACTGAGGTAAAGAATATCAGACTATCAGGGCAGTGCTAAGGATGTTAAAAGGTAGCCTTTATAGTTTAAGGACCTAGCTGAACCCACTGTAGTCATGTTTTTGGAAAAGATTGTGCACAGGTTACGGCCAAAAAGTCACAAACATGTTAAGACTTTTCTGGGTGAACTTTTGAGCCCACTGAAAGTGTAAGAAGTATGAGTAATACCTCATGCTGCACCAGGAAGGGACTTTTAATGTGTGGTTTATGATGTTCAGTCACTGATATCTTCTTAATAAGGACACATCTGTTTATGTCATTTTTCAGGTATGATAAAGCTCATTCTTTTTTATAGCATGTTTCATCTTGAAGTCTCCTAAGCACTTATGAAATCATACAGTGCTGCAGATTCTGTTGAATGTATTCACCTGTGAAACACAGCATTGTTCATTAGCATATAGAAATTGAACCAATAGTTTAGAACAGAAAATGGTGAGGAATGCGTTATCCATGTGAAATTAAATGGGCAATTCAGAACAGCAGAATACAACCATCTACTCTGAGATTTTCCAAGAAGGCTAAAGTTAATACTCTCTTCCTTACAGAAAAAATGACAATAAGACTTAGGTCCTTCTTTTGTCTCTTATTTAAAAAAGTATGTGTCTAACAACATGAATGGCCTCTTGAATCCACCTAGAACACTGGCATTAGTTCACTAATGATACCAGAGGAGAAATCAGTTAGAATTACTACAGAAAGCAACTTGTCTCTGTCAGCTATTTCCTAAGCAATCTCTTTTAAAGAAACAAGACAATTTTTATGAATTACAAATTATAGTAAAAACTTTTCATTCTTCTGCCAAGTGCAAGGCATTTCAATAGTCAATGATCCAAAAGAATTTCAGGTGCTTACTATACTATTAATGTCTCGTATGGGTGCAAATGCATTTCCGTTCTCTACATGTACAATTTTTTTCCTTTTTTTTTTTTGTCTATATCATGAGGACTGTCTTTAGTTTGCAAATGTTCTTACACACTCATGCAAAAATATATGCTTTGTTGTGTTACAAATTACACATTTCAGTGCATATCCTGACTTGTACTTCAAAAGAAGAAAATTCAATTCTTATTTGTTTATTGCATATTGTGCAGAATAAGGCCACAAATCAGAACTGGACGTAACTTCACTGTCACTTGGAGTATTAATTCAACACCAGACTAACTCTGTGCATGTGTATGTTTTGAGAAGTGGATGTTTGTAGACAATATTGTTTGAAAACGAACGTTGCAGATAAATGGAATAGTACGGAGTGTCTTGTGAAAATTTCTGTGCACTGGTCAAAGAGTGTACTTAGTAGTTTTAAAAGGACCTTTTTTATTTCTGTTTTTCACTTCTGTTCCCTCTTGGCCTTTCCAAAGCTGTTATCCTCAGAGTGGTCACGTTACATGAAGTGGGTAAATGTCCACAGAGTTTTGTAATCTCATTCTAGCTATTAGTTTTATAATCCACCCAACAGTCTTTAGATAAAGACGTCTTACAGTCATTCTGACTTGGGGCAAAATAGAATTCTGACCTTAAAATCTTCAGCAAGCCAAGTCTTCTTTAGCTGGAAGAACTTGCTTTTCCTCAATACAGGCATAGGGTTTACTGTTAAGAGAAACAAAAACGAAGGTTAAGATGTATTAGAAATACAGCATTTAGTTCAGAAGATGTTCATTGAGGTCTTGACTCTGTCTGAATTTGTGTAAACTTGGGTAAGCCAGTTAACCTCTTTGCACCCTATTCTCATTCTGTTAGACGGAAGGTGGAAAGCTCAAGGTGATCCACTGAAGATAGAAAGCTCAAGGTGATCCAGGTGATTTTGATAGTCTGGTAGGAGGTGATACATCTGTTAACACTAATACTATTTACAGTATTCTTACTGTGAGAAATAATAGCATTTTTAAAGAAATATTAATATTTTACTTTATTTTACTCCTTCCAAATAGTTGTTCTACCTCTCAGGTACACATATATACGTATCAGCACATATACAGCACAGCCTGCACAGTCACAAACTAAATTTTCTAGTCTTTTCTAGTACTTTGATGACACATCTGTTATGGTAGCAGCAAAATAGCCCTGTTACAAAAATATCATAAAGGCGCAAAAAAAAAAAAAGTAGGAAAGTGTTTGACCTGTTTAAGCTTCAATCAAATTGAATTAATTAAACCTTGTAAATAAATGAATCCCACATCATGAAGCCTATATAGCTGAAGTACTTTGGAAGGAGAGCTTTCGGGAAAAAATCCCAGCCTTCACATTCTGCAGTATAAATGTCCTGTGGAGAGACATAGGACTGCAGTCCCTAGGCTTGCCAATTCCTTATCTGTTTTTGAATGTTAAATTAGTATTTAAAGCTATTTATTCAAAGTTGACTTAACCACTAGAATAGGAAAGATCAGACAAATCAGATGCAAGAAATGAAGTACGAGGAAACCAGAACTCTTTGACAAAGTATTCCTTGGAGTAAACGTGTTGAATAAAGCCAGCAAGTAAATGATAAGGGCCTTTGCGCTCTGGATGTAAGAAAGCAATTTATCAAGAGTACATGAACTCTCCAGTGACCATAAGCCAAGAAGAAACCAAAGTACAGAAGAAGAAGTCCCTATAAAATTATTTTAAATGCTCAGAAAGTTTTGTTTGAAAGAAGCAGTGAGAAGCTTAGGTGCTGCAACATAGTCCGTAAAATGGAAAGAAAATTAAATTTAAACACTGATACTCAGTAAAGTGCATGGTGTCATATGCAATTCCATCATATTTAACTTCACAAGGGGATAAGAGTTGCCTTCATGCTGCAAACCTCCCCTCCCCCCCCCACTGAAATTATTCATGTCACAGTGAATAACATGAAATTCACACAGAAAGGTAAAACAAACTAGCCAGCTCGAGAAGCAATGAATTAGTGATAGAATTTGTGGAAAATCAGAGGACTAATTTTTAAGGTGTTTAAAAGGCTGGGGTTTAGGGTGTATCTGTTTTCTTTTTGTCCTCTACAGGTTAAGTCTCAAGCCTTTAACAGTCCCAGTTAATTCTGCATAGGTTCAGTCCTGGTCATGAGTTAACCACAAATTTTATTGTAATTTCTTTTGAACTTATGAATACTGTAGTCTCTGGGGCTCAGCTGAGCACCCTTCTGCTGTAGGAATTAAAGTTAATTGTGACCTTTAGAAACTAGGCCTGTTTTCGGACTGTATTTATGAAAAAGAATCACTCAGTGATGAGTGGTGTCCCTCAGAGGTCCGTACTGGGACCAGTACTGTTTAATGTCTTCATCAATGACATAGACAAGGGGATTGAGTGAACCCTCAGCAAATTTGCAGACAACACTAAGCTGTGTGGTGTGGTTAACACACCTGAGGGACATGCCATCAACAGGGACCTGGACAAGCTTGAGAAGTGGGCCCATGTGAAGCTCATGAGGTTCAACAAGGCCAAGCGCAGGGTCCTGCACTTGGGCCAGGGCAACCCCCAATATCAGTACAGGCTGGTAGATGAAGGGATTGAGAGCAGCCCTGAGGAGGAGGACTTGGGAATGCTAGTTGACAAGAAGCTCAGCATGGCCTGGCAGCGTGCACTTGCAGCCCAGAAATCCATCCTGGGCTGCATCAAAAGCTGAGTGGCCAGCAGGTTGAGGGAGAGGATTCTGCCCCTCTACTCTGTTCTGGTGAGACCCCACCTGGAGTCCTGCATCCAGCTCTGGAGCCCTCAGCACAGGAAAGACATGAAGCTGTTGGAGCGGGTCCAGAGGAGGGCCACAAAAATGATAAGAGAGATGGAACACCTCTGCTATGAAGAAAGGCTGAGAGAGTTGGGGTTGTTCAGCCTGGAGAACAGAAGACTCTGGGGAGACCTTATTGTGGCCTTTCAGTACTTAAAGGGGACTTTTAAGAAAGATGAGGACAAACTTTTTAGCAGGGCCTATTGCGACAGGACAAGGGGTAGTGGCTTTAAATTGAACAAGGTAGAGCCAAACTAAATGTAAGGAAGACATTTTTTTATTAGGAGGGTGGTGAAACCCTGGAACAGGTTGCCCAGAGAGATGGTCCGTGCCCCATCCCTGGCAACATTCAAGGTCAGGTTGGATGGGGCTCTGAACAATGTGATCTAGTTGAAGATGTCCCTGCTGATTGCATAGGGGTTGGACTAGATGACCTTTAAAGGTTCCTTCCAACACAAACCATTATGCGATTCTATGATTCTATGGGTAGTCCAGGTGATACTTCTCTGGGAAATAAGTGCATCTGTGAAATCTGATGTGTTTAGACAATTCTTTGGGATTATTTTCTTGTCTCTCCTTTAGCTCGTCTCTTATACTTAACCCTTTTTCTTTCAGCCCTGGACAAGCTTAGTACTCAGCATCTCTACCACCCAACCCAAGTGGAGATTGTGCAGTCCAATGTTGTGTTTGACATCAGCAGCCTGATGCTCTATGGTACTCAGGCTGTGCCTGTGAGACTGAAGATACTACTTGATCGACTCTTCAGTGTACTGAAGCAAGAGGAGGTGTTGCATATTCTACATGGCTTAGGCTGGACACTTCGGGACTATGTTCGAGGCTACATCCTTCAGGTAGGAAATAAAGCAAAGTATGTTTCCAAACCCAGTTAAGTGCAATTTTTTTGTACAGATGTAGAGTCACTGTGCACCCCAAGAGGTAGAAGGATATGAATTAAATTTAGTGTGGCATGTTGAATGCTAATGACGGTGTTGGCAAAATAAAATATTCAATTTTTCCTAAGCTAAAAAAAATGCAGATTCCTTCATACTGTAGTATTTATTTGTACTTGCTTACACTTTTTGTAGGAAATACCTTAAATACTGCAAATACTGAGGTTAGCTAGCTGCAAGCCTGCTTTGGTCATCAAAGGCAACTGGCAAGTTTTCAAGGACTACTGTTTGACTTAAGAAACGAAGATCCAAGTCAGCAGCTCCTTCATCTTTACTTTCCGTCTTTAGCAAGATATCTAATAAGGAGTAGATGAAATCGGGGTTGTGATCATGGTTGTGTTGGGAAGTATCCTTACTATGTAATGTATAAACAGGAAAATCCTGGTTATAAGGCCATTTTAAAAAGGTAGCTTTAAACAAAGTGTTATGTGCGTATTGGTTAAGATAAGATAAGCAAACAAAGTAGAAAATAAGTAAACAAAAAAAGTGGACAGGCTTGCTTTAGGAGTATGGTCATAAATATGTATAGTTGCTTATCTGAAGAATTTCATCATCTGTTGGGTTCCAAAGTAAATTATTACATTTTATAAGACTATTCCTAATTGAGAGTCTAGTACTATATGCTTCTGAGTTCTCTTAATTGCTAGTGTCTTTGTGGGAGTCCAAGTCAAAGTTATGAGCTCCACATCGTCTAGAAGTGATCCAGTTATTGAAGTGGACACACCTGAAAAACTTTAAAAATTCTAGTTTCTGACTTATGTCTTTACTTTCTTAGGCAATGATAGCATGCTTAGCACTATACAGAAAATACAGGCATTTTTATGTCTGCTCTGAGGAATTCTGCTTGTATTTTTTAATTCCTCTTCAATTTTCTGTCCTTTGAGCAGAAGAAATAAATTAGCATTACATAATTTTGTGGAAACCTTCATATTCTGTGTTCTAAAATATTTTCTCAAATGCTCTATACATAGATTTTCACTGAAAAGTAAAACAGTCCTAGAGACAGAGTAGTAAAATGACCATTATTTTAATGATGAGATCCTGTTATTCTTATTAGGATATATACAGAATGGAGCTTTTAAATTGTTTTAGGATTCTCTCAGGCATCTATTTTGTAAAAGCTAAATGTTACACATGTTCAAATACAATAGAATCTGTTTTTCTCCATTACCAGCCTAAAACTGACGTGTAAGGATACATCCATCATATTTATACAGTAGATATCTGTAGATGTCTTTATGATATATGTGTATGGATATGTATCTATAGATATTATATATGATATGTAATTTATGTAGATATAGATACTACAGAGATATGTACTGTTATGGCATTATGTGCATATTGCATCATATTTTAGATTCCTGGATTCTGAATGCTACTGGTCAAGACGGCTAAAGAAATGTGATTTGCAAAGGAATACACATAAAGAAATGCATCCTTTCTGAGATTTAACATTAGATAATTGCTGTTTACTAAATGCAAATAAAAGTTAGGCGTAATAAATTACAAGCGTAGACTATAATGCAGTGTCCCTTACAGACAAGACTGACTGGAATCAGTAGTTTTCTTGTTTTAAAGGTCATAGAATCAGCCTTGTATTGATTTTGTTTTAGTCATCTGTAGGAATGATCTTAATATATGCAAGAATGGCTTGTAATATAATTACATAGAGGTTTATACAGAGTGAGATTGTGACCTATGTATCTGAGTGGTGTAAAGGCCTGTAATACACCATTAGGTCAGAGTTCAGTTTATCTGGCTAAAACTCAATCACATTTCAGCCCTCAAGGCATGAATTTTACCATTACTACATTCAACAACAGTATATTGAACATTATGTTAGTTAAAGGAGAACAATTATCCATGAAAGTTAAGGGCAGCTGTTGCAGCCTTGCCACATATTGGCTTCGTTAGTGCTCGGCTGTGGATTGTGTTAGTGGGTGAATGAAGACCTGTGATAGGCGTAGTCAAGTTTGCTTGTTAGTTTAGCTCTCTAATGTCAAAGAATGACAGACTAGTTGAGGTGTGAAGGGAGGCCATCTTGTCCTCAAGCAGGGTCACCTAGAGGTCGTTGCCCAGGGCCATGTTCAGGTGGCTTTTGAGGATCTCCAAGGATGGAGATGCCACAACTTCTCTGGGCAAAAAATGCATTGTGTTTCCATTAAAACTAGGAAGCTCAGTATATGTCAGAAAGGGAAACTGCTTAGTAAAACATATATGAAGAGGAATCTTAGGAACATTAGTCAAATCTATGATGATAAAAAAGTATTGTTTAAAAAGTAACTGTATTGCAACTAGCTGATAAAAAGGAGAAAAGGGACATGCAGGGAAATTTGAAAGGAAATCACAGAATCACAGAATAGTAGGGGTTGGAAGGGACCTCTGTGGGTCATCTAGTCCAACCCCCCTGCCGAAGCAGGGTCACCTACAGCAGGCCGCACAGGACCCCGTCCAGG
>Ga0065711_1030073_pt1 | contig 33849 bp, 26 predicted proteins | sample Hoacrofraction12_FD_59098 | JGI IMG/M metagenome (GOLD analysis project Ga0065711, IMG submission 59098) | Hoatzin crop microbial communities from Cojedes, Venezuela - Epithelial fraction 12 v2 (version 2) | ecosystem: Host-associated > Birds > Digestive system > Esophagus > Crop | place...
CCCCCCCCCAATGTATGCACATTAAAGTTCATCTTACAGTCATGGCTGGGCCCTGTATTGCATATCATAGTGCATATAGTCATTCTTATGATACGTATGTAATACTGAGAACCATTCACGGAGACCCAAAGTAGTTGAGGTTGGAAAGGATCTCTCTGCTCAGACCATTGTCAGCTAGAGCAGGTTGCTCAGGATCGTGTCCAGTCAGATTTTGAGCAGTTCCAAGGACAAAGAGTGCAGAACCTTTTTACATAGCCTTTTCCAGTGTTTAATCAGCCCCATGGTAAAAAGTTTGTTTGGTGGGTTTTTTTAATGGTTAAATAGAATATACTGTATTTCAATTTGTCTGCTGTCTCTTGTCCTTTCACCGTGTACTGCAGTGTCTGGCTCTGTCATCTTTACTCACTTCTATTCTGTATTTATACACATGGATAAGATCCTCCTGAGCCGCCTCTTCTGTAGGCTGAACAGTCCCAACTCTCTCAGCTGTTCTTTGTATGACAGGCGCTCCAGTCCTGTCGTCATCTTTGCGGCCTTGTGCTGGACTTGTTCTAGTCTGTGAATGTAATTTTTTTTTTCTTTCCCCTCCCCCTGCTGTGGAGCTTAGCACTGGGCACAGCCCTCCAGATGTGCCTCACTGGTGTTGAGTGTAGGGGAATAATCTCCCTTCACCTGCTGGTAATTGTCTTCCTACCACAGCCCAGGGTGCTGCTGGCTGCCTTTGCTGCAAGGGCGGATTGCTGACTCATGGTCAATTTTGTTGTCTGCCGGCTGGACGACCTTAGGGTCCATTTGTGTAAAGCTGCTTTCCAGCCAGTCGACCCCCAGACCATCGTGGTGTATGGAATTATTTCTCCCCAGGTGCAGGACTTTCCATCTCCCTATGTTGAACTTGAAGTGATTCTCATTGACCGATTTCTCTGGCCTGCCAAGGTCCCTCTGAACGGCAGCATGATGATCTCATCTGTCAAGGACTCCTCCCAGTTTATCATCTGCAAACTTGCTTGGGGTGCATTCTTTGCTGTCATCCAGGCCATTAATGAAGATGTTAGATAGTACTGGTGCCAGTACTGGCCTCTGGGGTTATGCCATCAGTGGCTGGTCTCCAGCTGGACTTCGTGCGCTGATCACAACTCTTTGAGCCTGGCAGTTCAGCCAGATTTCAGTCTACCTCCCTGTCAATTTGTCTAGCCCTTCTTCAGTTTGTCTATGAGAATGTTATGGCACGCAGTGTCAGAAGCCTTGCAAAAGTCAAGAAACAAAATCCACTGCTGTTCCTGCATCCACTGAACTAGCTATCTTGTAGAAGGCTTCCAGGTTGGTGAAGTAAAACTTCAATGCCTTATTGTCTTATCAACTTGTAATAATATCCTATTTTCGGTATCTTATTTCAATATCTTATAGTGAACATGTGCGTTATTTTGAAGACTGTTATTTAAAAAAACCCAGAACTTTGATAACACCAGGAATATGTGTCTTACAACTGGATGGCTAACTAGACTTCCAAACTCCTAGGTTTTCTTCTGATATAACAGATGGCTCAGGATACCATCTGTATATAAATATAGCAAGTCTTATGGCTATAGCAAGGTTTAAACAGTGTTTTCTTTCTCAGCTGAACAGAATGCAAGATAACAGCAAAGTATTATTTTTCTCCCTTTTTGGCAGTTTTTAGGATGTGTGTTTTTCTGTTAAAATACAGGAATTATGAGAAAGGACAGTGTATGTTTAATATTCATAGTGAGCTGTAGATGCTGGCTGTCTGTCTCTTTATTATTGCTAATCAGAGCCGCATGGTTAATTTCCCCATAAGTCACAATGAATATTTACCCTGGAATGTGTCATTGTCCTAAGTGAATTTAAGGCGGCTGTCTCTTGCAAGTAGGACGTGTTTTAAGAGACATCTGTTTATTCTCAGAGTCTGGACAGTAGAAAAAAGAGCCAAGGAAACCATTCCATGCTTTGCTGCGGATGCTGTATGTAAGCTAGACTTCTTTAAAACCTTTTCCCAGTTGCTCTCACTGGTTCAGCTTCACCAGTTGTAACAGAGGTGTAGGGATACCGGCACAGCTTACAGCCACTGCATACCAAGCTTTATTCACTTTAGGGCTAGGGATTTCTCCTGTTTAAATGCCGCTGGCTTGACTTCTAGTGCTATTGGCATTGCTGATTAGAAATAGAGTTGCACAGACGTGAAGCAGTGTTCAAAACTGTCAGGATGTAGTGTAGACAGTTACACTGTCTCCAGCAAAGCTGGACAATTATGCAAAAAGTTTGGGGATTTTTGAAAGTTCTCTTTCAAATTTTTAAACAAATGAATTTCTCTTGTGTTCAGGCCCCTTCTGTGATAACTCCGTGCTTACTTTGTTTCTGTTAAAACAACAGCAGTAGTATATTTGGAAGCATTGTAAATGTGGAAGAAAAAAAATTCTTTTGGTATCAGTCCAATTGCTTGTGCTTGTCCAGTTGTGATTGAAAAGCCAGCTGAATGAGTAGGGAGACCCGGTTTGTTTGGAGCATTCAACACCTTGTGGTGGGCAACCTGCAATGAAGATACTAGAAATAATTTTGAGTCATTAATGTTTATGGAAGTAATATTCTGCTCAATATGCTCATAACACTTTATTGAACAGGGTGTTGTGGTTTCATCTGGCAGCTGCTCGCTCACCCCCTCCTTCTTCCCTAGCGGGATGGGGATGAGAAATGGACAAAATGGGAAACTTGTGGGTTGAGATGAAAACAGTTTGATAAGACAACAAAGTAAATACTACTAATAATAACGGTAGTAAGGAACATGCAAAATAAACTATATGCAATACAATCTTCTCACCACCCAATGACCGATTCACAGTCAGTCCCAGAACAGCGATTGTGGAACCCCGAACTCACAGATTTTGTGAATTTTGCAAAACTCCTGCAAAAGACGGAACACTGGGAAAAATTCAAATTCCTCGATAAGGGAGGATTCCAACGCATGCAGCAGAGAAGACATATTCCTGCCTCCTGGCCAAGGCCCCAGTCATAAAATGAGCATGTTGTCTATGGTATGGAATATTTCCGTTGGCCAGCTAGGGCCAGCTCTCTGGCTGTGCTTCCTCCTGGCTCCTGCACACCTGCTTGTAAGCTGAATATGAGAAACTGGGGAAAAAAGTCCTTGACTTCATAGCAACAACCAAAAACATCAGTGTTATCAGCGTTCTTCTTGTACTAAATCCAAATCACAGCAGCTACTGGGAGGGAAATTAACTCTGTCCCAGCCGAAACTAGGATACAGGGAAAAGTTTTCATGTATTCATTTTAAGCCAATTGTCCTAGCTCTGATTTCACTTCATCTAATGAAGGCCGCCTTTAGGATGGGCGAAGGAGAGTTAATTCTCCCTGTCCTGTTCAGTACTCAGTGCCTCCCATGAGACAACATGAGGGTAGCAGAGATGAGGACCCACAGTGTGGTGGCTATGCTGTGGCTCGGGAAATTACATCTGTCTGAATTCCCCCTGAAATTTGTCATGCGCAGTGCTCTTCTCTGTCCAAGTTGTTGTGGACCAGCGTGGTGTAGTATGGAATGAGTGCTGCGTTCAGTCGTTTTCGTGGGTGTATTATCACTACACATGGCTTTCATAGTCAGGAAACTGCATCTTGGGACCCATTCTGATGAGAGGAATTTCCTATGGAAGGTCATGATGGGAGAACGTAGTTACCTTGCATCAAAACTTCTAAAGCGTGTTTGGTTTTTAAAGACTGAGGGATAGTAGACAGCTAGGACAGATCAGATCATCCTGGAGATTTAGGGGCAGATTCCCGCCACAGTAATACTCATAATAGTTGATGACCTTAGCTGGAGGTAAGTTTGTATCCTCTGTTGTCGTTGAGTATGAATGTGCTTGTGCACACCTATGAGGGATATACACTTATAGGAAAAGGATGTTAGATAAACTAACCACGTAAGGTAGAGTTCTGCTGTCATCATGATTTAAAAGAAAAGTGATGTATAGAAAATGATGAATGCCTATTGCAGGAAGATTTTCCTACCCTTTCCCATGCTTGGAATATTTTTCCTAAATAGAGCTACTATTTCTCTTAACCTGTAAAGCCTGTCTCAGAGCGTTAGGTCTTGCTTACTTGCTGCTCACTCTCTCTTCCTTTGTTTCATCTACCCCCACACCAACATAATATTATCCTTTTGAAGGATCCATGGAAAGGATACATCCATGCCCATTTATTCTGCCTTGCAGGAAAAAGCAATGGATGCATAAATGATGTTACGCTACATCCAGGCACTGTAAAGAACTGAAAAACAGCTATTCAAGTAACTGCACTGGAATTTGATGGGTGGGAGGAAAATCTGTAAACTAAAAATAGAATTAGCTAAGGATGTAAAGTCTTAATTCAAACCTGAGTTTTAGACATTTAATGTTCACCTAGAGAGGTTTTTTTTTTGTTTGGATGTGTGGTTACAGAATTGAAACCTTGAATGGAGCAAAACCAGTGTGCCCAGTGCACCCAGGGCAAAGGATGGCAGTGATTTTACTCGCCCGCAGGAAAGTTTTTAGCCAGTAGGCTTTGGAAATCATATTCCTGTTTTCAATAGTGCGAAGTTAAAGTATGAGTCTATGTAAAAAGACTCTTCTCGTAAAACATGCAAAGTGATCTATGAACAAGCTGAAAAGTGTGCCTTTTTTCACCGTGTATCATATGAAAGATGATGTTGAAATAGTCTTTCAGGTGTTTTTTTACATAATTTTAGGTACATAATTTTAGAAAGATATTTGGGCAGGTGGGGAAAGAGGGGACAGACTCCGGGTTTTTTGTTCAATAGGACAGTCTCTGTGCTGGCCACATCCAGTGATGAGTGAAAATATAATGAATGTAATTTTAGCAGAAATAGAGGGTAAATCCTAACAAAGGAGAGGAAGAGAGTTGTTTGAAAAAAGAACGATGTCAAATAATCTTTGTACGTCTTTGCAGCTCTGAGGCTGAACACACGCTCTAGATAACTGGTGTCTAGTAAGTATTCATCCATCTCCTGAGCGTCTAAGTAACATGTAAGAACCTGTACCGTGCATTTGGACTACTTAAAAGGGCTGCTAGGAAGAGTGGTGAAGCCTTCGCCAGGAGAGGCATAGGTCTGACGGTTGTTATTGATATTGAAAGGGAGAAGTAAGAAATTCCCCTAATCTATGAAACTCTCAGGGCTTCACTCCTAAAGCATGCAAAACGTGGAAGTGTGAAGACAGTTTTTTTGTAGTTCACCTTGGGAGGGGAAAAAAAAAAAAAGGAGAATTCAATGTAGACAAGGACCGGAAACGCAGTTTCAAAGCCTTCTGAGGTATCCTGAAGGAGCAGACTCATTGTAAGCAGTCTTGAGCCAAGCTTGTTTGGGGACCTGCTATTTTGTCTTAATTCCAGCATTTTAATTCTTTTTCATAAGCAGTATCTAGGATGTGAACTTTGAACATGTTTTGCCTGATTACTGTAGGACAGGTGTACGGATAGGGTTGAATAAATTCCGTGAAAATGTTGTAGTCACAAAATGGCTATAGATGTCCTAATTCCAGACACTCAGCATTATATATTAGACAGCAGCTCTGCTCAGACAGTAAAAGAACACGTCACTATATATCCCCGTCAGATTAAAAAACTAATTTGAAAAGATTAATGTATTCCATTCCTGTTAGCCTGAATCAGATACCGCTGTGCCTACAGCAGCACTGCCTCCTGATTATTGAATTTTTATGGCCTTGTAATTAATTGCAGATTCCCTGTTTTGTTCTATTTCTTTTTCTCTGACATTTTAATTTCAACAAAAAGCAGCGGTCTCCATGCAGCCTCTCTCAGGAGATCCTAATGGCCTATAAAACAAAATGACTTATAGATATGGCACCCACTTCAGTTGGCTAGCGATTGTTCGAAACCTTGCTGATCACGCGGAATTTAATTTTTTCCCTTCCTCTACTGTACTTATTTCTTGTCTATTAAATTGCAGCTCCAGTGTCCTGACTAACAAATGGATGTAACAAAGTGCCACCCTTCCGTAATACATTACTGTTGCCACATGCAAATTTTTTCTTAAAAAATTGTAGTTCATTTTATCTAATTATAAATGAATAAATGACTCTTGCACATGAATAGAATATTGTCCTTGACTCTGCATGTGAGAATTTTATGTTCTGGTAAATCATTTGGATTTATTACAAATTTAAAGAATCAAATGTGTTTTAGATTCATTTTGCGTTTCCTCTCTCCTTCTCTTCCTCCTACTTATCCCCAAAATACTGGAATGTGCAAAAATGATTTATTTCTGTGATGTAGAAAGGCATGTTAGCATGACTCACCATCTCCTGGTGAAACTCTTGAAGTTACTGAAGGCTAGTAGTAGTGAATTATTGTTATTTATATTACGACAGTGCCTTGAGATCAGAACCCCATTTTTCTTGGCACTGTACCAACACATAATAAAAGATCATCTTTGCCCAAAAGGGTTTATAATCAAATGGAAGCATCCTCAAAGGGAGGGCTGGGAGTTGGGTTGTATCTGGGAAGGGAGGAAAAGGTGGTGGAGATTGGCAGTGCCAGTGCATTGGAGGATGGTGGGCAAAGGCCAGGGCTGTGCTGGGGATGTTCTGGCCTGGGAGAGGGCAAACTGTGTGGGGAGCAGTGGTGGGAAGAACCCGCCGTTGCCAGAATGTGCCCTGCGTGGTGTCACAGGCTGCTGGAGGTGGCGTGGCGTCTCTGCTGTCCACTCTGTCTGCGCCTTCCCTGGGTGAAGCTGGGTCAGTAGATCTTCATCTTCCACCCGCTGGGTTATCTGAGCTGTCATTCCATCAGCACATTCCTTCGGTGTGCTCCCAGGAGCTCCTGGGCAGTGTCCCCTCTCCATGGTGAAGTACCTGTCAAAGCAAGGGGGTGCTGAAGGAGGAGGAGGGGGAGGGCTGTCTAAGAGCTGGTGATGAAGAGCTGCTTGTGTTAGGTGGCTTCAGAGCAGCATGTTGAAGCATTTGCAGTCTGGCCATGGCAGCGCAGAGCTTGGTGTTGGATGCGAGATCTGCTTGCAAACCAGAGGAAATTAGCCCCTGCACTGCTAAAACAAGTCTCTTTTTAGATTAGCTTAAGTCTAGCTTTCCACAGCCATACCTGTCTTGTAACCATGCCCAGAGGTGGCGATGGTGTGGTGACATTGGTGGGTGTTCAGCTGTGAGCTCTCTGTGCCAGAGAAAGGGTTTGTGTCTCCGTGCAAAGCGTGTAGCCTTCCTTCCAGGCTTGGAAACCAGAGGCGAAGGCATGTGTGGGTGACTGGAGTGACAAGAAGTCACTGATCCAATTCAGCATGCATTATCGCTCGAGTATGTGCTTATCTAAATGGTAGCACTTAGGGGGATAGTCGCTACTGACTGTACCCTCCTAGTGTTCCCACTCTAGAAGCCCCTAGATGATACAATAATACAAATGATGATTTTGCCGGATTGGAGTCTTGCTGCTGTTTTCTGCTTCCTAACTGAAACACAGGCAGTAATCTTTTCGTAGCTATTGCAAAACTACAGTGAGAGGTTTCTGACAGGGCTGGCAATTGTGTGCTTTTTGGAGCGGAGCTACATACATTTTCCACCATCTCTTTTCTCTCACAGGTAAGACCACAGAGACAAAAAACCCCAGCCAACACCCCCTTCCCAAATTTAAAGAAGAATAATTAAGAAAAAACAGTCTTTGTAAGCGTTAGTATGACCTTTGCACCTCTGCTGTGCTCACTTTTCCTTGCATATGTGCAAAAGGTATCCTGCGTGTTCATTTGGCTAAAAAGGACTTCCCCTCCCTTCCTTTCTTCCACTTCTGATCCTAACCAAACCTATCTGGCCAGGTGTCCTTCACCTGGACTGACCCACCCAGCTTGTTTGGACATGATGCCCAGCATAACTCTGGCTTGGTATCTGATTTTATAAATCTGTAAAAAAACATGGTACCATAGTTCCTGCTCATCTTGTGTCTGTCTTGCTTCGTGTTTCTTTTCCAAGGTTCACAACTCCTTATATGGTTTCCTATGGTCAGTTGGCTAAGAGAGGACATTGCTAGTGGCTGTGCTTCCATGGGACTGTGTGCATTTGCCTGCTGAAATTGTTTGCAGAGCTGGTTCTGGTACAGCTGGGTGAGGAACCCCCCCAATCTAAGAGAAGAAACAGCACCATGTGACACAGGCCACCACTTAAGCTGCATCAGATGCATTATTTTTTTTTTTTTTCCTAATTTTCCAGTGTAAAATAAACATCTAAAATACGAGTTGTGAACCTGTAGATGTTCTTTTTATGTCTTGAAAAGAAAAGTGATCCTTAGAAGACAGCTTGCCCAAACCTGGATACCAAGCTCAGTTCAGTAGTTTAAATGAGGTGCTCCTGTATTTATGTACTGCCTTCCTACCAGAGGTATGGAAAGATTGTGATTATGTTTGCTTCTGGCTGTTTAGATTTTAAGAAATGCTTTGTCTTCGGTTGTCACTTTATCAAGCTTTGCTTCTGCTCTTTGGTACTAGGAAGGTGCGTAGAGAGAAAAAAAAGATTATAGCATCTGCAGAAAAAGAAAGATACAGAGGTAGGCTGGTGGATTGGGAACTCCCCGACTGCAGCTGCATGCGATGTTGCCAGAAGGCCTTAAAGCAGGTATGTGCTGCAAACTAAGCAGATGAAAAATGTTTCTGGATCTATAAAGCTTTCATCCCACAGTGCACTTAAACATCAGTTATTTACTTGTATAGTTTGCAGCAGAAGTTTTAGCATACCGCACTGTATTTAACCAGCAAACAGCAAACCTAGATTCTAGTTTTGTTTCCTTCAAAACTGGCTATGTTGAAAAAGGGATTTTCCAGACTAAGGGAATTTTGCGTTCTTTTGATTTATCCTTCTCTGCTTCTTTGAGTAGTGCAGAAGTTCGATTTGTCCATATAGGCGAAACAACAGAAAGAATCCTGCTTTGCTGTTCTTTGACTTGGTTCTTTTTTTACCCAGAGAGGTTTCTCTGTTTTTTGTGTGTGGTGTTTTTTATTTTTTTAGCTTTTAAAGAGAGAAGTAATCTAAAAAGTATCATTTTCCTGTGGGATTTGGTGTATTTTTTCAGTTTCATATAGCTTAGCAAATCTTTGCTTATGAAAGCGAGAAATCCCAGTGCTGTTTCTGCATTAAAGGTAATGGTGCAATTAAATTCCGGTGTGAGAAATCAAAGGCTAAAAAGCGTTAGGAGAGAGAGCAGTTTGGGAGAATGAGGCATAAGCATTTGCTTAGTTGTTGATATCTGGACCGAAATGTCTCCCTTAATCTCAGAGGGTTTGGATTAGGCTTTTGACAACATGTGCGTTTTGGTGGCTTTGTCATGGACCCTGAACTCTCCTACCTGATGTACTAAATGCCTTTTTTATACTGAAAAATAGAGAGATGTAGAAGCCTTTAGAAGATGTTTCAGTATGAATTTGAGAGCAGCATGTGTTTCATCCACAAGAGACAGCCAGAAAGGAGAAGTGGGAATAGCAGTAGGACAGGTTTTGATGTGGATTCTCAGCTGACACAGAAGCTGATAACCCTACCTTGAGTCATGAAGACTGTGGATCTGCTCTAGACGTGGAACAGAAACCATAGTGGGTGATGCATTAAAAGACTAGGCTGTGTAAAAAGGAACCAGACAGTGGTTGTAAAGGGGACAGAGGAATCTATCCTTCAGCCATTGGCTCTATTTTAAAGAAAGATTGAAGCTGATATAGAAAAACACTCTGAAAGTGTTTTTGAAATATTTTCTTCCAAACACTGTAACTGAAGGATGTAAATTCTAATCAGCTGACTTGAGAAGAGTGAATTTGTAATTATTGGTAACAAGCAGGCATATTACATAGATTCTTTCTGAGCAGGAGTTTCTTACACATAGTGAAGAAGAGCTATGGAGTTAGGAACAAAACTTACTTTACCTGTGCTAGAGTTTTTAGAGATTCTCAAAGCTTGAGCAAGTGTTTCTTTCCTCAGAGTAAATGACGTTGTCACTTTGATCGGTGCAAAGCTAGAATAATAACTTGCAACTCATGCCTGTTACCTTGGTGTAAGCAAAAGCAAAATTTGGCCCTCTTTGCAAGAGCAGTTCTTTGTTTTCAGCTAACCTGACCCACCTTTGCATCATGTTTTCTGTGTACCAATAGTTTAAACTGTTTTGAGTTTATGGTGGGGGTTAATGAATTTGAAAAAGGCTGAATTTACTTAATTTGAGTTTGTTACCATAACGCTTCAGATTGAGCCTTTCATCTGACTGACTTTATTTCTGTGTAAATTCTGGATGGTGTTATTTTTCCTAGAGTAAAGGGTATGCAAGTAAATTTCAAAAGATAAATGAGCCTTTGCACTCCAATATAATTTCTCTACAATCCGATGTCTTATTTATACATTCGGAAAATAGACAAAATGGTGATGTTTTGGCTCGCAGAGCCTTCAGAGTGTATAAATAACATGTATTATTGCATATAAATTATATTGGAGTGCAGATGCTCATTCATCTTTTGAAATTTATCTGCATAGTTTAGTGTTTCCATCCACAAATGCTTGAAACCATTCTGGCACCCGCAGGAAGTGATACGTCTCTGTGCCAAAAAAATGGCACGAAAGGAAATGTTGCTCAGGGAGCTGACTCTAACACATACGCGGTTTGCCACCGTGCCCACAAATACGAGTCTGTCTAAGCAAAGGGACTGAACTGTTGGTCCTCTGGTTATTGTGATATACCCATCTTCCCGGGTTTTCAGGTCCAGAGCCGTTGACTTCTGCTGATACCTTAGCAGCTAAAGCCACATAAATTAGACTCTGTACAGCCAGTTAGGCACAAGCGTGCTTTCTCGTATTTTTCTCCTTTTGCTAATGCTTAGTAAATAATTTTATTATTTGCATCACCGGTTCCTGTAGACTAACTGAATTTCTTAGGCCAAGGTCACTCCAGTAGCTGCATGATGTTAAAAATTACCTGTGCATCTGATATAAAATGGTAAATATACCTCTTTTGGGAACAGAGCTAAGAAGACTGGAGGGCTGCAGGATGGGTAGAGAGTGTGAACAGGAGGCGAGGTTTTGGAAAGTGTCTTTTGCAAGGGATTAGAGAAATGGGAGAACGGAATCTGGAAATAAGCTTCTGTGCAGAGTAAGAAGTTGAGATGAGGGAGGAACCACATGCAAGCGTAGGGGCATTGCAGCAGGCTATTACTTGGGTAGAGGCAGAATATGATATTCCTTCTCTCTTACTCAGTTCTCTGCCCTACCTACCCACCTTTCATCCACCAAAATGCCTTCAGGCAGAATATGTAAAAATCCTTCATGCGTGCTGGTGGCTGCTGGTGTGCGAATTTGAGGAGTCTTTTGACAGATTGTGCCACTCGCATGTTTCTCGGGTTTGTTGAGCTCCTCTCCCAATAGGAGTTGGAAACCCGCGAAAAGCATGGAGTAAATGCTGCTGTCTCGTGGCTGCTTTGCTTTGGCAGAGTGTTGGAAGGGTGGGCGTGTGTTCCTCAGGAGGGGTGTGAGGCAGTTTGGTAGGAAGCACAAGGATGGGCAGCCCGGCAGGGAGTGCAGGCAGTGGTCTCTGCCCTGTGGATGGTGGGGAGCTCCTGCCACACACAAACCTCAGGAGCGGCCGGTTCTGGCTTTATGAGAACAGGCAGAGCAGCGATATCAGGAGATCCCTGCAGGTAATGAAAGGGAAGTTTGGTGTAGAAATTGGGAAAATTGAGCTAGTTAGAGAAGGGGGGTTCATGCAGCCTTCTCTCCACTTAACGCTACTCCAGCTGTGCACCTGACGCAGGCTGCCAAGGAATCGTGTTCTGTATATGATGAGGTCTTGCACTAGACCTGCTTGAAGGGTATTGTCTCTCAGAGCTCCTCAGACTGCTTGTGGCTTCAGTCTGTGGTGTAGCTGCTTCTGTTTCATAAGCAGGGAGATGTTCGTGGTGGTCAAGGGTGAGGCTCCTTTGGGAGTCCCATGAGGTACCGTCTTTAGGCAGTTAACTGCTGCTAAAATTGGCCCACAGAGTATCACATAGCATATAGATGATATGGGACAGAACTTGGGGTCTTGGCACTTTCCAACCCATAGAAAATACTGCTTCTCAATTTATTTTATTTTCACTACTGCATTCGAACAATACCAGTTACTCAGCCACCCCTCCACCCCCACCCCGGTAGAATGATGAAATTGCTCAGGAAACACATCTCCCCAAGTAAACCCTGTGGACTATGTATGTTCTATCTTGTTTTTAAATACTATGAATGCAGATGTGAGAGAGCTTTATTGTTTCTTACTCCCTTCCCAGTACACTGCTCTATTAATAACAAATACAACAATATGTTATAAATACTCGGAACACCAATATGTTAGCATAAAACCAGCAATAAATTCCCGTCCTTTGCGTAAAAGTGAAAACCCCTAATAGTGTGCTCTGCAATTTGCCCACACGAAGAGCAATCAAGAACCATACATATAATGTAAAGGTGCTGCTGCGAGTAGTCAGAACATACAGGATAATTTCATTTTCCTGTCAGAGTAACTGATCTTTGAAAAGGTCTCCAATGACATTCTGCTTGACTCAGAGTAACCTAAAAAAACCTGCCACAGAGTAGCACTGCACCTTGCATGTGATGGTGGGGTTCACAGTAGGAACTGGTAGCTATGACTATGTGAATGGGTTTATACTTTCTCCATCTTCTGTTAAGATCTGGAATTTATCCAATAGTCGCATAATGAAATGTCTGTTAAAAAAGGCAGACAGATGGAGTAGCACCAAACATTAAACTTGATTTCAAAGAAGGATGGAATGTTCGGTTTAATACTGTAATTTCTGTAAGTGTCTGATTTTGGACAGTTGAAAGTGGGACCACTGGAATATGCTGTAACGCAACGATGCGATGATAAACAGGTTTGGAGGCTTTGTATTTGCCTGTTAATCTTGCCCCATCACGTCACCCACCTTTCCCAGCCTGAAATGCTCAGCTATCCAGACCTCCTCCCCATGTTCTGCTCCGAGACCTTTGCTGTGCTTGGGTGTTACATTGCTCTTATGTCTGCGCCACGGCAGTTCAACTTCTGTATGTACAGCTGACTCATCTGGACCGCGAGCAGTGCCAGAGCTGAGCCAGCCAAACACAACTCCCACGTTTTCCTGCGTCTCGGATGTTTCACTGTCCTCCTGTCCGTGTCTCAATCTGCAATGGCCTCAAGTTCTGTCAGAAGAGGTTTAGATTGGATTTTAGGAAAAATTTCTTTGCTGAAAGAGTTGCAGAGCATTGAACAGGCTGTCTAGGGAAGTGTTAAAGTTGCTGTCCCTGAAGGCATTCAAAAAGTGTGTAGATGTGGCACTTCAAGACATGGTTTAGCAGGCATGGTGGTGATGGGTTGGCAGTTGGACTTGATGATCTTAGAAGTCTTTTCCAACCTATGATTCTTTCCCTGTGGGAATGGTCGACGTGCAGCGACTGTAGCCTGTTGCTGTGGTTGCCCTGGTGTTTCTGGAGTACCTTCTTCTGAACACCCTGTTTCCTGAGGTGTGTGTTAACTTAGTGAAGTGGTCAATCTGTTGGTATCAATACCATTTTTCTGGTTTTAATTGTGTATAAAAGTATCCTGGCTTTATGCTGGAGACCCTGAGAGATTGCCGTTACAGAAGTAAAGAATATTGTTCAATGTAAGTTGTTTTAACTTGGAGATATTTTTTAATTTCTCTGCAATAGGTGGCATGGGTATGACGGTAGCGTTAGAGATCGGTGGCCTAATAACTGGCGTGTTTAGTCTTTGTTTGCTCTGAATTTATTCCTCTCAGTGGTGAGACAGTGGTGCACACATGCATTCTCTGTCCAGCTGCGGCTTTACCATGATGAAGTTTTGGAGCCTTGGGTGTTTTTTAGAGATAGATTAAACCTCTATTTCATTCTTTAGATTGATTTCCTTTTTACAGGGAACAGAAAGCTGTTGTTTGTTAGAGGTTGTGTAAACAGATGATAATGTTACACCTTCAAACCTGGTCACATTGTTGTCATATTGTCACGGTACCTAAAACCACTCAGGAGATGCACAGCCTAATTCTGCTGTTATTGGTCATGATACTGGCACCGATGGAGCAGTTTTAATACAAAACTGAATACAGACCCTTTCAGAAGTTCTCTGAGTAGTATTCAGATAGAAGGAGCAGGGAAGCAATTTGCTGCATTTTCTGGGTTTATGAAACAAGTGAAATGGGTAGATGAGAGCTGTGGCTTAACCAGTGAGAAGTTGAACCAAAGGAGTCAAGGAAGGGCTTTATTGCTACTTGGCTGGCAATAGCACTCTATGTACTTAAAGTTACGTGAGTGGAAAACTCATTCCCATGGGGAAGAAACGTGCTCTAAACTATAATGTGTACCTGAATTGCTGTTGTATAAAAATGCTGCAATAGGATTACAGAAGCTAAAGATCCCCTGTGTCAGGAATGAAACCCCAGAGGAAATACATACATACAAATAATTCCAGTTGTAAGCATACTATTTAAATGGAAATCCAGGTTTGGTTTTATTTTGCGTCTTACTGACCGCAATTACTACTATGGTAGTTTCTACAGCTCAAAGAGTATGTTTTTGGTACAACATGCACTAGTTAGTAGAAGGCTCTTAAAGCACCATATAATTTTCTTTTCCTTTTTGAAGAAGCATTTTAGTGTAGAAGCAGATTGATTTGTAATTCCATTAAGCCAATTTCTTTAGGACAAATGTTACTGAAAGCAGCCTTTGACTCAAACCATATCTGATGATATGTGAATGAGAAAGTGCTCAGTTCAAGCTGAAACTATTACATGGTAACTTTTAGGAGGTAGCAGAGGTGCAGATATAAACAGACAGTATTATGGAAGCATTTCTGGACGTACTTGATGTATACCAGCAACGTTTGGTACGGTACCATGTAGAGATGTTCGTGAATACCTTAGTTTTGAGAGATGATGCCCCTCGTAAGCTAGCATCCTTACTCAATCAAACTTTTCAAAAGAAACTCATAAATCCGAGTCCATAGAAGCCAGCTAGGGGATACCATAAAGCGTAATCTTTTATTGCAGGCAGGATAAGACTGTTGAAACTAGTCTATGTTTCACTGTTGGCTTTCTAGGAACTGCTTACCCCTAGACCAATAAAATGCGTGAAAATGGGTCTCTAGTCGAAACGAACCTGTTGCAAAACAAAAGATCAATCTGAAGTTCTGCGTGTTGGGAGTACTGAAGTGTGAAAGAGCAAAACTCGCCAGTGACACAGCAACATTTTTGTTGGGTGGCTGGTTTTTGGTGTGTGTGCTGGTGCTTGGTGGTTTGTTTTTTTTTTTCTTAATGTGTTATCAACTATCTAATATGGGTGATAGCTAAGGTCAAGTCTCATATCCCTACTTCTAAGTATCGGTTGCATTTGCAGGTTCGACAATGGATAGAAAAAGGGAAACCAGGTGTGAAATGACTAAAGGCATGGATTCACATTTGTGAAATACTGGCTACCTATAAGTAATTTCAGAGTATGTGAATGCAGTTCCAAGTTTTTGCAGAGGAGGTAAAAATATTTTTGATAGTAGCTGAAAATGCAGTTGTGCCTTCCTTTTGCCTTCCCAGACCTTCCTGGGTTTTAGGTTGGGGGTCATTTGGGTTTTTTTCGTGTACGTGGTTGTTTTGACTTAAACCACGGCGTGAATGCCTAACTTGCTGCCATATGTTGGCAGTGTTCTGCTTTCCTGGCAACGCTGGGGTGCATCTTTTCCATTGATGTCCTTGAACGCAGTTAGGAATAGTAGTCTTAGATACAGAAGTCCATCCCACATGCAATCCCAGCAGGAGAAAAGAACTCTGTATGCCACTGTATAAAGTTGTGGTGTGATTTTTTTATGCCCCGACTGGTCCAACTGGCATTGGTGGTGTTTTCTTCGAATGGATTGGGGGTGGAACTTGGCCTGTGTATCTATTTATTCCTTACCCTGACAGGGACGTAGGACATCAGCTGCCTTTTCAGTTTCGAAAGATGTTGCTTAGCACGATTTTGTTAAAAAAGGCGTTGTGTAATTATTACCTAAATGAGAGAGAAAGCTGGATCGCTTGGGTATTGTCAGAGGTAGGAGACATCTGCATCTTCATGTGCCGTTTGCAGGACTATACCATGTTGCTGACATTAGTAAGTTTGTCTCCTCCTTTCTTCTCTCTTTACCTCCTGGGTCAGGCCTAAGTTTTTGTCATCTGTCCCTGGTAACTTGTCTCTTGTACTTCATGGTAGTTAGGGGAAATATTTCTTCCTAGTATTTCAAACAGTGGAGGAGAAAGCAGCGCTCTGTCACGCTGAGTGTGCAGTCTCTCACCTCTAGGTTTATCACATAGCTTTTTTTCGGTTCAGTAGTCCCTGATTCTGTATCTGGGCAGAATTGGCATTCACTTTGCACTTCCGAATGAGGTGAGATAGTCTTTGGGTATGGCAGCTCAGCCAAGGGATCTGTAGCAAATGGCCTGGATTATCACAGTCTTTAATTTGTTCTTCTCAACCTGATAGCGTGTGGTGGGGATAGTGGCTGATGACTTTGACAAGGTAGCATGCATGGCTATTAAGTCTGATATTAGGCATCCTGGAAAAGCGACATGAGAAGTATATTTTACCTTGCTTTCTCTAATTCAAATATCACTGCAAAATGTGGACTGCTGTAACCTTTAGACTATCAGATAAACTACTCATTGCAATTTTAAAGCCCTGCGGATGAGTAAAAGAAATAGCAACAGAAGAAATGAAAGCCCGGCGATAATGTGTGACAATAGTTTTGATGACTTTGCAATATAAATACTTTCCTCTTTTAAGGACCCATAAATTGCATCAAGGTAATGACTGTATAGTCTCCTAACTTGTCTTTTGCACAGTTCAGATTGAAGGCCACAAAAAAAAGCAGCACAGGATTAAATCTACAGTACTGATTTAAAAAAAATCTTTCTCAAATTTGCCTGAGTCTATATTCTATTAATTTAACTGTCCTAAAATGTTTTGTGATATGCGCCGTGCTTCTAAACTGTGTAAAGGGAGATGCTCCCCCAGGCTTTCATGGAAATTATGTTTATAGTACACGCTCCTATTTTCTTCTCATTCCCTTAAGCAGAAAGGTCCTCACTGGTACATTTTCACTGGCAAAAATGTATACATCATTTAAATCATTACAGGTCGACTGCTCATTTGTTACAATAAACTATATCATCCTCGCTAGGAGGCCAAAGAGAGCCTGTAGCCATGAATATACATCTTCCTAGGGTAACTCAATTCAAAGCAGCAGCATGCCATGGTAAAGTATTACTTAATTTATACCGCTAATGTTTAACATTGATTCTGTGTGGGGAAAATAAAGCCCAACGCATTTTGAGAACCTACATCATTAAGGTTTAATAATTTAGACCTAGTTAATGTGATAATGAATTTACTGACAACTAAAGTGCAGTTTCAGTGCTTACATTTCTAGAAATACTGACTCTGAAACTAGGTTTTCTAGGCAGAAAATGTATATTATAGGATTGTTTCTGTAATTTACCTGTCTTCACCCTCTTAAACCACAGTGAAAAATATATCTTTATGTATGTTTACTAACTAGTGGAATGCAATGCTTCTTTCACTCCATACATCTGGTGAGCTATAGGGTACTAATAGGGTCTAACAGGGTATATGTGTGTTAAAAAACTTCTTAATTGATGGAAGGTGCTTAATATTTTTAAAATGTAGCAAATAGAAAGCTGTTGTTGTGGTCCCAAGTACAACATTTGGCTGCTGTGAGCTCAGGAACCGTATACTGGAAGAGGCAAGCAATCTCTGCTGCATGTCTGCATCTCCCGCACCGCTCTGTCCCACTCAGGGCTGCTGTCACGACGGTTGCGTTGGCCCGTATCGCCACTGAAACTGTTTGACAAAATGATATGTAGGTCATTTCTAAAGCTCTAGGAGGGGGAGGGGGGTATTTATTTTTTAAATCTGACATAGCGTAGTCCCTCTACCTACCTCCCTCTGACCTTCCCATGTCACTGCGCAGGCTGCAGCCATCTTCTAGTGCCCCTGCGGGTGTCTTATATCAATCAGGCTCCCTTTCAAATGGCTGAAATAATGGGTGTCCTCCACGCGTCCGAAAGTGTCAAGGCTTCTGCGATATAACTTCAAGCAGGAGTCAGGGGCACTCGGTACCTCATGGGAGGTACTTACTCAGCAGCTTGCTGGATTTGGCCTCGTTGCAGGATGTCTCTGAATATCCTTTGCATAGTCACCTTATTTGTTTTGCGCAGTACTGCTATTGGGAACACAAATGGGACCTTCTGGAGCAGGGTTTTCCCCAAACATTTTGTCCCCTCGTTTTGCTAGAAGTGGTAGCAGTGGGTGTGTTTGGATGCGGGTTGTGTTCGAGTGGGGCTGTTGTTGCTGCTTCAAGTTTTAGTAGGTCTTGGATCTGTGATAGCCCATCACCTGCTTGAACTTTATAGCTCAAAAACCATTATCGTGTATTACCATGGTCTGATGGCTGTTGCCTGATGATGTCTTGGATCAGACTGGAGAGAGCATGAACCCTGACATTAGGTTTCACAGACAAACGTGAAATTTTGGATGCTATTTGGAGGATTCAGTGTCCACCCCCAAAGAATTTCCAGGTGTTTAAAATAGTTTTAATGTTTTCTGGAGCCCATAGACGTGAAATTGCATTAATGACATATCTGAGTTGTTCCAGTTCTGTCCAGGAGAGGGCAGTTCGTATTTATACTCAACAGAAAATTGTCCTCGGCTCCTTGAGAAGAATATTATTAGCAGTATGACTGGCTGATCCAGATTAGGAAAAAACTCACACAATTTCTTTGCGCTGTTCTGTATTTCTTCAGAGATATTCCTGACTTCAGTTCAGGAGCAGAAGGTAGCACAGACGCATTGGTTGTAGGCTGTACAATTGTTTGCCTGGTGGTCCTTTTGATCTGGGCCCTGAACAAGTTATTTTGTCTCTTGACATATATTTCATCACCTTTTTCCTTACCCTCCTTGTGTAATTGCTGTATTAAGGTTTTCAACTCTTGGCTAGAATGCTGTCCCAGCATGTGTTTAGCTTGATAGAGTTTGATTCTCGGTTCTTAAAGCAATATAAATGATAAGAATAAAAGATGAAAGCAGACCTCAGTCTTGCAAAAAAGCCTGTTCACAGGAGACACTTATCCTGAAATGGTGGAGTGAGAGAGTCCAACCAAACATGCAGATCTTGAGGTAGATGTGATCCAAGGCGAAACATTACTTTTTGTGGCTTGCCTATTGTTTGTGCTAAAATACTAACCATAACTGTGTTTGAGCACCGTTATCTGTACTTTACCTGTTAGAATGAAATGCCGTTACAGGAAGCAGATTATCAATGCTGCTAGGTGCCCACTAATGAATTTGATATATCTGAAGTAATTTACCAAACTCTGGTACTTCAGCAGATAGTACAGTTGCTTCCATTTAAGTGCTGTGGATCACTGCGGTCTTAGCTGACTGGATAAAAGCAATTTTTTCTAACCAAATCCTCTACCCTTTCTTTGCAGTCCAGGCTGTGCAAAGCGTCATCGTGCAGTGTTGTCCTGATCGTGGAGGTTTCCTCTCCAACGTTTTGCCCCCTGCAACCTCTCTTTCCACCCTGTAAAGTCATCTTTCTGCTGGTTTGTTGGAATTACCTGCTTTCCCCCATGCTATTAGGAGTTTTAGTTTCTGCTTGAATCTAAAGTTTTGTAGAGCTTTTATTTCCTCCTTTTGTCTCTCCCAGTTCCTATTTCCTTTGTAATGCTGTTCCTTAATAAGTCTAGTATGTGCCTGGCATCAGCATAATGTAAGAGAGACCCTTGTGACTTAAACTGCCTGCAGTGTGCCATAGCAATCGTTTCCCTGCTAGGAGCTAGTGATGCAGATAAGCCTTTTTTCCATGTTAGCTTGCAAAATAGCTATATGTGTTTTCTGACTTCCATTCTCAAATCTTGTTAAATGTAATTAAACATTTACTTTCTCTTTGTTTCATTTCCAAACATAAACTTGGCAGATTTGGAGTGTCAGTTGTCCATAAGAAGCATTTTTCTTTCCACAAACCCAAAAGACAGAATTTCTTTGGAGCTGTCTAGAAGCTGTGGTAAATAAGTATTGTTGAATTTCCTAGAAATGGTTAAAAATGTTACTCCTTGCTCCTGGTCTGTAAGCCCTTGTTGTACAGTGGAGGTTGCCACGTGTCTAGCCCTCCGCTGCAATCACTTGTGGTCTGGTTGTTACCGTACAACATTAGGCTATGAACTTGGCTGGATCAAGAATAACAAAATGTTTGCTTTTCCTGTATGACACTTGGTCTCTGCAGGGTGGTGTTGCTTACCTGATACTTGGATCACCGAGTTACATAGCCTGTGTTTGAAGTTGAAGACCAAATTGGTGTCCCTCCTGCCATCACTATATAATTGGAAGCAACCCCTACGAAGGCGAGGCAATTCACCTTTGGAGGTAGACTAGGGTGGGAGAATGGGGCTGTCAGATTCCTCAGCGGCTGTCGGAGATTGTACCAGATGTGCTGATGTGTGGCTGAATGAATTTTACCTTTTTTGCTGCATTTGCTTCCTGATACTTCTGGCAGCTGCTCTGTGACTAGTTAAAAAGTGAGCCTGAGACATCTTGCTAGAACAGATCAAGAATCATTACCATGTACAGTATTTCAATAGCAGAAAAATCATACATTTATTTCAGCTAATCTTATATATGAGATGAATGTGCTTTTCATAATGTTACACAATGTAACCATAACAACACAGCCAAGATGGTAAATTCATTTTAATTCCACAAAATTCATAATTGGTGACATCGCCAGTGGGAGCAATTGATCTCTGCTTTCCATTTGTTCTTGACTGTTTCCACTTCAGTGGATTAAAAGAATTGGGCTGTTGGGACCCCACCCTCCCCATGTTCATACAGCATATTATGCAAGAGCAATAGCCGTCAGAAAATTGCTTGTAATAGACAATGCCTGCGTTAAATAAAAAAGGCAGTAGTCCCTGGCCTGACTCAGTATTTTAATCCTTTTCAGATTTTTATTCTACCTGATGCCTTTCTGTTCTGTGGTGGAGCTAAGGAACAGGTGTAATTCAGTGTAGTTAAATTGCAGTATTTGAAATTAATGAGTGCTGTGTTTATTCTTGTAAATTAATACAGTTTCTAATAAATCAAAAGAGAACATGCACTTCTCTGTTTGCCTGCATATTACCTCAGTGGGGATAATTAACATCTTGTGACAGTGAAGTCATATGTCAAATCTGAGATCTTATTGCCCGTCTAGTGAAAATAATGTTGCTGGTGACCTATATCATGACCTTATTCGTGCAGTACAAGTTCACTCATTCAAGATGTTAAAATCACAGTCTCATCACTTCACAGTCCTCCCTGTTCTAGAAGAAAGGAATAATGTTAATATATCTAAAAAAAAAAACCCAAAAGACCAATGGTAGTTAACGGGGTAGACACTAACATAATACCTTTTGAAGGGCAGATAATTGTTGTTGTTCTACTTTTTCTTAATGTAGTGGTGTGTTTTTGTTTTCTTTTTTCAAGAGTGCCCAAACTATTTGCGTTCATGCTATTCTTTAATTTTTATTATAATTCGGGCTAGGTTAAACTGCTTGCATCTGAAGAAATGAATCATGTTTAAGGTGCATTGCTAGTAATACTCCCTGGGTATGAGAGGTTTCTTGTGCTTGACTCCTTCCTTTTCAAAGAGTGTCACCAAATCATTTTCCAATCTCAAGCCTTCAGCTAATTATCTTGCCAGCCAAAAGCAGATTACATATGTATTCTGGTTCAAAGACAAAAGAGGAGAAAGTATTCTGTTGCGGCTTCTTCATTGTTCTCTTAGTTTCATTAGGATTGGAAATGCTACTGAATAGATGAAGCATTTAAACTTTCTTTGTTAGAAGAAAAGGCTGTAGAAGCCTCTAAATGTGTTATAGAAACCTCTGGGTGTCAGGAGGATGGGGCCAAACTCTTTTCAGTGATGCCCAGCGACAGGACAAGGGGCAACAGGCACAAACTGAAGCAGAGGAAGTTCCATCTGAACATGAGGAAGAACTTCTTCCCTCTGAGGGTGACGGAGCCCTGGCCCAGGCTGCCCAGGGAGGTTGTGGAGTCTCCTTCTCCGGAGATATTCAAGACCTGGCTGGACAAGGTCCTGTGCAGCCTGCTCTGGTTGACCCTGCTTCAGCAGGAGGGTTGGACTAGATGACCCACAGAGGTCCCTGCCAACCCCTACCATTCTGTGATTCTGTGGTCATCCAGCGTGTATTCTATCCAGTAGTAATTCTTATGTTGATCTCAGTCTGGGATGGCTCAAGGGGCTGGTGATGGGAGAGGGATCTGTCTTCTTCAGACAAGAGTTTAATGAGCAAATACTCTTAAGAGTGGTTTGATTTCCTTATAGGAGAGGAGGTTGTGCACAAGTGCAAGTAGGTTTCTGTTTAGATACTGAACATGGAGACGAAGTGGTCCAAAACTGAAAGAAATGGGACGTTTTCAGCTCCTGTGAAAATAAGACAGAAGTCTTCGGGAGGGGAGGCAGAGCGGAAATGCTCAAAAGTATCTTCAGTGGTAGTCAGCAGAGTAGTTAAGAAATTATTGAGTATGACTACGTGGCTAACCTTGGTATCTCTAGATATAAACAAGAGTCTCTGTCTCTGCTTGAAGTTGTCTGTGTACTGTGAGTCTCTGCATAAAGCCAGTTTTGACAAGTCCAAATGCCACTAGGTTCATATGTGTAGCACTGGTTGTTCAAGAAATGACCTTGTGTTCAAGTGTCAGATGTTTTGCTTTCCTTTTGCTTAGCTACTGATGACTTTTTTTAACTATGAAGTTGTAAGGGAAACCCAGTGGGTGACCTGGCGGTGCTTGCTGTGCCATGCCTGCCAGAGTTTGCACTTAGGCTCTTACAGTAGCTCTGAGGTGAGGGCAGTCTTAGTTCAGTGTGGGTGTATACCAACTAAAATAATCATTGCTTTTAAGAACCACTGTGTTACATACCTAAATGCTTATCACAGTAATAGGAAAGGAAAAGCAGTGTAAATCATTTAAACTGCACTGTTTACTTTGGGTGTTGGTGCCTCAAAGGCTGGAAAGGTGCAATCACTTGTGTTCACCCAATTAACATGACCAACTATGTCTGCTCTAGTGTATGGAAAACTGAGCAAGAAGAGATGACAGTGAAAGAGCTTGAGCTCTAAATAGTGGAAGATCTTTACATGAGGGCTTTATGAGTTGCGGTCCTGCAACTTCTGCTAGTTTTGTAGGTGGAGATAGAGTACTCATTGCCTATTTCCTTTTTCTTTTCTTCACTTTGATGCCAGGACTTTCCTGTTTTTAAAGTTGGACTTGCACTGCTGTGCTTGCTGAACTTTCTAAAGTTTTCTTGATGAAAAATACTTCAGTTGACAGTGATGCACATGGAAAAACATGGAAAATGTTCTATAAGCTCTCTATTTCTGCTTGCAAAAAAGTCATCAAGTATTGCTTTGTGCAGTTTAATGGCAGCAAGCCAGATTCCGGTGTCAGTTATACCAGTTGAGATCTAGAGTAGTGCTACTGACACCCATAAAGCTGAGCTTCATCTTCAGGTGTACAGCTGAGATCTGGATGCTTTCAATGTAATAAATTGGTATTTGTATCATTGTAATTTATTAAGCATCTGCAGTCTATCTCTGCTTCTGTTTGTGGATGGAAACAACTGTATTTTCATTTTAGAAGAACTCATTCTTTTTCAGGCTTTCTTTGTAAAGTCTGTTTAAAAGCGGTATGGATACACTCATTACTATGGACTTCCCTTGACTTCTCTGTCTCTGAAGGCTTAATTCATTTCTTTGTGTAAAACAAATACAATCTGTTGGGTATCATCAGCTGGGCCCTACAAGCACCAGGCCTCATATAGATCATGATCAAATATCCTAAAGCAGGTGAATTGTGGCCTGGCTTTGTAGAAGTGCAAGTCTGACAGCTTTCATCCTTTGGGTCTCTTTCCCAGTCTTTATGGGACGTAGAAATATTTGGAAAGACTCTTTAGAGAACCCTTTCCTTTTCAGAGAACCATCTCTTAAAGATACCACTACAACTGTCTTTCAAAAAAATCTCAGTCCCACCATCGCCCTTTGGCTGGTGTCCTGGCACGCAGACAGCGCTGCCTCGGTTGGTCTCCTCCTCCCGTTCCAGGACAGTGACGTTCTTTGCTGGGAGAGTGTATAGCACCATGCACTGTGTTTCCTTTGGAAATCAGAAATTAAGAATGCCTGCTGTTGGACTCGAATAGGTTTTACCTGGAAGTGGCAGATTTTATTTTATTTTTAACCTCTATATGGTGTTTGGGAACCATCAGATATACGATGGTTTCTTGGATTGCTAAATCTGGCCCTAAAATGTTTAAGGGACCCATGTGGAAGGTCCCACTGACATTAAGCGTGTCCTTCACTGGCCTCATATGGGTTTATTCTCTTGAATCAGGCCCCAAGTGTTTTACCCAAAGTCACCAGCTGAGCATAAAACAGAACCCAGAACCAGTGACTCCTAATTGTCCTCTAATTCTCTTTTAACTAGAACACAACTGTTAGGTGTGATTCCTCTTCACTGCTTCATAATAACTCATCACCTCTAATTTTCCAGTTTAACTCCCTGGAAAATAATGTGGAAGGAGAAATCCCCACTCCCCCGCCCCGTATATACCTCACAGCATTTTCTCTACTTTTCAACATGTGAGAATGAAGTGTTGGATGATTTCATAGAGGTTTTAGTTTGATCATTGCCCTTTCTTAGTCCCTCAGGTAGCATGCTTTGGCGAAGGCTACCTACCTTCCAGGCTGAGAAAAAAGCCTTTCAGTTGCTTTAAGAGTGAAGGACTAGCATTTCCTAGCTGAACAAGACAACTTCTGCAGTTTCAATTAAAGGAATTACTGGGATTAGAAAGACAAAGGCCCACTTCTGAAATCAGCTTTAGCGGCATTTATGAGGATCAAGTGATCCCTTCAAGTTTCTCATTCTTTTCTAACTGGCTGCTTCTCATGCTCTGAAAATGTTGTGCTGTGTTTGTACTGAGAATGGAAAAATATGTGTAAGCTATAGATGGCCGATGAAATGAACCTGATTGACCATATAGCTGGGGAAATTTATATACGTCTTTTATCCTCTCCAGCTGCATACAGTGGTGTTCTTTGAATTCGTATATTTACTTTTATTATTTTTAAAGGAAATTTAATACAGGGAATAACTTTGATTGCAAAGCCAAGGCAACTCTTCTAGTACTTGCATCTCTTGCTGTAACAGCTAGCTTTACTCAGATTAGCAGAGTCAGCATCATTCCAGCAGATACTAAGTTAAAGTAGCGAGTCTGGTTAGCGCAGGATACTGGGAAAATCGATTTCTCGGACTAAGAACCGATGCCTATAAGACCGGCTCGCACCTTGACTGCATTAGGAAGCTCTGATGCTGACCTGCAGCTTGCATGTGCTCGCCTCTTCATCACCGTGCTATCTAATCCTCCTAGAAACAGGTTGGGTAGATGCAATTAAAAAATCACAGGAAACAGGTCTGTTAAGGCTTGCAGCTGTGACAAGACTGAACCTATGTAAGAAAGAAATAATAATAAAAAAGAAATGAAAAAAAAACCACCAAAAAATCCCCCCCATGCACCTGGTTCGCTTAAGCAGGCTGGTAGTCACCACCCAGAGACGTTGTGTCAAGCAAGGAGTTTGACAGACCACTTTCTAGCTCTTCTTTTTGCTGCAGCTGAAGGTGTTACTGCGTCTGTCTGTCCACTCCGTTCCCCTGCCCGAGGTTTTCTTGCCACCGCAGCGGTTTTGGCAGGCTGTCACGAATACCTGTGTGTTAGCTGTTTCGTTCGGCCGTTGATACCATTAAATTCAAGCACCTATCACCACGTGTTTGGGCTAAGACAGCAGATGGCTGTAAGATCACAAGGCAGCAGCCACCTCCTTGGTGCTGTGTCCGGCCCCCAGATCCGCTCAGAGGACAAGTGGAGTCATCCTCAGGCATAGTAAAGATGCCTAATTGTAAATGATCAGTGCTCTGATGTGTTCGTAATTAACACCTCTCAGTGCCTTAACAATGGCCAGACTACAGCATGCTCTGTCGCTGCAGGAAAAGTTTGTGCATGCTGCATGGGCTTTTATACAACATGAAAATTGTTCCCTTTCCTTGACAGAAAATGGTGGTTGGGGAATCTTTTTTTTGCTTTTTCTTTCCCTCACCAATTCTGCCATAATATATAGCCATGAGGAAGAGTAGAGCACACAGGATCTCTCTCTGTGCTGGTGAGCTAGCCTGCTTGGTTATTAAGAAAAATTCCTGATGCAAACAATGCCTTAGTGTAAGGTGCCTCTTAACGGAACATTTTTAGAGGGGTGCAATGACAGTGTTCGTTAGCAGCTAGGAAATGCTAAGGCTTTCAGGGAACGGGGTGCATACATGTCCCCTGTGCACGTGTTTAATATATGTTTATCAAACTGGAAATGTCCTCATTGTTATATTCTTGCATGCAGTTACAAGAGTAGAAGTGTAAGGGTAAAAATACCTTTATTTTTCTAATAGTGATTTGCAACCCCAAGACCTCTTAAGCTGCAGGTTGATGGATCTTAACTTAGTGACACTAACATGGCACTCCCAGAGAAACGTGTTGTGTAATGCTTTAATCATTAATTACCGTCATTTATCATGCAGCCTTCCTTTTAATGTCCATTAGCATCATATGCCACTCATGAATGCTTGTAAGTGTATAAATGTGCTGGTAATCCTGCTGAGTAAGTTTACATTAACTGTAAATTATCTCCTTGACCAGTTGGTTGGCCTTCCTGGCTGGTGGAGTCGCCTTATTTGTAGTATTAGTTTGGGAAGTGAGATATGTAGAAAATATGTGCGGGTCTATTTTAAAAGCTCGGCCCAGCTGGTGCTTGGGGATATGTTGTGAAGTGTTAGCTCCGTTGTGCCAGCGTGTGTTGACATCTTTGGGACAAAAACCGACAGTCTGTGACCCACATGGCAATGATCTCGTAGAGATCGCCTAACACTAGCTCTGCTTACTTTAAGCTAGTCCATTTAACATCCCACAACTCTTAAAAAACACAACAAACCAAACGTACCTGTACACAAGATGTTGCAAACACCATACCACCCCCCAAACAACAAACAAAGAAACAAAGGGAAATAGGTAAATGCAAACAAGCAAGAGGGGCCTTTGCCCACAGCAGCTGGTGAAAGCCGAGCAAGCGTGCACACATGCCCATTCTTTTGTGGTGTGACTTTTCTGTGTGTAAGCAGTGTGTGGGCATACTCCATCTCTGGGAACATAATGTAGCTTTGGTGGGAACAACATTATGTTCTGTATTGTTGCATTAATGATTCATGTGAAACATGCAAATCAAAATATAACACTTGACTGCATGTCATTAGGGAGCAGTTGAGAGAACCACAACAGAAAGAAATGCAGAAGTATCAATTTGTGGTGTGTGTATAAAACATTTAGTGTGATATGTTGGTGGCTTGTTGCTAAAGATCAGCTCTTTCTCTTCAATTGGCACCAATGTGTTTTTTGTCACCCAGTTCAAAACTGGACAGCCTTTAAAGATAATCTCCCACCACGTTCAGGAGTACTTTCACATAGCAGAAGTCATGCAAGAGGCATTTTGCTGATTGGAACCGGATTTGACAGCTCACCAAGCAGCAGAAGATTTTCAATCCAGTCCTTGTTGTGCTGTCTTTGCTGGTTAGATGGAGCACGCGTTTGTTTATTCCAGGATCTGTCGCGGGAAGCAGCTAGCCACCAGAGGCTGGATCCTGATTTCTCATATGAACGCCCAAGGAGTTTACAAGATGTGAATTTACAGCACGTTTTGAATTATTTTATTGACCATGAACGTACTAGGGAAGTTTTTGGATGGTTCTTTGTTTCCTTTAGAACAAGTCATTTTTGGTGATTGCCTGCTGGCAGGAGGCTAGATTTTCACCCACCTACAGTGCAGCGGCAATTTTCACTTGACAGAATCTCTAGAAGACAAGCTGACATGTTGTCACAAACACTTACAAATATTTGAGCAGTTTGATGTTTTACTTGCATGCTCAGCATCAGGTTTTACATATAACTCCACTAACTAAGGGGCTGTGTGTCTCGGCTCGTGTCAAATCCTGGTCCTGCTGAAGCTGATCACAGGACTTCCATTGACTGCAGTGGAATGAACTGGGGAAGAACACAGGCTTCCTTGAATGAAGTCTGTGAGTTTATTTGAATTTTAGAGGGTGCATCAGCTAGATCCTAATTTCTTAGCAAAGCTGTTTAGGATAGCAGACCCAGTTTTTTTACACAGATAACATGAGAAGCAGGGTTGTCCATATGTAACTTTGAGGCACCTGTACCGTGGCCTGCCTGGAAGGAATTTGTTTGCTCAGATCAGCTCCTCAGAAATCTGAAGTCTGAGCTCTGCCATTGTTTCTGTGCTCTCTGGTTTTTCTGTGCAATCCCATAGAGTGACTGAGTGCTGGGGAAGGGAGAGAACTGCTTCTTTAATGCATGCAGAGGGTTGTGTAAAGTTTTTTCTGCCAGAGCAGAAAATTACATCTCCTGTTTCACTGATGAGGCAACTGTTACTATCATTAAATTTACTAACAGGAGGGGAATGCAAACGGTTTTATCTTGGGGGCAGAACAACTGGTGTCTTCACCCAAGGCAGCAGTTTTTCTGAGACTGAAGTGCTAGATTTGTTGTTTTCAGCGTGAGTGGAACATGGGCAAAGACAGGCTCTTCCCCATCAGCTTTGTTAATTCTGAAATTTCTGCCCTGTGTCATGGCACATCTCCACTGGTGTAGCCCCCCACCCCCCAGTCTGTCATATCCTTGTTGTACCCAGAAGATGAATCTGGAGTTGTAGCAGGCATGGTCGTGGCAAAGCTTGTTTTTTCTGAGAGACCTGTGCAGTCTGGTGAGCTGATGGCCTTCCCACCCATCACCAGCAACGGTACAAATCTTCTGCCTTCCTTATACCTGGTAGCCATGCTACATGGAGCCTGGGGAGGGAATTGCCTTTGTTGGTACAGGCTGCGGAGACTTCCAGTTCTACCAGACATGCAGTGCCAAGGAGTCCAACCGCAGCCCCAGGAGCTGTGTTAATTACTCGTTGAACTCAGGGGTAGAAAGGCCCAGCAATGAATTATGAAACTATCCAAACTCTAGTTTTTCAGTTGAAAGCATAAGTGGGACCATGGGACTCTGTCAACAATTACCTAAGGAAAGGAAAAAACCTGGAGTGTTCAGCAGATGTCCTGACTATCCCCTCTTGGGAGAAAGCAATCCTTCCGCTTCTCTTTAGCAGACTCTGGCTATTTGTTCGTGCTTCTCTGGGGGCTTATTTAGTGGTTCTGGAAATATTTTAAAAGACATTAAAGGGAGTTGACAAATGTTTGACCTGTTTCAGTGTCTATGAGCTGAGTTAAATTATGATGGTATCCTTTACGTGCAATGCAGAGGCCTGGAGTTTAAAGCTGGGGAAGACTGTAGGAATGTTAAACCCATTTCAGTGACGGTATCCAACACATGTTCTGTCTGGTTGAAGAGCAGGGGTAAGGAAGCGGTGGAGTTAGGTGAAGGTTTTGGATAAACCCTTCCTGATGGTTCAGGCACGACCAAAATTTTCCAATAAATATGCTGTAGCCTGCCACTGGGTTCCTGCAGTTCCCAGTACCATCTTCCCTGCCACCTGAATCTGCTTAAAAATAAGAAAAAAAAAATGCACAAAAATTGGTTACTGATTAGGCTGAGGTGTTTGCTGTGCTTTGTCCTTGGCATTCTCAGTTTAAGTCTTTCTTTTGGGGCACTGTATGTAACTAGTGCCAAACTCCCTGCTCTTTCCTGGCATATTTATCTGCCTCTAGACCTGGGCCATGTTCATCTCACTGCTACTAGAACATCTTTGGGTTGATATTATGCTGGCTCTTTTACATTTGTGGTTTTGGTGTGTGTTTTGTTGTTTTTTCTGTTGTTGTTTTTCCCCTCTTTCTTATATCACCTTGTCTTCGCAGCTATTCTGCCAGGCCACCGTTATCTACATGTGTGTACCTCTGTGTCCTAAACCTCTGTCCTTCTTTCGGTGTACTGTCTGCTCTGCTTTGACTTGGTCTCTTGCCTTCTCTATCCGAGAAAGCTCCTAGGTGTCTGTCTCCCACCTCTTTGTTATTTTCATTCATAACTTCTGTTCAGTCATAGTTACCATCCTCTGACAAGCTTGGGAGCATCACGAATAGCAGGGCAGCAGGTCTCGCTTGAGTTGGTGGAGTTCCACAGAAGAATTTCAGCATGGTGGGTCTCCATCCCTGTCCAGCTGAGGTTTCTCATTTGGCTGTAGTGCATGAGGGTGGAACTCTATAGTTAATTTTAAGTCTGTCTCTGCCTGCTTATTGTCCTATTTACCTTAGTTTATTAGTTTCTTCTGAGCCAGTTGAAGAACAAGCCTTGTGTTAGACGGACACAGACTGCAGTTTCTCCTTATAGAAACTCAAGTTAAACTTGTCCAAATATGACTACCTGCAGTTAATGTCACAAAATTATACTTAATAATCTAAGTCTCCTGATTTTTGGAAGATTTGAGCAATTGTAGCTCCAGGTGAAGGGGATGGGGCAGGGAATCCTTGCAGGACATCAGGGCACTTTTATTTAAGTCTCTAAATAGGAACTGGGGTGCTTATATTTTGCATTTTCAGGTTTTGTAAATGTTTACAGTTGTGTGTTTCAGTCTATGTTAATACCACAAAAAAATGTCGCCTCTCACCCCCGTCCTCTGCCCTTCTCAAAACGAAACCCTAGGATAACATTTGCCATGTCTGAACCAACTCTGTGTATTGTTTAACTTCTTCGTTTCCTGCCAACAAGGACAACCGTGACCAAAAGGGGCAAAATGCTGGGAGATAAACTTCTGTATTAGGCTGCCAATTAATCAGACTCCAAGTTTCACATTGTTTAGGAGAGGATCAGAGGGTTGTTATCTGAGACTGACCTAAACTGTGAACTTTTCAGATATGCCTTCAAAATTGAAGTGCCCTTTTCTTCTTGGAGGCATTGAGCAGTACCTTTTCTGAGATGGGCTCTTTTCCTCCTTACTAGTCCAAGCACAGCTTTCTAATGTGAAAAATATTTTTGTCTTTTTTCCCCTGCTGCTTCAGCTGTAACAACGCTGGATGTTTGCTTGGCTTGGGTGGGAAGGTGGAAAATTCTTCCAAAATTTAGAAACAGAGAGCTGTGTGCAGTAATCTTAAGGCAGTAACTTCTTTTTATTTGATTTTAAATGCATAATTTAGTATACAATATAAAAATGTATCCAAGGGGGAAATGAATTTTTTTTAATAACATGCTTCCCAAGGCGAGTGGCAAAACGTATGTGTTGATGGGAAAGGGAGGGGATAAATTTATATCCTCAAGGCATGACTTGTGGTTTTGAATAAAATTGAGATTGGTGCTGCTGTTGGCTTAGTTTCTTCTAGGCAGAGATGGGTTATGCTGTTCACTGGGAATTCGAACACAGGCAAATTGAGTTCACTTACAGGACTTTGATGATGCGAGGGTTTACTCTGCGGTTCACACTCCAGAAGTTATTGACTTCTCTGCAGCCTAGAAAGAAAATCCGTAGACTGGGGGTAACTTTTTGCTCATTGGGAAAATTGTGCTGTCCTGATTCTGCCACCCTTGTGCACGTGAACACCACTCTAGCACCAGTGAGGTTCCTTGTGCAATTAGGGGTCACGTAAGGGCGATGGATAGTTGGGTTTTAGTCTGTTGCTGGACAGAGTTTCTTAGACCCTGATCCATATGGCTGGGATAAAGAATCACTTTTTTCCAACATTAAGCAGACTTTCTGAGAATAAAGTAAAGAAGTATTAGCTTAAAACTGTGCTTGTACGCCCTTCTTTGGGGAATTAATTGTTTGTGGTCCGTCCCATCCAGCTGCCTGCAAGAGGTTTGAAGAGAGCGTGTGTATTTCCTCCCACTTCGGATCAGTTTGTACATGCGTTTGTGGGTGTTTGGTTAGGGTTTTTTTGTAGATGCATCTTTGAACTTGTATGACGCGAACTGAGACAATCGCTTTGATTTCAATTTAAGCTTGATTTATTTTCCTTTCACCTGAATCAGTAAATAGAGTCTTAATTTGAAAGTAAGTTTGTACAACACTTGACCTGCATGTCTCCCATTCACAGTGGATTAAAAAAAGTCCAGAAATAATCTTGATTGCCTGAACTTCAAAAATTTTGAAAACTAGACTTGTCTAGGAAGCTTGTGTGTTTCCTTCTAGCCGCATTCATCGTTTCATGCTTTTCTAAGTGTTGCTATGGCATATAGTCATAGTCTACATCAATTAATCTTTTAATGAAATAAAAATAATTTTTAAACTTATCGTTCACATACAGGAAACAATAAAGAAGCTCGGTTGCATTATCTCTGTAGGGCATCTAAAAGTGTGGGGGCATTGCGGCATCCATTTTCCACGGTGCGATGCACCTTAAATCCACAGCAGTCTGGAGCTCTGGAGAGGCTGGCGATCTCTAACACATCTTTGCGCGCTCACTCCAGCGTGCACTGGACTCAGGGAAAATTGCAACCTGTATGGAAGTGCTCAGAACAGAATTGTGTAATGGGATGGTTCTTTCTAAAGTGGCTTGAGTACAGCAGCTTCCGGTGTTATAGGTCCTGTGTCAGAATGCAAATTTTTAAAATAAAATGAACAAACGATGAGGATAAGGACTCCAGTCGAGACCTGACTCCAGGAAAGTGTTGGGGCTGGAGAGCTAGTGGAACCACACCTGACGTAAAGGTGATTTCCCCAGTGGTGAAAGCCTGCACAGAGATGTGGGAAGAATGAGCTGCGAGCGCATCGCGCTGCCTTCTAGCTACTCCCGGCTGCAAAATAGTCTGGTAGTAAGATGCTGTGACTAGCTAAGGATGTGATGTTGCCCGGGGGCACTCTGTCTTGATTTGGGGATAGCTTCTGTCACCTGTAGGCAGCCACCTCCTCCCCTCCCACTGTCCCCAGCCATGGGACTTGCAGCCTGCCCTTCCTTAGCTTCCTGCATTGTACGGTGCGAACGCGTCTTCGTCTTAATGTGAATTAATCCGCGGAGTGACGTTCTGCAATAATAGATCTAAATATTGGTCCGCCTGTGTAAAGTGGGTAAGGTAATGTTTCAGTTCCCTCTGTTCTGCGTTATTGGACTTTCTTACAGGTCTTGCTGTATTGCTGCGGTGGTATTACAGACCGAATGCCAGAAGTGCAACTTCAAACTGTGGTGCTGGGTAGCCTGATGTTGCAAACACCAGCTTATACGAATGACATGAAGTAAGGATGAAGTTATCTGTTCCTTTCATTGGTTTGTGAAATGGCTCTTTTACAAACAGCTCATCTCTTTAAAATAACTTGGTTTTACCCTAGGATTTGAAAGTAAAAGGCAATTTGGGCCTCGTCCTGTTTGTGTAGTGTTCTCTGAACTTTCAAAGCCATAGCAGGTGAGGGGAAAGCAGAGCCTTGTAAAACCAGGTGCCTAAATTATTTTATTTGCCACATATCCAATGTACTTTTGCCATTTCGTTCCATCGAGTCAGTTGATCAGTTTATGCTGAGCCATCATGAAATCTTATAGCCTAAATGCTTAAAATTGTGCATAGGACAGAATCACAGAATCACAGAATAGTAGGGGTTGGAAGGGACCTCTGTGGGTCATCTAGTCCAACCCCCCTGCCGAAGCAGGGTCACCTACAGTAGGCTGCACAGGATCTTGTCCAGGCAGG
>Ga0065711_1030074_pt1 | contig 33845 bp, 20 predicted proteins | sample Hoacrofraction12_FD_59098 | JGI IMG/M metagenome (GOLD analysis project Ga0065711, IMG submission 59098) | Hoatzin crop microbial communities from Cojedes, Venezuela - Epithelial fraction 12 v2 (version 2) | ecosystem: Host-associated > Birds > Digestive system > Esophagus > Crop | place...
TTTTTTTTTTTTTTTTTTTTAGGTTAATTCCCAGAGCATAAATACATCTTGTAACACAGTGATTGCTTCATGTACATTAAGGACCTGAACAAATGAGGATTTGAACTCTGGTAGTGCGTACATAGCCATGCCACACTTACCTGAGACACTAGGGTAAACATGCCCTCTGCCTTCTCAGCTCCCTGTAATAAAAGCTAATTCCTCATCCACAGGAGCTGCAAATGAAAAATTTAGGGTCCCTACCAGCACGTTTTCGCCTGCTGAAGGACTGGGACGGAAATGCAAAGAGCTAGATTAACACCAGTGCAGACCTAAATGATATCTCAGTATCTTATAGATACATGATTTGGAAAGAAGTATCTGTTCTTATCATGAGGAAAGATCTATAACTCACTCTAGGCCTTTCATCAGTAGGAGGAAATATACTGCAACTTACACGCATCCATTATCTGTTCTTATTTTCCTCTGTATGTATATTTATCTCGCTGGCTCACTCTTTATCAGGTCAGGCACCCGTGCTCACCCAAGCGCAAAGTTCATGTGGGGCCCAAGGCATCCCTTCCCCATTTGGGTGGGAGTCTCTGCTCTTCCCTGACCCACAAGAATAAGAAGTGCACAGCTTGTTTTCACACTCTAAACTACATCTTTCCCTGCCCACAGCTGAAATCCTATCCTCACACAATGTCATTTTGTCGTGATGGGACACTGTGTGGTTAAAATGTGCACGGCATCAGTCTCAGCACTGTAAATTTCAACAGGAGGGGCTGGAGCAGAGCTTTCCCCAAGCCTGTACACATCCCAGCCTGGGGTTTTAGGTCAGGCATATTTTGAATTCCAGCTTGTTAAAGTTACCATTTTATGCACCCATCTCCCCTCCAGCTCCCAGACAGGTTCTAGGGCCACTTCCAGCCTTTACCTCAATGATTTCCAACCTAATATTGGGATTAAGATTGGCAAGTACATTCCTTGATTCCCGATCCACAAGGGCAGTAACCCTATCACAATGCATTTGTTCCACAGAGCACTGCACTTCCTTCCCAGAAGTGCCAGGATCCCTCTTATATACATACATGCGCCTGGTGAAACCTGAATCTCTAGGATTTTGCCATAAGATCAAATTTCAGCATTAATAGACATTCATTCACTCATTCATTCATGGAAAAAGATATATGGACTTCATCCTGCCCAAGTACGAAAGCTATTTTTTTCCTAGGTGTAGTGTATGCCACAGCCAGCAACTGGCTGCCCCATTTGGGACATATCTTCTTTGTAGGAGATTCCCCTATTGCATCAGCTCAGACATCAGCTTGCAAGAAAGCTTCCAACTGGGAAAGCATACAATTTTTATTTTGGCACTGCGATACTACTACTAATAAAAAAGAGTAAGCATTTTCTACTATAGCCTGCAAAGAGTTTGCCAAAAGTCAGGGCTTCATATAAAAATAGCTGCATGTCCACATCTGTTAGTTTCTCTCAGAAACTTTAAAAGATAATGTTTTTTTTGGATAGCTTTACCCTGCAGTGCCCAGCCACATTAAGCCACAGTAAACTACATTCCTATGGTTGTCATAACATTTAGCTCTGTGCTGCTTGTGACTTGAATAATCTATTAAGATATATAAGGTGCGAAATGCTGCCTTTATGTCTCCGAGTTCCTGCAATCTGCTGTAACAACCCAGCATAATTACTGCCGGAGGGGTGCAGAAGCGACTCCCTGACACAGCCGCTGCCGACCAGAGGATCCAGGCCAGCGACTCTGGGCAGGCTCGGCCACAGCCATCGGGGCTGCGGGGACTCCCCGTCCTCCTCCCCTATCCCAGCCTGTCATCAATCTTACTAAAATGACAGCAGACAGATGTTAGCCTTTGCAAAGATCAAATGAAATCTATGGCTTTAGGGCTGTTCACCAAGGAGCAGAGTAGTCTACACCCAGACACAGGCACCAGCAGTCACCTCCTCTGCATCAACCTGCCTTGAATCAGTTTGGCAGCCGTCACAGTCCTCTCTCCATAGGCAACCCAAGTCCTGAAATAGATTTTGACAAACTTAAATGTTTTAGCCTCTCCATAGAGTTGTTGGGGTTTTTTTTACAGCAAGATTTCTCATTCAAAACTTTTTTGGGTGAGAGTTTTGAGTGCATTTGGGGTGATGTTGGGAGGAGGCTTGTGTTTGCAGACACATTGGCAAGCAGCTCAGGACTGCATAGGAGTGGGGGTTCGTTTGGGTTTAGTACACTTGGCCCTGGCATGTTTGGTAACCCGAATTCTGCTAGTACAGGGGAGGAGAGGGAAAAAAAAAAATTACTCCATCGCATAAATATGCTGTATGTGCCCTTGTCTCATGCAATTTCTTTACATCTATGTGCAGGAATATTTATCCCCAGTAGAAATGTTTAACTAATCTGGGAAATGTCAAGCCATATGGTGTACATTGTAAGGATTTCAAGAGGCCTTTTTACTCTTTGTGACAGTCTCTCCCTCTCTTTTTCCTTTTTTCAGTTTGTTACTGCCCCGCCAGGGCCTATAGTAAGGAGACAGTGTGCAGAGTGTTATTATCATTAGTTGGATCAGGCATGTGATGTTCACGGTTTATAATAATATGCAATATTAGCCAGAAATGCAACTTCTGAGGCACCTTTACACTGGTCAAAGAGACACGCTGAATGTAATTTTTATCAGCAGTGACCTGCAGAAGAAGATCACTAATACTTTGTTTAAAACAAACTGTCCACCCCAACAATGCACAAAATTCCCAGGGGCTACCTCATCGCTTATCACTTCCTTTGAATAATCAAGTTTTTACAACAAATAAACTGCAGTTCTCCAGCACTTCAACTAAAGGAAATGTTTCTGCACTGTAACTATCTAGTGTATCTCCCAGAAAGACAGAGTGCAATTTACAATAAGCAATATCAAAAAAGAATAAACTGTTATGCTCGTGCCAATCCTTATTCATGGTTTTATAACAAGACATAACTGTTTTCTCCTATAAATCTTGACTCTATTTTTAGAGTTTGCAAATAATGACTCCAGTATTTGGCTGCCTGCCACCTCTGTGAAAAACTAGAATAATCACACTGCAAGACTACAATATTTTTTTTAAAAAAAGCAAAAAAAAAAAAAAAGAGAGGGGTCTTGCTGAACTCTGTGTGTTTCCTACCAGGACAGACCGTTCAAGTGATGCAAATGTGCAGAACGGTGTCAGAGAAAGCAGGAGAAGGCTGGAAATTTGGCTGAACTTACACACCTATTTCAGAATCATTTTTCTTAAAACAAATTGCAACCGCCTGTACCTGTGCAGGCCCTTTGCTGCATCACTGGTGGTGCTTGCACCCAGCAAGTCATGAGAAAGCCTGGACTTCTCTGCTGGGCAGCACTGCTGCCTTTTCATCTCAGGGGCCACCAAACCAGCTCTTAGCGTCTGTCGATGGAGACAGCCTCTGAGGGAAAAGGGTTATAGAGCATTTCTTGCTATAATACAGTCCAGGAATAAAATAAAACAACAGGAGAAACTACCACCTTCAGCCATAGCCTCTGGACATTTGAGAGCTGTGGCAGTCTAGGGAGGGGGAGCTGCAGGTCAAGGAAAGGATAAGGTCTGGGTAGCTGGGAATGGAGAGGGAGAAAGAGGAATGTAGTGAAGGAGGTAGAGAAGGAAACGAGGGGAAACGACAGCATTCAGATAAATTTAGCTCTGAATCAAAACTTCAGGCGAAGGGGAGGTGTTTCCTACCCCAAACCTCTGAACTTAGTGAGATTCTCCCATATCACGAGTGATTTACCTGTAAAGACAACTGAAAAGGGGGAAAAAAAGAGGGAGAAAATTGAAATAAACAATTCTCTGCTGTTTAAACAACCCCTCCATCCTACTCGCCCAGGGTCAAATGTTCAGGTACAAGGACACAAACAAAAAAAGAAAGATAGAAAGAGAGGAAAATCACTGTAAAAAGAGGATCTTTACACAAACGCATTAGCCCCAGTTTTCATCCATGTAACAACAGTATATCAACTGTTAGCACAAAGTGCCTTCTCCACATGCCTGCCAGTTGCCTAACTCCAAAATATTTATTGATACATTATACTTAAGATTTCATCATTATTAGGGATATTGGCGAGTAAGACAGCTACCAGTGTAGTTACCTGAGCTTTGTAATGTGCAAGCATTTGGGAGAAAAAAGAGAGAGGCAAGGCTAAGTTGTAAACGCACCAAAACAAAGAACAAGAAAACAAACATTAAAAATTAATCAGAAGCACTAGTCCGAGACTTATACTGTGAAAGCTATGAGATGAATGTGTCTATTAGCCACATGTATATATATATTTAAATTTCTCACACTAATGTATTTCTAATAACAGCATTATCTGGCTGTATAGACAGCTTATGCCTGACAGCCTCTCGGTATTCAGGAAGTTGTTGCAAAGACTTCTGCAACAGCCTGTGTGATTTTGTGCCATTTCCTTTATTTCAACCAATAAGACCTGCACTCCTGCACTCCTGACCTTTGCTCAGAAGGCAAATTTGAAATTAGGGTCCTCTGAAAGTAAGAAACAGAGAGTGTATTTTTAAAGCACAGAAACATTTCTATAGTAATAGAAGATTAAGATCAATTTCAGTACTAGGATCCTTTCAGCCCCAAACCACTCCGCTCTTAAAGGGATCTTTGGAAGGACTTTGGTGAAAAAATACAGTATCTTAATTTCAGAAAAGTTAAATTCACTCAGCTTCATCTTTGTGCTGAGTGTCTTAGGGCTTGTAATAAAGATGATACCTGTGACTTTGAGTGCTTGGTGTCTCTACAGTTACCCAGTAGGACATTCAGAAGTCCCTTAGAAAACTTACACAAGAGCATAAAATGTCGTGCCAGATAAATGATTCTTTGTGCTTCTTACATTATTCTGTTCTAGTACTGAAGGTTGCAATACTTAAGCTATGTATAGTAGCCAGGGAGTGAATGAGACAGGCTCCTCGGTGGGAGAAGGAGACCCCAAGTGATTTGGGACAAGACAGGAGAACAAATATTTTGATTACAGACGTGAACATTATGCCAATAAAGTAGAGAGATCCTGCTGCATGACTCTGTGCCAAAATACAGAAGAATGACTAAGGCCCAAATAAAACATGGGGCCAAACTTCGAGGGGGGGAGTGTGTGTGTTTTTAATATGTGTGGATTTACTCCATGTGTTCTTAGGCACAGTGATAAGCAAATAGAGAGGCTGTCAGAGGGGCTGACCGCGACCCAGGATCCAGCGTTTACTCCTGCTTCTGCTCTTGCTTCTACAGGTCTGTGGCTGCAGGAGTGCCTGGGTGTGTTGTGCCGTCAGCATTACCAGGCTACACGTGAGCCACCCTCAATTTAAGAGCAAACCTAGAAAAGATGATACAGGATACCCTTCTCAGGCTTCCCTTTCCCCATGCACTCCGTAAGGCTCCAGCTTATGTTTTCTTCTTCAGCAGGGGCTGAAGGTGCAGAGGTGTGCTTTTCACAGGGAGCATAAGGCAGCAATGAGCCGTTGTGCTGAATCTGTACCCCCTACCATGTAGAGAGGGGACAGGATGAAAAGAAGGAGCTGGAGACCAGTCAACTTAACTGCACTGCCCTTCTGCAGTGCTATATAGAGAAATCTCATATTCAGAGACAGAATAATATGCTTCCTTCAGCTGCAATGTTCAAAGAGGGCTGATCGTGCTGCGCCATACAAGGACATTGACGAAGTCAGGAGGAATACTTCAAGCAGTGTGGCTGCAGGCAAAAGACCCAACAGTCGCTACTGCAACGTGGATTTAAAAGCTGTTCCCTCTGTTTACACATGTAGATATTGTAATGCTGCTATGCAAACAGTCCTCTGTGGACTTTTGCTTGTGGATTTTATTATAACACGTTCCCGACTATGAATGGCACCTTTCCTCTGCAGTATCTGCTGTTGTGCCCTTTGTTCTTTACCTTCTGACTGTCTTCTGGTTTTGTTACTTTTCTTGCTGGCAGGATTTAAGAAGTAGGAAGTGAACTTTCCCTTTTCTTCTCTAAGTGATGCTCATGGCATGTGAGCTGCAGTTGCGTTGTATTCCCTGAACTTTGCAGGCACTGGAAACACGAACAGTATGTCAACTTGTTCCTGTCTTTGCAAGAGAATTCAAGGTCAAGCTGACCAGTGAACTCTCGTATCTAAACAGAGTAAGTCAATGCTCATCTACAGCACCGAAACTGCCTCTAGGAAAGTGGTTAACCCTGTACTGGGCCTCCAGACAGCACAGGCTATGTTATAGCTTTTAAAGCAGTTTTCTGCTGCTGCCAGTAACAGCTGGACATACTGCATATGTCTACCGAGCCTAAACAAGTGTTCCTTCTTTGGTTGTGCGCTGTGCACAGGAGGCCCTCAAGGGGTTAATACATGCCATTCCTGAGTTCAGTGAAGGGACAGGGAGAGCTGAACAGCGGGAATTTCAGGATGTTAATAGCCTCTTCTCTTCTGATTGGCCCAGAACAAATGCAGGGTACAGTAAATTGTCCTTGTCAGCTTAGCTCACATGATGATATGCTTTATTTCTAGACATGCCTTGAATCTGTCCCTTGAATTTATGATCAGAAAATAAACACTTCCAGACGGCAATAAAGCATTCAGTTGTGGCTGGCTGTTGCACAGTCTAAAGCCAAGTGAAGCCATTTGCTTTAGAGTTTGTAGAGCTTGCAAAGCTTCAGCTCTGTGACTGTGTTTCCTTCAGTTCCTGCTCAGGTTAGCAAATGTGCCCACTTAGCCTTGAGGGGATGTCCCAACTTACTTAGGTAAGCTCCAGAGAGTTTAATTTGGTTTCCATTCAGGCACCATCCTGAAAGATGATATCAGGCCACCTTATGCATGCAGACCATCCCGTCTTTTATAGCAGGCAACACTGAGAGAAAAGGGAAAAAAAGAAATAATTTAATAGCTGCAAGTTGCAAAATAAAGGTATCAATTATTCGGGATATGAATTTCCTACCATAAAAAAGGTAAATTAAACAGCTGTTACATTTTTGTCTAGTGTGGCTAAGGAAACAACTGGTGGCTGGCTGATTTACTGATTAGGAAGGTTGTATGCAATAATGTCCAGGTGTTACTGATAAACACCCAAATAGAGCTGCAGTGTTTGTCTGCAACCAGTAATTTTATGGCTATCCTTTCTCTCCTCAGTTCCCCTCAATAACACCAGTTTACAACTGCATAGTTACAGTATAGGCGAGTTTGACAAAAATCAATGGTAAATCCGCATAGGAGACAACAAAAGAGCAATACAAATAGAAAAAGCCTCATTAGAGTTTTAGTTTATTAGAGGTCTGTGGATATTAAAATACTCCCTTCCAACCCAAAGGCACTAGAAGAAGAAATACTGAGTTATATCCACCTCATGTATGGTTTGGCAACCAGTGCCTAAGTATTATACGTGGAACATGCCTGCAGAGCTCTGTGCTTAGGTGGTTCTAATTTTTCTCCCATTTGACATAACATAAAATTTCTGCTGAAGTCCATTCCTCAAAAATCACACCCACACAGGAAGCCACACGGGACCAGAAGCGGCTTCTCTGTCCTATGAATGTGTCTGATAGCAAAATCATTTGATGAGAAGTTTGGAGAACAGTAAGGGTAACGTTCTGTTCTAGATTATAAACTCATTAGGAGATAAAGATGCAAAAATAGGAATACTCCAGGTACCAGGTGGAGCTGGAGTAAATTCCCATGGGTTGCTTGTTGGTGAGCAGAGCTGCCTGCTACAGTGCCAAACTGGCCAAAAAAAGGGGTGATCACAGAGATGCTGGATCTCCCACCCCACAGGCAAGGAATTGGGAGGGGAGAGGTAGACAACAGAGCTAATATGGGGTACCAGCACAGAGGCTGGTGGCGGGGTGCATTCACTGGGCCAGTTTCCAGGCAAGACACACGCTAGAAAGCATCCGAACAGGAGACGTAAATTCCTGCTGAATCATTTCTTTCCTTTTTCCTCCACTACCAGGCCAGATGCCTCCCATGCAGCAGGGATGTGGAAAACATTCTTGCAGCTGGTTTAGCAAGGGTCTTCAAAAGCTTTTACAGTTTCACAGGAAGCCAAAGCGCAATTATGCTTCATACACCCCAGCCCCCCACCCCCTTCCTTTTCTCTCGCTATCTTGCTTTCTTCTGTTTCTCATTCTCTCTCATTCCCATCCTCACTTTCGTCTTCTCTTCCCTTGATCCCATTCAGGGACTCCAAAGGACTAATTCAGCACAGCACTAACAGAGATAAGTTAAAACAATGAGCAGATTTGCAATTAGGGAGAGTTATAAGGATTGGGAATTGTGCATGTTTTACAGTCATCTCTTGCTGGTGATGAGGACTTTATCTTTGGTAGATACAGTTCCTTCCTTAGCTGCCACGGCCCCACCCTTGGGCATCAAGTGAAATTCCACATTTGCACTAGTGCTAGCGCTACTAGTGCTGCTGTATTTCAAATGTAACCTAGTGAAAAAAAAAGTTTAAAATGTACACTGTACCTTGGCCCAAGGCTGATTATCAATGGTGTACATGCCTTTAAAATCCTTTGTTAATGAGGTATTCTTATTACCATAATCAAACATGCTTAGAAACTTATCACAGATAAGCAAAATTCTTTACATTCTTTGCTCTGCGCTTTCTTTCGGCACCTCTTCCCCATCCCCCTCGATCACGGCTTAGCTGCTGGAGGTTAGGGACCAGTAATGCTGGAAATTAAAGGCCTCTGTTTACCCACACAAGCAAAGAAACAGTCAAGGCTTCCTTACTCTGCTGCAGAAATGACCTGAACAGTGACCTGAAGAGACCACCCTCCTGAGAGAGGAGAGGTCACTGAGCCTCCATGCAGGATCTGCTCAGGGCATCCTCTGCAGAGAGCAAGGAAGAGAGATTGCAAATCATCCAAACTGTGCCAAATTATGTGTGAAGGTTTTGTAATGCAGACTACTGTCCACCAGGGATTAAATTAAAAACATCAAACCCAACACAGAAAGAATTTCGTTTTATACTTAAATTCCACTTGCAGTGTTTGATTTAATGCATTTTATCAACCCCTGCATCCCAAAACATCTCGCCACCAGAAAATACTCAAATAAATTGGGCAATTTGTGCAGAGGGACATATAAATTTAGCATGAAAGACTCTTGCTTTTAATTTGTTCATACAGAACATGGACTCAGGTAGCCACCCCCATTCATTCCAGAAACCACCTCTTCTCCCTGTGTTTGCAGAGTACCTGTCTAAATAGCAGAAAAACTTGATTTAATGCGAGTGGTCTGACATGAATCAAGTGATTGATAATTAGAGCAAAGTTGGAAATATACTCAGCTCAGACAGAGGAGTTTGCATATTACTACACATCAGCATCTGCCACTTCTTATCCCAAAACTGGACCATTTCATCTGAAATTGCAAGTCGCAACAGCATTTTTCATAAATCTGACTTCCTGTTACATAAATATACTTCTTACTACTTGGGGTTTTTTTAACTTATGAAAAAAGGTTCTGCTTTACTGTAGCCTTTAACATACAGATTTTCTTTATTTTAGATTTGAGAATGTTTCTAACATATTACTATAAAGAAGAGACAACCTGTGAGGGTAGGAAAAAACCCCTAAAATCTCACATGGAAAGGTTTTTAAATATGTGCTATTTGCCTGGTACTCTTTGATGGCTACCATCAAGGGCTATGATAATATATCAACCACATTCTTAGGGCTCAGTTAACCCTTATGCAACTGGGTAGGATACTCAGCTACACTGTAGGAAGCATACTTCGTCAGAAACAGTATTTATTGCCTTTTTTAAAGAGTGGCAATAGGGGCCAAGGCTGTAGGATCTTGTCCTCCTGTTGCCTGGATGGCTTTCAGACCTGAAGGTCCCTAAGTCCTTCCGGTTTTGGTGATGTGACCAAGAACTTTTCAACTGTCTTTTGAGCTGGAGTGGAAGGAAAGGGAGTTTCTTCCCCTGGGCAACAGGCACCACAATTAAGTCCACACGAGATTTGAGGCTTCCAAATAGACCATTTCCAACAACAGTTTTCTCTGAAACTATCCTTTTCCAACCTCACGACAGCAGGTAAATACTGAACATATCTTCATGTTACTCATGAGAGTAATGTATTACCACTACCTTACAGCTGGGAAACTGAGGCATAACAATTGAATTATTTACTTATGGTCACACTAAGAACCTGAAGTGAGTCAAGTTCTGATTCCTGAGGATCATTCCAGCTCTTTTACTGCAAAACCACGCTGACTTCTCTCTGTAGTTCTTTCCTCTGAGGAAAAAACCAAAACGCCTAAACCTCATAAGAATAAAACAAAGTCTTGGTCTGGTAGATAGAAGGACAGCACAAAGTAGAAAGCTGAGGAAAATTCACACTTCTGAATATACGAAAATGTGATTGCTAAACTTACCAGAATGCTTGTAATCAGAGCCTAAATGTGTAAAGTAAACAGAATATATTAAGAGAACAGACTATTACCTGTGTATATGTAAATATATATATACTTTATATTAAACAATAACATTCCAATTCTCCAACTAGTAGGATTCAGTTAAACTTATTCACCAAATAGGGGTACTCATTCGCACTCTCACTTTGGTAGTAGAGCATCACTAAATCTATGAAGAACAGCTACTGAAAATGTACATGTTACTCTAGCAAGTGAAACAACTTCTACAACACGATATGTCATTAAAGCTCTTGATACACGTATCATCCTCTGCATTGATCGATTATGACTCCTCTGACCTTGTAAAGCAGTAAAATCCTATAATTTTAGATGGCAGAGGACCCAATTCTGTTCTGGAGCTCTGATCCAAAGTTGGTTTGAGATAGGTTTTGCCTGAACAGCCAAAATGCTTACGAAAGGCTACGTGGATTGGGCCTTATAATCCGAAAAGGTAGCTGACCACAATACTGCCTATTGAAACATCAGCATTTGCCAGGAGTTTGCCAGGAGATACGACACAATTGTGGGATATTATCCAGAGGGACCTGGACAAGCTTGAGAAGTGGGCCTTTTTGAACCTCATGAGGTTCAACAAGGCCAAGTGCAAGGTCCTGCACCTGGATCTGGGCAACCCTCAAGATAGGCTGGGGGATGCAGGGACTGAGAGCAGACCTGCTGACAAGGACTTGGGGGTACTGGTGGATGAAAGGCTGCACATGAGCCAGCAATGTGCGCTCGCAGCCCAGAAGGCCAACTGTATCCTGCGCTGCATTGAAAGAAGCGTGGCCAGCAGGTCAAGGGAGGTGATTCTGCCCCTCTGCTGTGGTTAAACCTCACCTGGAGTTCTGCATCCAGCTCTGGAGCCCTCAGCACAAGAAGGACATGAACTTGTTGGAGCAGGTCCAGACAAGGGCCACAAAAATGATCAGAGGACTGGAGCACCTCTCCTGTGAGGACAGGCTGAGAGAGTTGGGGTTGTTCAGCCTGGAGAAGAGAAGACTGCAGAGAGAACTGCTTGCGGCCTTTCAGTACTTAAAGTGGGCCTATAGGAAAGATGGGGACAACCTTTTTAACAAGGCCTGTTGTGACAGGACAAGGAGCAATGGTTTTAAACTAAGGGAGGGTAGATTTAGACTGGATATAAGTAAGAAATTTTTTACAATGAGGGTGGTGAAACACCGGAATGGGTTGCCCAGAGAGGTAGTGGAGGTCCCATCCCTGGAAACATTCAAGGCCAGGTTGGACAGAGCTCTGAGCAACCTGATCTAGTTGAAGATGTTCCTGCTCACTGCAGGTGGGTTGGGCTAGATGACCTCTAAAGGTCCCTTCGATCCCAGAGCATTCTATGATTCTATGATTCTGTGAATTATAGGGATGACTGTAGTATCTCTGAAATTATAAGTAAGAATGGCTGTAGCATCTCCAACAAGACAGTGTGGGAACTGCATGTTAATGGTATCTCTTAATGGAGATGGCTGTAATGTAGGTTAATGGGATCACCTTTTCTTTTCCACGGAAGAATTCATGAATTCTTCCATTCATTGGCATTATTTTTAGCAGCAAATGAAGGATTTGATTCAGACCTGGAGATATTTTCCCCAGGAGGTTTGTTTTTTGCGAAAATCCCATTCAACTAACTGAAACCAAATCCAGTACAATTTCTCTGAGAAGTGGTAAGGAAGGCTCACCGGACACCTGTTTGACCCAGCATGTCTGGTGCTGCCCATGTTTCAGAGAGCTCATCTCTTGGGCTCATGCCACAGCATGCCCCGACTGCACTCCTGGTGGCAAACACACTGACACAACCCACTGAACTGAGCCAAAATCCTTTATGCACTGAAATCCAACGTGCGGGACATCAGGATGTTTGTAAAGTACTTTTTGACTTACGGTTGAAGTTTATCATTGATCTGAAGGCAGATCTTCTCAGCCATGTTCCCATCCCTGCTTATTCCTGTGCTGCCTGCTCCGTCCTGCCCTTCAAGCCTTGCTGGCGAGGACGCTGGAGGGCACAGGCTGTTTGTCTGTACAAAAACCAAACTTGGCTGAGTTATCAGAACAAGGCACGCCTGGCTGTCAGCTTATCAGCCAAAGGAGAGAAAAAAAAGAAAAACAATCGGAAAAGCACACAGCTCTCTCTTCATTTCTTATGCACAGTTGAGACCCAAGATGGGCAGCTGAAAGAGGAGGGGGACTGACAGTTTTGCAGTGGTGAAGCATCGCCCTGCTCCTAGAGTCGCCCCCAGCACTGCTTTCCAGGCAGTTTTGCTGGGCACTGGTGAGCAGTCCAGCTGGCACCCCACATTGAGGCAGAAGCAACCCTTCAAAGGCAATCCCCTCTGCCTTTTCCACCTTTCTCCTCCTCCCCTTGCTCGCTCTTTCTTTTTCTCCCCACCATTACCCACAGCCTGGTCAGGGTGTCACAGCTCCAGCACCAAGGACCGTGGCCGATGGTCTGCCCCTCCAGCAGCCCCAGCGGAAAGCAAGGCTTGGGCAATGTGTTAATTGCCCATCGCTGCCCGCCAGCCCCATCTCCCATTTACTGATTGCCAACGTGACCCGCGTGAGCAAGCAAGCGTGCTGGGTCAGGGCTTGTGGGGGCCAAGTTCAAGGGCACAGGCTGGTACAGACGTATAAACAAGAGAATGGTATGTAAGCAATAAAGACATAAAGGTTAGGATCAGGGCTAGCAGTACAATAAACAGCTGCGATAACCTGGTTTGTTTATAGATAAAGAATTTACTGGAAAATCTGCACCGTGCAGGATACATTTGTTAACACTTTAAGGGATGTGTATTTTTAGATTCCCCTTTTATTTTTTGTTCTATGTACTGAGCAAATATCTCCCAACAACCTTTTTTTTTTTCTACTTTCTTTTAAACAAAAGCCCAGGAAACACAGGCTTATCACTTTAGCTAGAAATCTTTCCCATCTAGAATCCCTCCAAACAAACGAACAATGTTCCACAGGAGTTTAAAACTGCCGCTTCAACCAATTCAGAAAGGTAGATAGCCTACTCCTTAGTACTTACAGCTTGCTATTAAAACACCCATGTTTCAAGCAAGGAACAACCCTTTACATCCCATTTGTCCTAATTCAGTTTTATTAAAAGCAAGTAGAGTAAGTACAATTTCATTAGGGGTCCTGTAAATTTTCCACAGTGTATGTTTTGCCAACTTTACTTTAAAAATATATTTCAGAGTGTAGCCAAGCGTTTTGTGAAATTACCACAGTGCTTCTTAACTGTCCTATGAAGCTCCCATCAGAAGTACAATATATTGTACTGTAACTATTGATCCAAATGGCTACATTTCTAAAGCAGAAAATGATTGTGTAGTGAAAGCAGTGCAGAGGTGCAGTAAAATGCCCTCAAGTACATAGAGACATAAAGATTAAAGTCACCCTGCAGATTCCCTTTAACTCCTCCAAATCCACTGTGTAATATGTTCTTTTAGGATAAATCAAAAACTTTGTACAAATTGACATCACAGTTACCAGTGTTCATAAATAAGATTGCTCTTCATCATCAGGAGGCTCGAAGAATGTTTACTTTACTTACATGCAAAAGCTGTTAATGAAATTGCCAGATGTCAAAAGAACATCTAGAAGGCAAAATAACACCCCAAAATTTGTCAGCCAGAACACGTATTCAGGATAAGAAATTGAGACCAGTACACAGGATGCCCTAGAGTGTTAATACCAACAATTTTCAGTTCTGTGGTTAGTCTTCAATAAAGTTTAGATGATCTTAAAAAGAAAATACATAGGTGGAGTCTGTCATAGACCTTTTCTCCTCTATAGCACCAAAGTGCCTTTTTCTAAACTTAGCAACACACTTCTTCACACCATAGTTGTTGGTAGTTGCACGTATCTTACATATGACTCGTAAAAAGCATTTGACTACAGGATGAATATACTTGCCCTTGCATGGCTTTCACGTTCATTCTTGGGATACTTTTTGTACCAGCCATCTTCAGAACCTTTAACCTTTCTCTAGTGGCACCAAAAAATGGGATATGTGTTGGAGGTGTCAGAAAGGGCTTCTGACACACTTAAACAGCACAATGAAGCTCTGACGGCGAACAGGGCTCTTCAGCTCCTCTTTAGCTTAATTAATGAATAAAGCTTAATTAATGAATAAACTAGATAATTTAATGCTTGCTCTGAGACAGATTCTTCTTTGGCCTGTTTCTGCTTCCGCTGTATTCAGTGGATAAACACTGAAAGTAAAATACTTCCCCCAGTCAAGCGGATGGTCAAATTCTACAGGATTATAAGGGAACAGGTAGACCCTAAGCAGATTAATCTTTGAAGAAGAAAACTTTTCAGTCCCTGGGTCCTGGCTGCTCCTGTACACAAATAAGGTATTTTGAGTCTGTGTGTACTTCAGGACCTCTGTCACGGAAATAATCAGTTGATCAAAACATGCTTGTGAGTCAAATTCTGGCCCTCTCTAGCTCTGGTCAAAAGACAGATGGATGAAAAGGCATTGCTAATGCAAACCCCTATCACGCCTGGGGCTTTTCCCCTGCGCTATTATCCCACCTGGATTATTCCTCCAGGACTGTGACTGATTTACGCACTACAGTATTGTATCTCATCTGGGAAACGAGCGCAGCTTTTTAATTATTCTCTGCACCGTGGTATCACCCGCAGGGTTTCAGCTGGAGCTGCTGTGCTCAATGCTGCACATTGCAGGAGGACAGGATGGTGCCTATCCAACTACCTCACAAGTTGGGCAGAGACAGGCAACAAAAAGCAAAAGTAAAATGGCTGCAGTTGAAATAATAAGCAGTAGTCGTAGCACCCAACCTGCCTTGCCATCTTCAAGGGCTTGGAGGAGTCATTGCTCAAAAGGAGTTTGAAGGAGGAGGCTTGGCGTGGGTGTTGTGGAGAGCTGGAGAGTAAAAGCCTGATGGTGCTGGCCAAAACTATTTCCTGAAAGCATAAATCAAAGGACAGAATTTTCAGAAGGGCCATCTGCCTCCAAACACCCTTACACACCAAAAACATCCATTACAGGTACAGGAAGCAGTGGTATCAAGGAATTAGTTTGCAACAGTCTTGGTCCCTACAACTGCACTTTCACTACCATCAAGGCAAAAAAAAAAAATTCAACAAAACACAACCCTGCAAGGTTAACCACAATTCATTTCCAAAGACCTCCATTGCTACTGATGCGTCTGATATGCAGAGAAAACTGTTTGAAGTGGGGTAACATGCCTGTGTTCATCCCACCTGGGCCACCTGTGCCCCAGCATCTCTGGACTGAGTGGGGACAAGCACGGAGGATGCAGACAGGTTGGACAAGGCGCCTCCAGGTCTGAGTTCTGGCAGCTGCTTTCATCCTGCGCATCTATCTGAGAAAGACACTGCTGGAGGGGACCCTTGCTGGCCACAGGAGGCATCATTAGAGCTGTGACCTGGCCTTCAAACTACTGGTTTTGCACTTAGAAGAAATGAAGAACTGTAAGAAGAAAGAACAAAGAAGAGTAAATACCCTGTTCAGGTCTGCTCAGAGGAGGGGTCACACCTGTACTGGGGGTTTGCAATGGACTTCCCTTTCAAGATTGGCGGTCACAGCTATTACATGATAATTATCTGTGAATTCAAATTTACCAGATTCCTCGCCTGGCCAATAAAACCAGGAGGGAAATATAGAGATGTCCACAAGTGACATATTTTCATGCTTTGAGCAACCCATCCCTGCAAAGTGCTTTGAGCAGCTAAGCAATTTACATCTAATAGCAAAGTGTTTTTTAATCAGTCAGATCAATTTGTGAAGAATTGGTACATTAGGTATAGCCGTATAGCAGAGATCCTTATAGCAAAGGTTTAGAAGTAATTGCTCCCTGACCCACAGAACACTGTATTACTATAGAAGTTTGTATTCTATTAAGAGTTAATAAGTGACCAAAATCTAGACTAATATACTGTCAGGGTTCATTATCATTACAGGTTCTTGCTATTTTTCCAGTGTCTTTTGCACTGCCCTTCTTGCTACATATGGAAAACCTATATCAAGATGGTTGTCATGGCAATGAAAAGATTTGCATGTGTCTTATCTATTTAAATACCTTCTTATGGTTTATAACTACCATAATACATTCCTCCAACCCAGCTCATTGCTAATTTAGAGCTAGCCCTGTGTGTCTGAGGTCAGCGATACCATCGAAAGCATGTTGTCTAGACAGCTCTGAAGCTACTGTTCACGGGGTAATTGTTTATGCAAATAAAAAAGTACAGTGGTGACATGCTCATCCATGACTTGTGCAATCCTCTTGTGCTGGGGCTGGACCAAGTCTGTGATCACATGCCCAGCACGAGCATTTTCTGCCACATCTGCCAGGCAGTGCCACATTGGTTTGATAGTCTTTTTTGATGCTGGTTTCTTTTGGTTAGGCCTGAAGCTGGTTTAAGATGAGGCTGATACTCTAGCAAGAGACACCGAAAAGTCTGCTCTGTGCATGAACACACCAAGGTAAGTGTGTGCAGTTTCAGAGAATTGAAGAAAACCTGCCAAAAACACTCCCCTCATCTAAATAATTCATTTCTGGAAGGGAGAATTAAAGCTCCTTTTGCACCCAACATCATGGCAGGAGCACATGAGTGTGTTGGGTTAGGTACCAAAGGCCTTTTGGGAGGGAATTAACTTTTAAAAACAACTTTGCAAAGATTTCTGTGGGTTGGACTAAAATGATCGAAACTTTCTACCTACCACAAATCCTCATTCTTCCTTTCTCCATGTCTTTGTACCTCAGATATTTCCACCAAAATACACTGGACTGAGAGCACTCTTTGAGAAGATCGCGTGGAAGACAAGGAAATATTTTGCACACAGAGCAGAAACCACTGTTGATCAACAGAGAGTAATACCTGCATTACTCTACTTCCCTCTTCCTTTTATCTTTTTCTCCTTCAGGAGTTCATGCTTTGCTGCTACATTCAAATGGCTGCAAAGGTAAATATGGCTATTACTGTATAAATCCATAATGCACACAAGGCAGCATGCAGTCTGAGAACACAAAGAGAGGTAACAACAACAACCACTATGAAAGGCTATCTCTGAAATCCAAAAAAACAGACTCTTCATTCCTCTTTGATCTCCCTGACTCAGGGTTGTGGCTTTTCAGGATGTCCACAGATTCAAACTACTTTGTCAAGTACTTCAAGATGTACCAAGGATTTATTTTCTGGCAAATTGTACACTGTTGCTACCAGAGATTAATAATAATATTGGAAATGTTTAATAATTTGGTAATTGACAGATTTGTTACCAGTATTTGAATTGCTTGATGACACTTACAGATTAGAAATGTATGTTTCCTCAAGATAATTTATATTTGTATTCACAGTAAGGAAATGCCACCTATTCCTGCAGCAGTAAATCAGGAACCATTTACCTTGCCAATACAGTTAGACAATGTTTACGTGCAGGACTACTTTCACTGTTTGACTAATCCGTAAGGGGTAGATTTTCTATTGCATTTCAATAGCTCATCTACTTCAGTGTGTTGTGAACTTTCTAAAGATGTGTTTTCACTTATAATAGCAGATCTTGGAATGTAGTAATCTGGAATTGAAATTTCAGTGACAGATTTATTCAACTAGCATTTTGCATGAGGCATTACTGCAAACATTATTTTATATGTGTAACCGCGTGTGTGAGTGTATAAATACATTATACATATATATATCTGACAAAAGCTTCGAAAGACAATTTCTGCCATTTAGTAAAATTAGAATTTCAAGTCAAGCACCAGTTTCCGGGTGCTTTTCATAATGGATTTCACAGCAGATGACCTGATATCTAATCTCATGATCTGAATTGCGCTTTGCTGCACATATCCAAACAAACAGCCATCAGACCCTCAAAGGGATTGCCTGGCTTTCACATGCCACGGCTGCAAGTCTGCACCAGAAATGTCCAGAGGTCCAGACTGACCTCCTCACCCCCTGTCTGGGAAGCATTCCTCCTCCCAGCAGCTCATTCTTGCTGACAAACAGAGCAGGACCAGTGGGCACTTGCTGAAAAGGGACAAGAGAGGGGCCATGAATGGAGTGTCTCTGGTACAACAATGCCAGACAATGTCTGTGAATGGGGTTGCAAACTGTGCTCCCGTTAGAGGGGCTGCCAGCAGCTTCCCTGCCCCCTTTCCCCCTCCTTTCAAGGGTCTCTGCTCCCCTTTTGAAAATATATTAGACCCCAAAGCCATACCAAATAAGTGGGCAAAGTCAATAGGTGATGTTTTTCAGAAGGGGAAGGCGCTTGCTAACAGTGCCTGTGACTACAGTTTCTCTGGTACAACTCTCCCCCTGTGCCATCTGCTCTGGGTAACATTAAAAATGGTGGTAAGGACAAAAGCAAAGCAAAAATTTGAGTGCAGGCCCCACTCCTGCATTTGGGTGAGGGCAAAAGCAGCAGCGTCACTCTGGGATGTGCCGCTTGCCTCATTTTTTGGTCATCTTTGAAGAGTAAGACAAGTACAGCACTGATGAGGTGTGGGGTTCAGATCTAGCTTTATTTCTCTTTTTTAAGTCATAGTTTTCAGAGGAAAATAAAGAAAAAAAAGAAACCATGTATCTACACTGTGACGTGCGTCTCCCGTCTTCTTCAGAGCAAAGGCAAGGACTTACTTAGCAGTGAAGATAAGATAAACGCAGAACGTGCTAAGAAGTTTTACAGGATACAGCTAAGCTCTCATCTCACTTATGTTCAGTCAAATCCAGGGTAACTCTTCTGAAATCAGGGAAGAGAGTACAAATTTTCCTGGTGAAGGTAAGATCAGTATCTAGCCTGGAGTGCTAAAGAATTTTGGAAAGCATTTGGGCAAAAATATTGACCTTTTTGCCCTACTTGAGAACACATAAAGTTTAATTGGAAATATTTAATTAAAATGAAACTGAAAACATATTTCTAATACTTATTACTAGTAATAATCTTGAGTAATCATTATGTCTACAAGACCAGCCTTTGGTACTGCACTTACCCTCTAGTCTACAGTGGTGCAAAAATTAAACAAAATGAAGAAATTATGGAGCAAGACAGCAAGTACAGTATGAAATCCTCCTCCCAAGAGCCTCTGTGAGCTTCAGAAAGGCCATTCGGAGTATTGAATCAAAAGCAGGGGAGCTACAGGTAGGTAACCCATAGTATACTCTTTAGTAATTTGGGATTTCTCACCTTGGAAATCCACAAGTAACTCTCTATTTCTACATCTGCAAATGCCCTTTAGGAAGGGAGTGACTGGGTCAAGGCAGGATGATAGGGATAGCTGAGACTGGGGATCTTACTAATATGCAAAAAATCCTTCAAAGACTGGGAGCTTTCAGGATCAAAGATGCCCCAGCTGACTGACTTGTCCATCTATGCTTCTCTGTCTGCAGAACTCTGTGTGGGTCTATCTGCAAAATAAAACTTCCTGCCCTTATTTTAGATCGGTTGCTGAAAGCCTATTTTGGATGTGACTGTCCAGACTGACCTTGCCAGACCTCTATCAGCAGCTAATTTAAGCCAGCTAAAAAAACTGTGGGTGGTCACAGTGCAGGGCGAGCAGTAGTATGGGGGCACCAGTGCGATTTAGAAGAGCAAGTTCCTACTTGGGCCAAGCTGTAGAAGGCATCTACTGGATCCTCTCCTGGTGTCAATGGGGCCCCCAGACCCAGCACAAAAGCCAGTTTGCTGGGAAAGCAGCCTGACAGATTAGGGAAAAAATAAAATTAAAACATAAAATAAATAAAAAAGCACCTTGGACTGCAAAGCCCAGTGCTGGCCCCAGCTGCTTCATGGAAAGCAAATGGACAGGAAAACCCAATGTGACTGGCCAAGGGGTGAGTCCTGGCCACAGGGGGTCCCAGTGGGGTTGGTCACACAAGAACCCCCTCCCTGGGTGCATGGCTGGGGAGCTGCTGTGTCCGGCTGAGCCCTGCTGCCACAGCATCCCCTGGGACAGTGGGCACCTGGGGGTGAGATAAAGCAGACTCCAGGCTGTTTTATCTTATGCAAGGGGTTGGCCCCGGGAGCAGGAAAGTGTAAAGGTGGTTTAAAAACCACAGCTTTTTTCTGTTGTTGGGTTGGGTTTTTTTTCCTTCTCTGAACATCTGGGCCTCTCCTGTAGTGTGTGCTGTGGGCAGAGCAGACTCTCTGGCCCTGAACCTGCAATGCCCAGAGGAGAACCAAAGCTTACACAACTCTAAGCAGATAAAAACACTGGAGGGAGGGGAGGTGGAAAGTTAAAACAATAAGGAGAAATTTGTATTTAAAATGCATGTCCCTATCTGTTTAGAACAAATGTTTCTGTTGTATGGAGAGATTTTAAACACCCAAGAAGAGCTAGATTTCCTGTTAAATTCAGTGAGATTTGGGTGCATTGGTCTAGGAATACAGCAGTCCAAACAGAAGTAACAAAGCACTTCCTATGGGTTTGGAGGCAACACCCCTGAGCACCAGTGACTTCCAAAGCTTTACATCCCAGGCAGAAAGTGACCTCTCTTCTCCCCTGCTGACCCTACAAACTCAGCCCTGGCTGGCAGCTCCCGCCAGCCCCAGAGGTGAGACAGGGACGGAGGGAGGGGGAGAGCCTTCCCCTCCTCCCCGGGTTCATAACCAGTGAAGTTTTCGTCTCGTTACGCTTTTAATACAAGTAAATCCAAATAACTGGGCAGTAATGAATTATAAATGGAACAAAAATGAATATACTATTAATACTACTCCCGGAAGGGGATAAAAGGGATCAGCAGCTTTATCCCATGGTGCAGCTGAGAACTGACAGGCTGACCTTCAGAGGCCACTCTGTTTTCATAAGGGAAGGAAAAATCCCTGGTGAAGGCAAGGTGATATTTTAACTGCTCCTGCGGCCCCATGCTAAAGAGCCCCGTCTGCAGCCCCACACACCACGGCTCAATCCAGCAGACTGTGGCTCCTTCCCCTAACATAATTACTCATAAGAGGCACAGTCCTAAAATGGATGCAGAAAGGATGCTCTTGCTTCACAAGTGAACTACCTCTCCCTCTGCTTCTTTGGTGAAATACGCTCATATAAAAGAAGGATTAAACCAAATTTGATGCTTAACAATCTCCAGGCCCTTTGGCGCTCCTGCAGACTGACCCCCATGGCTGCCACAGGGCAACGGGGAGGAAAAACAAAGCCAAAAGCGCAGCCTGCCCCAGCACTGACCTTCCCGCAGCCAGGTGCCACAGGGCTCCTGGGCCTCTGATAATACCCCGGCACAGCACAGCGCTGCTGCTCCGCAGGAATGCCAGGAGATAAGGGCAGTGTTTTTTGAATTATTTCCTCTGAGTAGGTTTGAGAGAGGGGAAGGGGTGCAGTCACGTGGCAAGTGAGCCCCTGCCTCCTCATTTCTCTGGAGCTGATAAGGGGCTCAGCAGGGATCATCTCTGATTTTTGTTTTTAACTCCACCCATAAGGACTAATCCAGAAAGTTGCTAAGCACTGTAGACCCCTCTAATCCTCAAGCACTAGCGAAAGCAAACTGGACAAATGCTTAAATTCTTTTATACACTTTGAAGTGCAGTTAAACTCCATCAAATGCTGAAATCCAAGAGGCTTCAATCCGAGTTACAGCAGGCACTTCCACAGTTTTTCACATAGTCACTTCCAGGGCCTCTCTGGCCGTGGTGCCTGCGAGGGGCAGCCGGCGCCAGGGCATGCTCCTGAGACCAGTGCAGACCAGTGGTCAGACCCAAGGGTTGATCTGAACTGCAGCAAACAGAACAAAAAAAAACCCCCAAACTTTGTTGGTGGTCTGCAATAGAGTTTCTTTGGTCACCAGTCTCATTATGAATTTCTACAGATTTCCAATTTTTTTTTCTAAAGGTGATTCTCTCCTGTTTGCTCGAGGAAAAGCCTGCAGAAACCGCCAAGGGACAACTGCACAGAGCAAGGGATCTGGGCAAACCAGGAGAAATATTCTTGTTTTTCTCTCACCTTCTGCAGTGCCAGTAATGTCTGGTGCCACCTGCAAGGCAGTAGGTACACAGAGATTCAGAGTAAGCGCTTGTGCTGAGAGCCTCTGGCAAGGGCTGTCACATGGCATTAAAGCCAGCATGAAGCTTTACCTTGATGTGGGCGGGACCAGGATGGAGACACCACCATATTCAGTTCAAATTTGTTAAAAAGTTTGGAAAGCAGCAGGAGGTCATTTTCAAAAATGACTTGGCTAATTTGAGCAGAAAGGAAGGAGAGGTTTCTTTTCTGAGAGTGTTTAACTGGAAGTGCTTGAAAAGGGACAGATTTTCTTCTCAATGGGCACATGCTTGGGCTGAAATCAGCCTTGCCAATGCACTTTCATCATCTTCCTTGTCTTTGACTTGGCATGATCAGTTTTAGCACAAATGAATCACTTCCAGGTTAACCTTTTTCTCTATTGCCTTCCCTCTGCCCCATGGCAGAGCAGGCATGTTCTGCCTGCTGTGGCACCCCAGGAGACACCGAGATAAACAGCCATATAGGGTTGAAATTAGATCATCGACGGCATTTCAAGCAAAGCAAAAAAAAAAGAAACCTCCAGCCACATCAGATGAGGACAATCCAACACTTCCCAGAGCCCTCAGTGACACTCATGCTGTTTGCTATTCCACTTATGTCACTCTTCGCCCTTACCAGGATTAGACCATTTGAAATAACAAATTGCTGTTCCTGCACCAATAATTTGGAAACAGCACCAGCTCGTGCCTTTGCCCCTGTGTCTCACAGTTCATCTGACAACTGGAAGGTTATTTCATGGCTAGGATCAGGTCAGTATAGCAGGGAAGTATCCACACAAGATGAAATGTGGATGCAGGCAGCACTCAACAAAACTAATGAAGGGATAAAAGGACCCAACATAGCTCCTTTCACTGCAACATCTAATGTACAAATCTAAATAAAAAACCCTCTTTATGAGGTGCTAGAAGCTTACCTTCATGTATTATTTTTATGTCTGACCTTACCCACTTGACCCTTTCTTGATACAGAAAACCATCCCTGACCATCAGGATTTGCTCACTTTAGCACATTCTGCTTAATGTTTAAGCATCTGTGCATGGGTGGCTGTGAGCAGCCTCTCTTCTCGCAGTTGTGGTGCAATAGGGCTTGTGGGTCTGGTGAAGATCACATTGAGCAGGTGCACACTCACATGGCATGAGCCAAAGTGAAATAAAGTACCTGTCTGTGATGCTTGGGGGTGGTCTCGTGCCTGAGATGCCCTGTCCTCCCACTGACATTCCCAACTGCATGGTGATGGGACACTGCTCGCACTGCACTGCATGACATGTGGCGACACAAAGGGAGATATCTGGAGCCAGGTGATTAATGGGGCTGGGTTTTAGTCCGTATCCCCGTAAGGAAACTGCAGGCCTCCGAGAGAGCTGGGAGGAGATACTCTGCGCCCTGAAGCTGGCAGCGGTGATAAACTGTCCTCCAGCTGTTACCCATGACCTGACGTCCCCAATCTGCTGCTGTCCCCAGCCTGCTGGCCCATGCCCTGCTGCCCCGCAGACCACTTGTGTCAGACTGACTTGGTACCCCCAGCCATCAGCAGCATCTCCCCATCCCACAGCCAGGGTACCACTGTAACCATGGAGACTGGCCCAGCTATGGTCGCCATGGAAACACCCAGTGCTGCTCAGGTTGGCGATGCTCAGGCACTTTGGGGGAGCAGCAAGGGGACTGTCCCCCCTGCTGACGGCACAAGGGTGAGAGCATGACCCCAACCCTAGGAAAACCAACAAAACCCAAACAAGCATCGCAGCAGAGATGCAAAAACAGCATACATCTCTTTGTCCTTGCCCTTGTGCAATGCGGTCTTCCACCAAGAGTGGTAAAATTTCCCAAAGAATCCCCAAGAGCAGAAAAGAAAATGTAGTGTTTCAAGACAACACTGAGAGGTACTGTAAAACTTTGCCCCAGCTGCACTGGCTGGCTCCAGCTCACAAACATCATGGGTCCAGTGCTGCTGCCTTGTGAGACGAACACAGCCCTCAGGTCTGAATAAGCACGTAAAAAGGTTAAAAACTAACTTTCTCCAAAGGATACTAAATGTAAATTGTCATTGCTGCTGCTCTCATCCATGACGTTTTGCATGAGAAAGAAAGTGCTCATTTCTACCAAGACAGAGTCACCTACGTTCATGTTAGGATACATATGCACCTACGGATTTATTTACTACTTTATTGGATGTGCACCCAGCCCTAATTGTCAGTCTATGTCCACTTCAGTCATGGAAAAGTGAGTCAAAAATTACTACAAAGAAAATAATTTCTGGAACATATTTCTATTATAACTTTAAGAAGGCCAGTTTATGCTGGGCTCTGTCAGTAGCAAAATATGGCATTGCATCTCCACTGTCCCTGACCATGGGTAGCGGGGGTGTATTCCAGTGATTACACCAAATCCCCACTGCATTTTGAGGTGAACTATCTAGAATAACCAATTTTAAGAGCATGTCCCTCTTCAGTCTCATGAAGTAGAAGTGAACAGGCTGTAAGAGATGCAATGGGGGGATGTGTTCATACCAGGATCCAGGGTTACCTGCCACATGAGGGATTTAATTACCAGGTTCTACAAACACACCTTGGTACCCACCACCATGAATATCCTGATCCTCACCTCTCTGCCTGAGTTTGCTGCTTTAGCTAGACTGCCTTCTCTTCACTAGTCTGCCATGCTTTCAAGGAAAACACCATTTCTCAAAAAAAGAAAAGTGAAACAGAATATAAAAGTTCAAACTTGAACTTAGGGCACTAAAACTTGGCTTTATATTTTAACAGTGAAAATGTTGTCTTTGCTAAAAAAGCCCTCCAAAGCCTATGGAACTTGAAAGAGACAAGGAAGTTTGTTTTTTTCCCCTCTCTGCATGCAAATATCTTCTACTGAATCTAAAATCTGTAGGAACATCCATGTGAAATACAAATTCTTGGAATGGACTTCAAAGCATTTAAGCTGATATTAGCATTTTTCATAAAGTTACAATTCTTTTATTGTGTTATAAAACCTTACAAATTTTTTAAAAGTTTTTTTGTATTAATGTTATAGACTAGGCAGATAATTTGCATGATTTCAAGGCTGCAGCTACAAATGGTCAGTTGACCAGCTGAATCAGGGTTTGCTCCATTGGCATCTATGCTTGTGACAAGTGGCCTATAGCCATATACTTTCCTCACAAATTTTAGCTTGAAGGGATTCAGAGGCAGCCTTAAAAGAAAAATTTAAACTACATCAAGTGTACAGTGATACTAAAAATCACTTTCCACAGATTGACAAAACAGCTACTCTATCTGTTGGCTTAGAGGCAAATGAGTCCAATTTGATAAAGTCTCAGTATCCAAGGTATAGACACCTACAATTCCTAGAAACGGATATAGAATCCAATCTTGATGAGAACATACATGGGATTTCTGCCTACAGGAAAAAAAAAAAACAACACACCTAATTTTAACATTTTTTTAAAGAGTGGAAATACTGTTTTTTTCAGTTTTTATGATGCAGTGTGATATTATTTCCTCCATTATTTGGCTAATGAAAAATAGTTTAGCTTAAAAACATATTTGGTACATCCTTGGCATTCAGCACTTTTAGTACCTCCAGAAATGGTTTAATTACATAGATCTTGTCCACAAGGTCAGTAAGAAGAAAATTAAAGGGTGTCTGATCCTGATTTACCGTGACTCCCTTTCTCCACTCTTGTACTGTTAAAAGCAGTTTTCCATTGTAACATAATTTATATTCACTTTAAAAATACTCCATGGGGCATGGGGAAATGTGGACTCCATTGAGGATGGTGCAAGCAAATTCTAGCTATGAGGATTTCATCTGGTATAAAAGAGCTGTGTTACTACCTGGAATCAGATGCATAATAAAAGACAGACCCTAAAAAAATGGTTACCTTCAGCATTTTGTGTACAAAGTTAAATTTCCTAGTTTTCTGCTCTACCTAAGCAGAAGTAGCAGAAAATAAGACTTTGAAAGTACCTTATGCCTTGTTCCTCCTTATCTCAATCTGATCCTATGGATGCTAATTGGGCAAAACGCCCATTGAAAGTGATTCACAGGACTCTTGATTGCACTGTGTGAAATTTGCCTTGCTGAATCCTGAGGTTTCCCCAGGCATACAGAGAGCTGCCAACATGGCAGGAGGACTTGTCTACTGCTCTGTACCTTGCCAGCAATGTTGGCTTTACCATGGGCAGGTTGAGGCACCAAAGCACTGCTTTGGTCAAGGAAGAGGGTCCAACATCTCCCAGAGGGCCCTTTGCCAATTCAGTGCTCCCACAGACTCCTTTTACTGAGGACTTGTTTTGGAAAAGCGACCGCAAGGCAGGTTTTGCATTTTTCTGCAGGGCTAGGGGGTCAGGAAGGAGAAATTCTCTAAAGCAAAATAGTCGGAGAGAAAAAAAAATCCCTTAAAGGGGAAGTAGGCTGTGGCTACAGGAATGCCTATCTCTTTAAAAAAACCTCAGTAAGTTATGTTACTTTAAATTTTTCAGCTGCCACCCTCTGAAGAAGCACGCATTTCACTTTATCATCTAAAGGAAAGAGTAAATTGAGCACCATAAATCGGAGTTGTGCTTACGGTGAAGGTGCTGTTTATCTGTCTGATATTTAGACTGACCTTTGCTGGGTCATGGAGTTTGTCTGTCTGCAAATCCTCAAATCTCAAACAGAGAACACTCTGCCGAGAACCAACTGACCCGCAGGGAGATGAAATATTATCTCCTTCACTGTATACACCTTTTTCCCCGGGAGCCTCACCAGCGCCATGGCTTTGTCTGCAGCCTCTCGCAGGGTTACGCATCCGTCCGCTCTTAGCACGCCCCTGCCAGCCGTCACCCAGGGATGCTTGCTGGTCCCGGCATGGCAGCTTTGGCCCTTCCCTCCGTGTCAGCACCACAGTTCGTGCTTGGGCTGTTCACTCTCATGTGTTTGATCAGCAGATGCAAAACCTGGCAGATCCTCACCACATACTAACTCCAGTCCCAGTTTATCCCCGAAGATGTCTGTTTCTGCTCCCTGCTTGCACACAGTGGCAAAACCTGGGCAAAGCCCAACCGAGGGAAATCTCAGAAGCAAACACATGCAGCTCACATCCCAGCTCCATTTTGTTTTACCAGCCCATTTTTCCCAGTGTCACTTCCTTCCCTCCTTCAAACATTGCAGGTTTGTTTTTTTTAAATCATCATAAAGATGATCATGCAACAAAGATGGCATCAGCGCTACCTTTTGTTATCCTGAGAAAAATGTATCACTTTTTTGGCCAACCATCTCCATTGACAGTGCTTAAGAGTCAGTGCTAGAGCTCATGCTTTCCCCTTGCTTAGCCTTCCAAATCCTTTTGCAAACATTCAAATAAACAGCCCTAGGAAATAAGTATTAATAAATGCATTTTACAGAGCTTGATTTAGTCCAGCCAGTAGGAGTTATGCACACGTGAATTAGTAGCAGACTCAGAAAAGCAGTCCATGTGCTTCAAGTCCAAGTGCTTCCAGACAAAAACTGGCTGCAGTCACTTCCCAAGTATCCCAGAAAAACAGGCTCCTGCCTCACCAGTCAGTTCCCTCGCAAATTTCTTGCAACAGCATGAGCTCCTTAAAATAGTGAGGTTCACCAAAGTGGGCTGAAATCTGGTGTACCCTGATTTCTATCCATCCAGGAAGCTGCATCCAGTGCAACATCTCTGGTCCTTCCCTCCAGCTGCAGGAGGATTCCCTTAACGAGTTAACACTAAATAAAGCAACAGGCAAGATTTGTGAAGGAACAGGCCAGAGGACTGTCAGGCCAATCTTCACACAATGATGGCTTATTCACAAAAACTAGGCTTTGAACAACCTAATTAGGACTAAGAATACATCATCTGGACAGTACTGAGAAAAGTGAAATATGTTGCAAGCGTCGACACTCTCTATTGTTTCCAGATATCAGCTGAGGAGCCAACGAAATTTCCTTCCCCGAGCTGGAAAAGGGCACAGCAGGCTCCACGTGCGTCTGCTTTTATAATCTGAGAACATCCCAGTGCAAACCTGGGTCTCAGGCGCAGCTGGGTCCTTTCCCATGTTACAAACCAGCCCACACACTATACCCCAGTCCACCAAGACCTAAGCCAGCTCCAGTAATGGCCACAGTGATCACTCCACTCCCTAAAGTTAAAGCCCAGGACTCCAACCCAGCCTTAAACTCCCCTTTAAAGGTGCAACTGGCGGTACAGTGCCTGCAGGCAACAGCTACCCAACCAACCATCAGTCCTTGCTCAGGTCCCTTTGGCTGATGCCCTGCACCGAGGGCCGTGCATGGTGCAGGGCTGCAAGAGGGTTATTGCCCACAACACTGAGAGCAAGGAGCACAGCAATTTCATCCAGCACCACAGCAATCACAGAGCTGAGCACGTTTCCTTTCCCGTGGAGGATTTCCCTACCCACATCTCCACCGCTGGCCTTCCTGCCACTAGCCGAAAGGTAACTTGTTGAGGCCCAAGTGTGAACTGGAAGAGTTAATCCTTCAGCATTTCAGCACAGACGGAGCTGGTGAAGACTTTCCTTCTTCAAAAGTACAATTGTTGTTCCATTTCCCTCAGGTACAGATTCATTAGCTCTTGACTGGCTCTCCTTGCTCCCTGACTACTTGTGGAAAAAGCCATTTACCCTGGTGAATGTCAAGGTTAGTTCAAACCGTCCTTGTCATCAGTCTCTCTGGCAGAAGGTCAGGGAGAAGGTTTCCTCAAATGGGCAGCATCAAACAAAGCAGAGACTGACTTAACTCACCCAAGGAAAGGAGACCTTCCCTGTGAGGTGATAAACATTCCCCTGGGCAAAGAGGACAAGAGATTAACTCCTCTCTCTCCTCCCAACTCCTGTTGGACTGGCTTCTACTAGCAACCTATGTGCCCATGGGCCCGATCACATCCCCATGTCCCTTTGGTGGTCAAGACCACAATGGGCGCACTGATCCTTGCAGGGAAGATTCATCCTCAAAAGATGTTACCCAGCAGCTGTTAGCTTATGTCCATCTTTTTTTATTATTGTTTTAAACGTTTAATTCTTACACCTCCAGCACTACAAGGCCATGCGGTGATGTCTTCAAGGTGGTGGGAATGACTCTATATATGCAGAGGCACATATGGTACTTAATAAAAAAGAAAAAAAGAAAAAAAAATCTTGCAAAGCCTCTGTACCCTTTTGTGTGCTGTGAGTGAGACGGCTCAAGGGATAATTAATGTTAAAAGGAAATAGTTATGGAGGTAACACTTTTGATAAGAATACCATGGGCAAATTACAGGAAAAACTCTCCTGCACCTGGAACAGGCTTCATCCACAGGGCTTTAGCATAAGAAAACGAATGGGAAAGCAAGAGAGGAGACTTTCAGTGCTGCTTTTACGCTCTCTGTTCACATGGAAAGAATTAGAGGAATTTTTAAGCAGGAGGGAAAGGGAGTAGATTATAAACAGCCTCATCACAGGAAAACACCAAGGTTTTGACCACTCAATCTTGCAGTGTTACCAGCTTGCTTCTAAGGTTTCCGCTGCAGCTCTACCCCCTTCAAGGCCATGGCACACGGGCCACCTCCCAAGAGTCCCAGCCAGAGACCCACCTCTGCCACCCTGATGCCCATATGAGGGGCCTGGAACCACTGGAAAGCAGAAAGGATGGACATGTCCTTATTGCAAAAGCATGAGGAGCACACCCCTTGGCAAGTACTACAAACATGATGAGAAAGAATAAAGATTAAAAAAAATTAAGTCTCCAGTGTTTGCTGTCCTATAGCGTTTATCAGCTAAAAGACTGACAGTCTTCTGTAAAAAGCTCATTAGAAATCTTAACACAGAAGGAAAACATCTTGCAATTACACAGATTCAATTGAAAATCTTTCTGGAGATCGTATTAGTTTTTGAGTTCTCTCATTCAGCTAAAAGACAATGGAGAAGCTTGGTTTGAGACTTCCATTGCAGAAAAACTGTCTTGTAAAGAAATACTTATCTACAGTCAATTAGACATTAGCCAGTGCCTTGAAGTTTAGAGAAGCTGAGCTTCTTCAATAAGGTCTATTTTGAATGAATATTTCAGCCGAGGTCACACACAACACCCAGACCTCACTTCAGACTTCTCTGCCCTCACAATAACAAACATGGTTTATGGTATTTCTAATTTGTGGAGCTTTCTGAGAGATCAGCAGATCAAAAATGTAAATGGCTTCAGCCCTCAGGTCAAGCAGGCAAGCTGTGCCAGTGTGTGAAGGAAACAAGTATGGCATTTCACGAAACATTGTTTCCCGGAATAAGTGCTCTCGGTTTCCAAATACGCTAATGGCGGGTTTAAAGAGGATGCTGTGAATCCCCGCCTCCCCCAAATTTCCTCTGGGTTGCATCTGGAGAGCAGACCGTGAAACTGTACAGCCTGAGACTGTTAGGAGAGAGATCTGTCTACCTGAGGGCCCAGGCATGGGCCTATTTTTGTTTACTGCATGTTTCAACACCTGTCTGAATTTCCCCGGATGGAATTCAAAAGACCTTGTGCATTTTATCCATGTGCAAATGAAATACTGAAAAAAACTCTTCCCCAGTTTTATTGTCTGCAAGACTCCTTCCACAATAACTCTCCACTTGTAACACACTTCAGCAAAATGAAGCCAGAGACGTACAAGACCTATCCTGTCTAATTCCATTAGAGGCTGGGAGCATGCCTATCAGTTTGAAAGTAGGTTGAGGCCTTTTCATGTTCATTCAGTTTTCAGGTTTCATTTTTATACATGCACACATACATATTATGGGTGGGGCTAATAGCGCTGTCTATTATTAAGGTTCTATGACACTTCCCATTATAAGAGACTGCTTCATTTGCTTATAACTTTGCCAAACTCAAAACAGACTTCTGTAACTACAGCTTCCAGCTGTTGGAAGAGAGGCCTTGGAGAAAAGAACAGGAGTCAGTTTTCCCTGGGTATCTCCAGGTCTGAGTGACACAGAAAAGGAAAAAACGTCATTTAAAGTGGGAGGGGGAAGAAGACATGTGAGGAAGACTGTAAGAATGGAAAGAAATTAATGGGATAACAGGTCAAGCAAAATTGAAATATGAGATGGGAAAGATGGTTACAGCTGTTTTTGCTAGGTGGACGTGGACTCTGCAGTGAGGAACTAACGCTAAAGACACGCTGTGCCTGGCCAAGCAAGGAGACTGGAAGGCACCTGCTAGCAGCAAAACAGAGGAGCTGGATGAGGACAAAATGGTGGAGCAGGCTGGGTGAGGAAGCAGGAACAGGATCCAACTGAAGTATTGGTGCAGAAGGTTGCTGAATCACACCAGTAGGTCTCTGTCAATGGGAAAATGTCAGGGATGTCCCAGGAAAAACTTTGAATGAATTTCCCAACCGTGGAAAAACAAAAACAGTACAAAGCTGAATTCAACAGACATGAAGTCTCCTTTGCTTAGAAACAGGCACTATTTGGGCTCATCAGTATATACAGCAATAGAGGTGGAAAAAGTCTTATAAGGTCTTCCAGCCACCTTATCAAAAAACTGCATCAATTTCTGCCATTGCTGCCAGTATAAACACTGAGTATGGAAAAATATTTCATACAACTATAATTAAGATTACAAAAATTCATACAGCTATTGTTGTTCAAAACAAACTGAGAAAATGCATTAGCTCCTAGATATTAAAGAATTTTTCTCACCCACTGCCCTACACTATGAGAAACAAGAGTCTACATTGACAAAAACTACCTGAGTGAGTGAAGCAGAGAGAGCTACCAAAGGAAGCCAGCCTAATCCACAAGTAGTCAAGCGCAAGTGCTCACTTTGAGTGTGCCAGTGTCCCTGGAAAGGCAGATGAGTACTGAGGTGCCCCAAACCCATAGTCAGTTCTGTAAATGCAAGTTAAAGCTTCCCTATTGCATTACTGTATTTCTAGACATAACTCGGGAACTATTTGGATAGCCTAGGATTTACAAAGAAGAAAAGAGAAAAAAGAGAAAAGAGAAAAAAAAAAAAAAGAAAAAAAGAAAAAGAAAGCAAGATCAGTAGGCAAAATTAGACTGGGTGCAAATGGGAGAAGGTTAAAACTAGTCTTTTGCCTTCATGGTTGGAGCTGGGAGCCACGAGAGCATCTCAGGGCAGGAACACTCCACTGTGCAGATAATTTGAGTCAAAATGAAGCTCTGCACTGACAGATAGCTAAGTACAACAACAATTATAATAATAAAAGCCAGGCCCTAGTACATGCTGCATGTACAGACATTCCTTGCCCTTGAAAATAGCAACAAGATGGTAGAGAGCTCTGTGTAACTATCACTTAGTAAACTAAAAAATGTGTAAGCTCAGAATGCATGTGTCTTTCCAGATGAATTAAAGAGAGGAGTTAGCTGATGCAAAGTCTTAAACACAGGTTTGAAATGGCAAGTACACTGTAATGCATTGGAAGATGCACTGTGGTTTTGCAAAAGGAGCAAAATGGAAGGTATTATTAATAAGGATTCATACATTATATAGAAAAGGACATCGCTTAAAATTTTTTTTTAACCAAGTGGCATTTCATGTTGCAGTTTTAAGGTGTTTGCTTCTGTTGTTGGTGACTGACTGCTAACAATTGTTTTGGACCACACTCTCGACCCAGAGCTTGAAGCAGACCCCAGGCATACTGAGTCACCACATTCCTCTGACATACTGGGTAATGGAAACGGTGAAAGGGTGAAATCTAAAACCAAAACCACTGCCAAAAAATAAATAAGAAATAGGGTTTGGAAGGGATATAAACATTATTCTTGAGGGTTTCAGACAACCTCTAACTACTAGTGGCTTGGGTGAAGTCTTCCTGTGGACAGACTGTTCTACATCTAATTTCTTGCATCTTCCTTTGGCCCATTTGATGCAGATTAAAATCACTGCCCATCTGATGCAGTGAGGCAAACTGTACATAATAAAAAACTGAAAAGCCATGTTGTTCCTTCAGCTGTAAGTCCTTCCCCAAAGTGCAGCAGATGAAAGTTGCAGCCTCTGTCCCATGGTAGGTGTCTCCACTGGGAATCTACAGCTCTTGGGCTGAAACTCAGATTGTGGCTGGAGGTGAGCTTGGCCACAAAACATGGATATTCCATACATTTTCTTGCAGAAAAAAATAATATTAGATACAAAAGGAGAAATCTAAAAAAAAAAAAAAGTGAAATTTAAGTCAAGTTCTTAAAATTTAGGAAATGCAAAACTGAAAGTTGCCTGGTCAACTTTAATTTAGACTTCTTCCTTGTACAGTGGCATTTTGATTCAGTCTTCAATTACATGATCACTTAATGTTTGTTTCACAAGATCATTTCCTCATTCAGTGCAAAGCAGTTGCCCAGGCAACCTTCATCTTTGCATTTTCAAATTTTGAGTGCTCAATTCAACAGTCTTTTTTTTTTTTTTTTTT
>Ga0065711_1030075_pt1 | contig 33842 bp, 12 predicted proteins | sample Hoacrofraction12_FD_59098 | JGI IMG/M metagenome (GOLD analysis project Ga0065711, IMG submission 59098) | Hoatzin crop microbial communities from Cojedes, Venezuela - Epithelial fraction 12 v2 (version 2) | ecosystem: Host-associated > Birds > Digestive system > Esophagus > Crop | place...
CGACAGGACAAGGGGCAATGGGCACAAACTGAGGCACAGGAAGTTCCGTCTGAACATGAGGAAGAACTTCTTCCCTCTGAGGGTGACGGAGCACTGGAACAAGCTGCCCAGGGAGGTTGTGGAGTCTCTTTCTCTGGAGATATTCAAGACCTGCCTGGACAAGGTCCTGTGCAGCCTACTGTAGGTGACCCTGCTTCGGCAGGAGGGTTGGACTAGGTGACCCACAGAGGTCCCTTCCAACCGCTACCATTCTGTGATTCTGTGATTCTGTAACATCTTCATGACAAACTCCTGCCCTACAAGTAGGGAAAATGAAGTTCAAGATGGTGGTGTGGCCCCTTCAGTTTGCATGCAAACCACTTGAGAGTGCAATTCAAGACTTTCAACATTCAGTCTATCATGCTCTCCCACAGATTGCACAGTTGGATAGCACCAGGGCTATGACAAGAAAAGAGACAAGCCTTTGTTAAGTATCGTCCGTTGCTCGCTGACCTTAATTAAAGATTTGGAAGGCTGTGCAGTACTTGGCTACGATTTAGAAGGAGACCGTGTTCATACGTGTCAGGCTAATAATACTGACAGGCAGGAGCAATAGTGAATCTGTTACTTGTTACAGTAACCTAGCGACACTACCACATCTTTTTGAAAAATGAGGTATATAAACCCACAAATTTCTGTTTAGTACTAAAATTGTATTTTAGTATCAAAATAGTAGAAGTAAGGAAAAAATCACTGAAATTCAAAGTTAAAGTCAAGAAAAGCCATTCCTGATATCTCTGATACTCAGCATCTCTATTCACTCTATTGAAGTCCATTTTTTAATGTTTTATCCTAATGTGGTTTATATCGGCCACTGTAGGATTTTTGTGTGATGTATGTGTCAAACCACCATGGACTGGAATAGGCCGGGAATACACAGAATAGTCCACTATCACACTTCCAGCTTCCACAGAAATATCTTTCAAGTCACAGCTTCTTCTAGGTCCAATAACATTGGCCTGGGTGTTACCCAAGCCCTGGCCTATCAGACCCAGTGCAAGTCACAGTACCTGATGCTATAATTTGGTTAATATCCACTTTGTTCTCAAGCTCCCCAGTAAATGATATTAAAAATGAATGGCTTATTCTGTTTTCTGTCATTGTTCTGTAGGTGTCCAGGTCTTTGATCAATTGCACTGGCTTGAGTATGATTTACTTGTATTATAAAACTAATGAGTTTTTATTTACATGGAGGCAACACAGCACCAGTACTAAAAGTCTCACATTTTCAACATACATTAACTAATATCGAGATTTCAAGGCTTCTTAGAGGGTGGATCCAACACTCAGTATCCAAACTTCCATAAACAGCTTAAATCAAGCTCCAAGTCTGGCAAACATGCAGGTAGGCTTTTTTTTTTTTTTCTTTTTACCTACTCTGCAGAGGAAAGCCCAGCTCTCCATCCGAGTAACACAATCTGGGTTAGGGTGTTCAACAAATGCAAATTCCTTTCCAGGTTGTATCTAGGTCTACATTTCACGTTATAGCTTCTATCTTCAACTACAATGAAGGAAAATGAAAACTATTTTAGTCCAGGTGAAATCAAATGAAACCAAATGAAAAATACTGGCTACTAAATTTCTGCTTTGTCTGACCATCACTGGTAGGACCTTTTTCTGCTTGTCACTCAGTATTTTCATTGAGAGCAGGATTGTTTTATATCCTCCATTGTGTCTCAGAAGAGTTGGCCTGTTTTGTTCCAGGAACAACAGTTCTTGTTATCATAAAAGCTGTCTCACTGAGCTAGCTGAAGTCAGTTCAGGGAGTTCAGATAATCCATTTTCAGAGAAGACTCCAAATGCTGTTTGCAATGAGATGTCACTTCACAGCAAGACAAGTTGAGATCAGGAGTTGGAAGGCTTTCCTGAAGACCTGAGAGACTGACTTTCTCTGGGGACAGAGGAAACATTAAATATTTGTTCTACAGATTGATACGTAAGACCACAAAAGGTTATTTTACTGCCTTCAAGCTGTCAACCACACAAATCTCATCTCTTTATCTTTTGTAGGTAGAGGCATTAATTAACTTGAGATCTGCCTACAGAGAGGAGCAAGAATTACTACAGTGACAAGATGAAAAGGTAAATAAGAGAAATATCAGAGTCTGAGAGTATATAACATCCATGCATCCTGCAGGGTATGAAGTGCTGATATCATTACAAAGAGAAACTTACATCCCAGGTAGCATTATGAGACTCTAATGTAGTAGAGTCTGAATATCCTGGTCTTGAAGATGTCCACCGGAACCAAGAAGGACAAGTGTGTATTCATTTGGTTTGTCAAATAATTTTGTAAGAGAGTGATGATGTCATTAATGCTTAAGGAAGTCACATGTCTAGGGATATAATCACAGAACTCTAAAAATGTCTTGGGTATATATCAGAGGTAATGGACAGATAGTTCACAAAGATTAGAAACAGAAAATGAGGCTTAGATCTGACTGGAGGATGTTGTCCCCCTCATGTCTGCTAATCCCTCTCCCCAAAATAACTAAACCTTTCATGTTATTTTTTGTTTAAATATAAACCTTCAGGATTTGGGTGCTTGCCTGAAAGTGAGTATTCAACAAAACTCAGATGTTTTTCATGCACGTTACCCATTAAGTATTTTTTTTATCAATTTAGGTAAAAAAAAATTATCAAAAGCATTAAATGCTCGCTTTTTCTCTAAGCGAAGGGTAGTACTTGGAAAGGCATAAGAACTGCAAAGGTTTGAAAAATGTAACTATTTTCTTTGGAAGGAGTCAAAGACAAAGGGTATGGTATTTAAATTGACTTGCCTGTTCTGCTCTTTGCTGAGAGAAAGCTGTACAGGATTGCATTGCATTATACAAACTTTCCCAAACTACTAAAACAGTGTGTAACAGGAGTATTACTATAATGAATTTTGTCCATAATCTGCAACACAGATATTGAAGTTCCTATTGGAAAAAAAAAATAAAAATCAGTGAGAACTAAAATATATAGGAAAGTAAATTTAGAAGGAATTAGGAACTTGATTTTGTGTGTGATCCTGGAAGGAACGAATAATGAGGAACATGACTAACAATAAGTATGAGAAGATAGTGAAGAAAGAGAAATTATACAGAGTGAGGGAGGAAAGGCATATGTAGGACCAATAAGAATCAATTAGAAATGTTTATGCTGATTTCAGGGGAACCTTCCTGACAGCTAGACCTATCAATCCATTACTGAGCTCCCAAACACAGCTCTGTTTCTCAATTCTTTCTCTACTCTGACTTTTCCTGAGAATGTTCATCTCTTGCATGAGAGTGAAGGACAGCATCATTTCTTTCCCTAGTTAGTTGTCACATACTGGTCAAAACCGTTGTGATATTTAAGCCTAAGTCACGAGTGCAGCATTTTACACCCTTTTTGCCATTTAAAAGGACTGCATAATCCGAAAGTTTTTGAACTCAAAATTTCATATTTAACTTTAGCTGTAGAATAGGTGCTTTCTGTATTAAATGAGACAGTTACATTTAGCCTGGGTGAATACCATACTCTTGTTGTTGAGGAACTCTGTTTCAAAGAGAATCAATATGAGATAGAGAGAGAGGGAGAAAAACCCAAAAAACTTACAGGGCTTTGATTTTAGTTGCTGTCTGCCCCATGACAATAGCAAATTAAGCAGCTAAAACCCTACAGCAAATGTATTTAACTGAAACAGCAAAAAATAATCTTGTAGGCTTCAGCTCAGTCCTACAAGGTTCCTGTTGCCTCATAAGGGACCCTATCCCATGCTCAGATTGTAGCTTGCCTTTGGTGCTCCTTCCGGCCCACAACTCAGACAGCTCTGTTCTTTTTGTGTCCAAATGCCTAACTGTATGTTCCCTATATACAAAATGAGGACAATTTATCATTATCTCGCTAAGGCTTTGAAAGACTCTGTGCCCAGTATTGGTTCTGACTGAAAGCCCATGAATTCCTAAGACTGATGCTGGCATAACCATTGCCCAATATTGGTTCTGACTGAAAGCCCATGAATTCCTAAGACTGATGCTGGCATAACCATGTATCTTCCCTTTTAAGTCAAATAATATTTTCCCATAAATATTTTGAAGTCAAATCTAACAAGATTTTAGAAATTAAACTAAAAAGTGAAGCATTTAGAATATGTTTGTTTTAACAGTTTGGATTGCAATAGTTTAATTCTGACATTTCAATGTTTCTGAAATTAAACTTGTTTAATTTTGAAGAAATATTGAATAGCTACAACGAAGTACTTCATAATTGTGATGGAATGACACATCAAAATCAAAATAAAAAAAACAGTAATTGAACTTGCATTTGGGGTAGAAAGACACATTATTTGGTTTTCATTTCACAGGAATCATTGGAGATCCCAACTCCTTCCCAGCTCTTCATTTGAAGACATAACAGTTTCACAGACAGAGAGGCTTCCTTATGTAAACTCCAGGAAAGACACCCAAAAGGGGCTATATCTGAGGCTCCTCCATTCAATGATGATGAAAAGCCTGCTCCAATTTATTTTGTGTTTATTACTATCAGAGAATGTCACACTGATTTTCACAGGTGCAGGTACTTTCCCATTGCTTACTAAATCTGCAAATAGCGTTATTGCTCTTCCAGCTCAGACAACGGCTTTTGTCTTGGTGATATGAATATTCAAATGTTGTTTGCCTTTCACATTTCTAACCCACTGCCACCTAACCATGCTCACTGTGATTGGATTTGCTTGGTCTTCTGGGACTAGGGAAGGTAGAATGTAGATGAGGAAGGATTATATAAAGGTAATGGTCAAATCTCTAGTGAACCTTGAAAATCACAGTCCATGAGCCTGAAGAGGTCTGGCAGAAATGTGGCCAAAAGCCATTCAGAAACCAGCACAGAGAGGACAAAGTGTTTCAAAGGCCGTAACTTGCCCTTCTGGAACTACTCAGGTCTTCCTCAATCTCATTCCCTTCCCTTCATGCACGATCCTGAAATGGTTTTGAATAAGGAGTGCATAAAATCAGCTGGGTTCTTTTGGGGGGGTTACCTATGGACATAGAGGAGCTACAGCTGTCTTACTCCTGTGTCAACACTGTATTCTGAACACAATGAATCACAGCACAGGACTTCGTAAACCCTTGTAAAAATTGCAGCTTTCTACACTTCTCCAGTCCTGAGACAGAAGTGACCAGGAACCACCCGATCCTTGTGCAATCTTGCTTTGGCAAGAACAGAGCAATCCCCTGGACATACTAGTGCCAAAGAACACCATGGGCTACACAACCCACTGTCATATCTCCAGCTATTACAGAAGGTGTTGTTGCAGATGGGATGATAAATGCATCTGAAATGTGTCTGCCCCTAACGTACTGGAAGACTGAGTTGGCAGAGATACAGGGTATCTCTTAAGATAGAATGCAGCAAGGTTACTACCTTGTCAGCAAAATGTCATCATCTTCACCCAGGGAAAGCTCCCAGGGAATTGTTTACGGAGGGACTGTATGAAAAGTTAGTTAAGGATTGCACAGTTAGTCCCTGAATAATGTTGATCTGCACAAAGAGAAAATGAAGATGATTCTTTTTCCTTGGTGAGCAGAGGAGGAAGACTAGCTCTTCTGAGCTCAGGTGAGGATTTTCTAGCTTTTCCTTTTAAAGAAACAGCTTGAGTTAAAGATGGGGTTATTATACTGGCAATTATATTGTCCCACTTTAAATTTAGCAGGAGTCTGTAGATTGCTTTCATGGTGTTTTGAAACCAGCTGGTGGCTGTGTTGGCTGACTATCTGAGTTATTAGTGAAAGATTTGGCACACTGTTAATCACTGTGCACTCCCATTGCCATCTTTGGCAAGAAATTTTACTTCCTTAAGGAATTTCCCATTCTGCAAATCAGAGTTAATACCAGCCAAACACCATCTATCAAGACCAAAGTCTGCCCTACACAACGTGAATTACTTTATTGCATTCATTTCCAGTGATAAGTCTCCTGAATGTCTTGGTTGTTTCTAACATTTACTCAGTTCAGGAAAGCAAAGCAATTCTTCAAAATGAGTTTTCAATTTACACTCTCAAATAGTCTACATTCCATTCCAGCAATACATAATGCATTGGTAGCACACTCTGTATCTTATTCAGGCTGCTTGGATATTAAGACAGTAACCACTTATGTATTGTCATCAGTACTTAGCAGGTTGAGGACAATCTTAGAATTAAAATGACTCTTTATAGGTTTGTATTTGGTAAAGTTAAGATTGACATCAAGACAAACCCAGGAGAAGTAAAAAATAATATACCGTACACTTTTCCTTAGTATGTTCTAGAGAAAAGAAAAGCTTTTTTTAGTCTTCTGATTTCGACCTGCATTGATGCAGCACACTGTCTATGAGAAATGTCAAGCCAACTGTAGTGTAGTTACTACCATCACCTGAGGTCTCATTAGAGCCCAACGCAGGATTTGAAGAAACAAGTGAATCTATGTGCTTACATCTAATCAAAGTTTCCCACATACCAAGTTTCCCATATACCAACCTGTATCTTTTGCCTCTTGACTAATTTCCAGGAACCTTCAAGAGGAGTCTGGATTTTTCTTTTCTATAAACCCTATCAAGTAACGGAAGAAAGAAGATCTTCTACACACTCTTAGTTTTCACTCCAGCCTAAACAAGGCAATTTCCATCTTCATGTAAATGGTGTGCTCTGGCTCCCCGGCTATCTCAACTGTCCTCAGCTGGACTCTCTAGAGTTTGTTGATACATATATTAGCTCGGGGTCTAAAACCAAATGTGGTTATCCAGGAGTGTCCCAGAAAGGCAATAATCACTTCCTTGGACCTCTTTCCTCTTGCTAATGTATCCCTGTATGTGGTTGGCCTGCCGTGACTCAAGGACAAATTACTTATTTATGTTCAACCTGTCATCCACCAGGACCACGAGGTTCTGTTGCTTAGTCAGTTGTCCCTCAGCCTGTAGTGGTTCACAGGGTTTTTGTATCCCCTGTGCAGGACTTTGTCTTCACTGAACTTCTTGAGGTTCATGTAAGCCCATTTCTTCAGCTTGTTAAGATCTACATGAGTGGCAGCCCTGCACTCCACCATGTCAACCACTTTCCCTGATTTGGTTTCATCTACACGCTTGTGAAGGATATACTCTGTCCAGTCATCCAGGTCACCAATGAAAATGCTAAATGTTATTGGTCCTAGCGCTGAACCCTATTGATATGCAAGCACTGAAGTTCTGAATTGGAAGAATATCTTGACCATTTAAATATGTGTATTACAGTGAAAATGTTAGCATAGAACAGAATAGAACAGAACAGAACACAACACAACACAACACAACAGAACTTCAGCTAGCAGGGACCTACAATGATCATCTAGCTCAACTGCCTGACAAATTCAGCGCTGACGAGAAGCTGAAGCATGTTATTAAGGGTATTTTCCAAATACCTCTTAAACACTGACAGGCTTATTAGTCTCCTTTTAGAGAACAGAGATAAGTAACTGTTAGCACCAGGCAGTTTACGTTATTATTTTATTCTGCGCTGAAAAATCCAGCTTTAAAAATACTCCGAACACTGTACTCCTGCTCCACAAACCTGCTCCTTGCATGTGTTTACAAATAGATTTGCTGATTTAAACTAGAAAGATATATTTTTTCCACTGTTGGTCAAGCACAGCCACTACAGCTAAAATTAAAGCTGAGCTTGAGCCTTGTTTGTACACCACCATCAAAAAGTTTACAAAGTCTAAAAAACTTGAGTTTTTACTCCCTCCAGCCCTAAGACGAAGCTGTTTTCCAGCCATGAAGAAGATATTTATGCTTGTCAAAGTCTGAGAGAAAGAGAATTTGGATGATTTCACAAGATGGTTTGCTCATGAACAGCATATGGCATGACCTCTGGAAGCCCTGGTTTAATTTCCCACCATTTCAGAGGAAAAGTTCAAGAGTATGTATTCAAGTATAAACTAATTAGTCATGCTGAAGGACACTTCACTGCTGTAGTGTTGTGTTCACATAGCTACACAGATTTTAAAGACTTAGGCCTTTATGGGCCATGGGCTTTACTGAATACACCAACAGCTCTGTGCTCTCTGTTTTCTTGTGTGAAAGTAACTCTGCCCTATGCTAGATGGGTATAGTGAGGTTTTGTGCAATGGAGATTGGAGGGTTTTCACATACTACATGCAGCTGTGCACCTATAGAAGACAAATACACCAACTCATCTCTGCTGTACTAAAATACATGCCACATAACTTCACCTGGTTAAATTCAGGGTTGTTATTGGCATCATATCTAAATCCAGCAGCATAAGTTTATGTTACAGACACCTGAACTAGCAGTCTAGAACCCCATTTGTGTCAATGGGAGCTAGTCAATATAGCTGGTGAAGCTCAGGCTGATAGTCACAAGACTGCATGTACGCAAGGATAAACTGCACACCATCAACTCTATTCATTGAGTCTTCTCCATTGCTAGAGAGAACACCAGGATGGCATGCTCAGATACTGCCACCAAGCCATAAGCAGCCAGACTGCCTCCAGCCCCGAAAGCTGGCTGGGTTGCTACCAGTGCTCCCTCTGTACTTATTCAAGAGATACAAGCACCTCTATGGGACTGCTCAGCTCAGCTGCAAGTACCCATGTTACACAGGCCTGTATGTCAACCTTTTGGGATGTGTAGTCAAAACAGATTAATCCTGCCCAGAGTTTGTCTGTTTGACAAATGGGCAAAGACAGTCCTGATTCCATGTCAGGTCTTTATCAAAGTAATTGAGGGGATTTATTTCTGGAAACACCTGCCTAGCACTAATTTTCACATAAACATCTGCATTTTGGAGGTGCTAATAACTTGCTGGCGTTGTGACTGAGTGAAGCTTGGCACACATCCTCTCTCTTCTGAAGATGTCTCACTCTGTTTACTCAGGGCTCTTTACCTGTAATGATATACTGTGCCGCTTGTTTAAAAGGTGCTGCTTAATAAATAAAGCCACATTTATGCTTAGCAGATTGAAGAAGCAGCTTTCCTTCTCACAACATCAAGCACAATTTGTCTAATTTTACCATCTTGGTAGGGAAGTCTATCAATTTCAGCTGGAAAAGACCTAGGAAAAAAAACTCTATCTCCTGCTAGAGGTAGCAGCATTGCAAACAACTATAGTGTTTCAGGATTTCCGTTCCCTGTTGTTTTTGCAGTCCTTTGCAGTCCTTACTATATCTGCGAGGGTTACTATGATTTTTTTTTTTTTTTTGGCACCTTAAAAAAGTCTTATGTTAAGTAGAGAAAAAATGCGCACAGGAACAGTTGGCCGTTCCTTACTATCTGCATGAGGTACATGAAAACACACGTAATCAGACTCTCTCATAACATGTCAGGCACCAGGTTTTGTTTGACTGTAATTGCTCCCCTGATTGCCATGCATACAGCCTTGGCACCAGTCTCAGGCTTGCAAAAATATCATCTTCAGCTGCAGTTAACAGAAATCAAATAAAAGTCTGAAACTACCTCTGCCGCTCCAGTTTCCAGACATTTTTCTGTCCCTCTAACCACTGATAATTGAACTTTCCCTTGATCGCAGGTGAGAGATACTTTATTATTCTTAGTAAAAGCAAGAGGACTTCATTGGTTAATTTTTATTGTATATTAAACCTTGCTTTTCAGTTCCATCATCACTTTATTCAAAAAATGAGCATAGCTTGAATATAGTGCTAAAAAGATAAAGATGGAATGTAGATTATTTAACACTGAATTGTCATGCAGCAAATTCGCATCTTTTAAAGATCTTATCACAAGCTGTGTTTCTAGTTGGTCAAAGTTTAGCTAAGCTCAGTTCCACATATTTATTTTTCCTTTGAAATTAATTAAATAAATTGCTAAGTACCTATCCTGGGTTACTCATATCATTTCTATCCATCAAGATGTCAACAGAAAAGTAATTGCAAACCTAAAACAGTGCTTTATGTCTCCCGTTTCACCTTACTTTTACTCTGAGTCAGCAGAATGAATTTCAAAATAAATCAAAGGCTTCCCAGTTTCTTGTGGCAAGACACATCACAGTATATTACAGCCATCTTTCCAACTCTTCTACTAATTGGGAAAAGAACATTAAAATAAACCAAATTCCAAATTCAAGTCTTGGCAAGTCAACAAAAGAGGGTATCTTGGTATTTTAAAATTATATTTTGTCATGAATTTCAAACACACTTTACTGAATGATTTACTTGTAATAAAAGAACAGTTTTTTATGTATGGAAAACTGTTTCCATAGCACCTTAAATTATCTGGACAATTATTAGTTTGACCTTTGTAAAATGTCATCACTGCAGAACTGAAACAATACTTCGTTAACTCCTGCAATTTTTTGTTGCTCCTCCTTCTTTCCCCCACAGTTCCTGCACTATCACAGCTCAATGAACATTTAACAGAGCACTAGAAAGGAAGAGAGGAGCTATAGAACTTGTCTCCAATTTACGTGATAAAGAGATGTTCTGCTAATACACAGCCCATCTCTTTATTTTCCCCTTGAAATAAGGAGTAACAATCTAATGTCATACTTTTTTTTTTTTACCCATCCAAGGCGGGGCTATCAAAATCTCATTGAGAGAAGTCACTTGTATGAACTGACACAAAAAAGCAATGAAAATGTCGTATAGTTTTGCATTGAAATGTGTCCACAAATTTTGCCCAGCTCTGATATGAAGCCATAGCTCAAATAAACCCTGCTTTGCATCCTTAGCTAAAAAAGCTGCAACCTGCACAAGTCTGATAACAGCAAATGCTGAAACATTTTCTCCAGCTTGCAAGCAATTACTTTAAAGAAAGAAACTGAAGAGCAGCCGTTAGCACCAATAACATTGCCTTCCGTCCATCCCATGGCCTGGTGCACGCTGGGGCTGCTAGAGGAGGGATCCTGTGTTTCTGGGTGGAAAGACTGACTATGAAATCAACAGCACTCCACTGGGACACAAGTCAAATCATTTACAACAGCAGTAGTCAGCCATGTTGAGTATTTTTCTCTTAAACCAAAGTTCAGCCTGTTTTATTCATTCCCTTTGCTCTTAAAGAAAAAGGTTTTAAGCTCACAAGAGCCCTGGTCTTCTCTTCTGGAACTCTCTTTCTTGTCCAAATATCAAGCTGTTCAAGTGAGCCTCTATGGGCTTTCCTCCCACTCCATCTCTCCAGAGACTTGCTAAGACTTTCTTTCCTTCTGAAATTAAACTAGTTACCCTGTAATTATATATGTAGCTTGTCACCAGCAGTCTAAGTAATGAAGACACCTGCTGGTTGCTCACCACCCAGGCATCAGAGAGATCTCTCCTGGCATCGATTTTAATTAGCTTGTTGAAATGCCTTTTGCCTTCTCATCCTCTTTTCATCTGGAAACCTCCACCCATACTCCTTTCAGAATCACACTGTGCAGATTTTGAATTGTGCTGAACTGCAGCTGACTCAAAATTGGACCTCTTCTGTTCAGAAACTCCGCTGCTGAAGGCAGAGCAATTGCCCTCTCTTATGCCCTACTTATTTCCATGGAGTGTAACTGATTCGCATACCTTGTGAATCATCTAAATTCTGTAGAATGTACATTAAAAATATCTGACCTCGTTAAAAAGGAAATATTTCAGCATCTGACACTGAACAGTCAAAATGCATTACTGGATGACCAGAAGTGTGAACTGCAGCTATCCATCATAAGAATTTTCACCATGCACCATATATTTATAACAGCCTTTTTTCTAACTCTATACAAGATATGGTGCATTTGATCACCTGTAGGCCAGATCCTTTCTTTCTGGAAGCAAAGAATCTTAGTGGGAAAAGAAACTTTTAGAATATACAAAAATGCTATTATCACCATGATCTGACACAGATACAGTGAAAGGAACAGATCAACCACAGCAAGAGAGTACCTGAAGGAGTACAGTGATGCACAGCACCAGTGTCAGTAGTTAAATGCCCGTGAAGCCTTCATGGATTGTTAACAACAGGGATTTGAACTGTGTAGGGCTGTTCTTTAGAAAGGATTGGGAAGACCCATCTGCAGTCTGTTGCTTTGCTGTTCAAAGCTTGTATTCTGTGGCACTGGACGGAGAAGGAAAGCCTGTACTGCCAATTAAAAAATGAGACAAGGAGAGATTTCAAGCACTGAGCCCTGGATACCCACACTTAATGTAATGGGCTTGGACCGTTACAGGTAGCTCTGCTGTGGTAAATCTTTGTTTTTCAAAGGAGGTTATTTCTAGCTTGCAGCAGCCTGTGTTGTTCACTAATTGCTCACCACCAGGCTTGGGCTCCAACTCTCTTCACAGACCTGCCCTGAAGGTGCTCCTCAAAATGGTCTCTGGCTTTGCCTCAAATAAACAAGAAGTATATCCTTAAAGAGAAGCTCCAGGAAGGCTCTCTGGAGGTTGGGGGCCTTACTTCTTGTTCTCATTGAAAAACACAGGCTGTCAAATAAAAAGATGTTATCAAGAAGAATAGGGCAGGTAAAAATCTATTCCAGAGACTGAGTGTTTCAAATGTGAAAAACACAAACAGGGAAAACTTGAACACTTCACTGTATATCTGCAAGCAACGGGTGCCAGGGAAAGGAAAGAAAAGCACTTAGAAGCTGCTTTTTGTAGCTGCTTTGGGCATTTAATAGTTTCCAGTTACCCCAGTTAGCAATGGAGAAATACGAACGTGCATTACATTTTTGAGGAGTGCAGCACTCCCTATAAAAACTAAATTGGCAAGTACAGTGTTTTCTGCAGAGTGGAGAAAAGGGAGGAAGCAGAGAGGGCTTTGTGAGTGATCTGAAGCTGATGAGCTAGTCACGATGTTTTTCTTAGCTAACAGGAGAGCAGATCTTTCTCTGGTTCTGGGGCAAAATATTCAAGCAACAGCTGCATGATACAGGGATCTATTGGTCACGTTGGTAACAAGATGTATTTTCTGGCTGCAGAAGCAATTGTACTGGCTCAGTGAATGGGACGAAAACCGCTACATGTTCAGCTGAAGACAGGGTGGTGGGAAGCTCTTTAACTGGCTTTGTGGCTGTAGCTCCTCCCTCTGAAAGGGAGAGAGATGGAGAGACAGGCTGTGTCCGTCCCTGAGAGATCTGATGAAAAGCATTTCAAATTTGCCACATGAAGGAACTCACTCATTTCCATTTTCCATTTCTGAAACTGTAATAGAGATGGGAATTGGAGCCTTGTTTCCCCAAGCCTCAGGCCAGTGACCTGCTTAGAAGAGGAACAGATTTCTCACAGAAGGGAAGAGTGGAGAAGTCTGCTTTGACAGCAGCCAGTAAAGAGCCACCTTCCCCTGAACCTTCAGCCTTGTAAGATTCCATAAATATTATTTTCCAACTACTTTTGTTTTTTGCCAAAGGGTCTCAAAAGCGAAAATGAGTGCTTAAAATAAAGAGGAGAAAACCGGAATAAAATAACAAGCAGAAATTACCATTTTTGTCTCGTAAAACTAAAACAAAACAACCCCTATGTTTAGGAAAAACCCTGAAAGAGAAAACATTTTGCAAATGATATCAATGAGGCATTTTGCTATGCAGCTGTTCCAGTGAAGGAAGGACTTAATCTGTTCTGCTTCTGAGAACTGAGAGGTGGTTCGTAACCTCCCAGACGAAACGCAATTCACTGAATGAGTAGAAGCACACGAAACAAAGCTGTTGAGCACGAATGGCAGACATTATTCACTCAGACATGGCAGTAGCCAATTTGGAGCTGAGGTCACATGTTTCCATATATTCCTCTCCTCCACCCTCACACTGGATGTGGGTGTTCTCTCATGGGGTGTGACTCTACTTGTAGCCACTCCACTGCCCATTTCTGTCAAGACCATCAGCGTTAACAAACAAAACAAAGCAACAGAGATATTTTTATATATGTTTTTTAAACCACTTCCTTTTGGCAGGATTCGCTGAGGTATTCATTCACACCTGTGAGGAGACTGCAACTTTCATGGTGGGACAAGAAGGAGCAGCAGAAGGTAGTAACACTTTAACCTCAATCAACCTCTGGTAGCAAGTGGGTCTTTATCAAGGTGGTGCTGACGCTGTGGCGAAGTTCCCTTTTTTTTTGGATGTGGATATTTGCATATCATGTGACATCATTGCTCCCTCCTTTGGTCTGTGCTAGGAACAATTCATTCCACTGGGTTCAGTCTGATACCTTGAGCAGACTTTCACATTAACCTACCTCCCTCTCCTAAGGACAGTTTAACCTTACAAAGGATCATGACAGATCACCACAACAAATAACTCCATCATTCTTGCCACCTTTCACAGAATTACAAAATCACAGAATTGTAGGGGTTGGAAGGGACCTCTGTGGGTCATCTAGTCCAACCCTACTGCCGAAGCAGGAAGTGTCCTGTTGTCCACCTTTGGACAATTGGACAGTTTCTGGGCCTGCCCTTATCACCCGGTTATCTCCTGCCCCTCTAAGGCCTTTTAATTTGGGAAAAGAACTTCTAGGAGAGCATTAACAGTTTCATGGTTTTTCTGGGCCATTAATATCTCTCATAGCTATGCTGCTTTTTGAGGACTATTCTTGTTATCTACATTGATCAAGTACCTAGGAGGCCACGTCATGCATTAGGTGCTGTACAGAAATAGAAGCAAGTTACACCTCCTGCATCCACTGATCCAGTGCAAAAACAAGGCATATTGGATGGCTGCAGATGGATGATAGGGAATGCAGAAATAACAAGACATTACTGGTCAGCACAACAGTGAGTAGCAGGCCTCCAATAATAAAAGTACCATATTGATTGGCAGAAAGCAGTATATTCCTGTTCTTCAACCTGTCAGCCATACGAGTCTCTTGTCATAGTCCACACCCTGATATTAATTTTTGAGACATATTAGTTCCAAGCTGCAATGTGCTGTTTCATATTAGTCACTGCTCCTGGAATTTCTTATCATACTAATTCAGCCCTGAGATTCTTAAATTCTGTAAGCCATGAACTGTGTTTATATTACAGGACATAGGATTTTAATTGAGCAGCCAGCTCATTATTGCTCATGCTCAGACTATGGGATAATAAGTTATTACTGCTTGCCTCAGGTGATTTCTGAGCTAGAAGGCAGCAGGAGGAGAGCTGTCGTGCATAGCTGATGGCATTGCCTCACCATGGCAGCATTTAGAAGAGGCTGTCATAAGAAGAAGTCCAAGCCTCCAGGACAGAAAGCAAAAGTCAAATTCAAGGAGAGACTGTCAGGGACTTGAATTTCTTATTTTCTGTTAGTAGTAGAAATAATTAAGCTTACACTTTTGTTGGTAGAACAATAGATAGTAGATCAGTCATTATTTCTCCCAAGCAATGATATTTGACTCATGAAGCAGAAGAAACATCATCATCTCATGGAAAAATCAGACAGATATAACTTTTCAGTCTTGGATATATTTGCTGAGCTGTTACATTCTCCTGTCTTCCTCTACAGCCTGGAAATTAGCAAATCTCACCTACCAGCAACTGATTCTACCCTTTCTGGGTTTTTTTCATGTTTTAAAAAATCATTCTGAGGTCACAGGGAAGACAGCCTTAAGAAATTTCTTGTTCTTAAGGATACTTGTTATTCAAACATTTCCTACGGTAATTGCTAGCAAACACTAATTCCAGTCCCCCATTGTTGTGGTTTAACTCCAGCTGGCAACTAAGCACCACACAGCCGCTCACTCACTCCCCTCCCCAGTGGGATGGGGGAGAGAATCAGAAGAATAAAAGTGAGAAAACTCATGGGTTGAGATAAAGACAGTTTAAGAAGTAAGGCAAAAGCCACGCACACAAGTGAAGAAAAACAAGAAATTCATTCACTACTTCGCATTGACTGGCAGGTGTTCAGCCATCTCCAGGAAAGCAGGAATCCATCATGTGTAATGGCTACTTGGGAAGACAAATGCCATCACTCTGAATGTCCCCTACTTCCTTCTTCTTTCCCCAGATTTATATGCTGAGTACGGTGTCATAAGGTATGGAATACCCCTTTGGTCAGTTGGGGTCAGCTGTCCCAGTTGTGTCCCCTCCCAACTTCTTGTGCAAGTCCAGCCTACTCACTGGTGGTGCGGTGTGAGAAGAAAAAAAAGACCTTGATGTTGTGTAAACAGTGCTCTGCCATAATGAAAACATCCCTGTATTATCAACAATATTTTCAGCACAAATCCAAAACTCAGCCCATGCTAACTACTATGAAGAAAACTAACTCTACTGCAGCCAAACCCAGCACAGCTATGAACTGTTTTGTGACCTGTGTGAATATGAGTCACCCAGACAGAAACACATCTAGGTATTTACCTTTACATTATCAGAATTCCTTGTGGCTACTGCTCATGTTTTATCCTCCTTCTCAGAAGGTTTTGAAGTGTTATATCTTATTTTAAAGGGAGAGGGGGATCTGGGTTGGGATGTGACACTAGGTTATAGGATTTAGATACAGAATAAGCAACATTAGGAAATGAACTCTTGCATCCTTGTCTCCCACAGCAGGGCCTTACTCTCTCAAGTATTATTTTCTCAGCCTTGAACTCTTTATTCAGATTTAAAAACACAACCATCTACAGCTCTCCCTGCATCCCATTCCACATCTTTTAATAACATTATATACTGGTGGTAACAGATATAAGCATGCATCATTTGTGTGCGTTCTGACTGACAATACTTGAAAGAGGGCTGGAGGAGTGGGAGGACAGCATTTTCTTTTCTCTAGACTATAGCAGGATTTCCAGTGCCCTGCCGTCAGTCCCTTTACATTGTGTTTCACAAGACCCACAGGAGACACAATACAACATCATCAGTGAAACCATAATTGAGACCATCCCTGCCTACCTTTAAAAAATGCTGATTATTTCCTAAAGCCAGTCACCCCAAGACTAATCCCTTCACCCGGTTATGCTCTATATATGAGGGAGCTGGGCTTGTTTAGCCTGAAGAAAAGAAGGCTGAGAGGGGACCTTATAAATGCTCATAAATATCTTAAGGGTGGGTGTCAAGAGGATAGCTAACACATTTGGCACTACTGATGCCTTAAGATGCCCTTACATCCTAGATGCTTTACTCCAGAAGAGCAATACAAAAATAAATTTCAGCACAGAGTTGAGACATTTTATCCTGGGGGTTTAATGCAGAATACAGCCATGGTTTTACTCATGCCTGACTTTGATGTAATAAGCTTGAATCGTGCTCTATAATTCTGGCTTCTAAACTGGTTCCCACTTTAAAAATCAACGTAAAATATATTCACTTTCAAACAATATTTTCATCTCTGTCATCAAGTAGAGCATTGCTTTCAAGATAGTAAGTAACAGCAATAAATACACTTAGGAAACCTCTAAAAGAAGAACCTGTAAGGAGGTTCTTTATTTATCCAGAAATTATTTGTGCTCAGCAGGTTACAGTGCTGAGAGCCCTGCCTGACTTATCTTCTGTCTGATTAAATAAGACAGCACCTTCCATTGAAGGTAATATATCACTTCTAGCCCACATTTTTATCTAAATCATAATCTGTTGTCAGGTGTGAAGCCCTCCAAGACTGCCACCAGACAGAGTGACAGTTTCTGAATTTCTCTTGGAATCTAGAAACATCATTCCTGATACAACTAAAGGTGTCCAGTGTACATGAGGTGAAACTGACCTGAGAAAATTAATAGAAGAGCTGACTTTCCATTTCAGCTAGCTACTTTAAATTATTTATCACTTCTAATACAATTACTCCAACTGTTTTAAATTAAACCAAGGCCGTAGATCATAGTCTAAAATAAATAGCTAATTGTATAATATTGCACAGGCTGTAAACAGTGGGGAACGTAGGTGGACAATGGAAAATAAGACAGAGAATGAGAGTGAGCATAAAAATGTGGATATGCCAGGTGTAGGCACTACTCAAAGCCAATCAGCAGCAGTAATCATGGCTGATAGAAACAAAATTACTCTGGAACCACTGAAATAGAGAGGGATGATTGACTGGTGTTAGGCACTTTGTCTTTGATTGCTCTGCCTACTAGTAGCAAGGAAACAATTACTAAAAATTAACTATTTATACAAGTGATAGACAATCAGCAACACTAAAAAACAAGTTTTCATATCCTGAATTCTCTCAAAAATCTGCCAAAACATATGTTATCTATGACATTGCCTAAAAGGCCAGCAATTTCTGTCTATTTCAAACAAATAACTGTTATCCAATTTACTGAAATCAATCTGCATGTGCAGCTTAATTTGGGCCTGTTGATCTGTAAGTGTGTCTCTGTTTCCTCAGTAAGAAAAGCAAATGAAATCATGTCAGGAAGCTAGACTAGCTGTAAGAAAAGAAGAGCTGGCTGATAGCTGTATAAAAGCCCCTTCAGGGCCACCACATTTACCAAATTTAAAAGGCTTCTACTCACAAAAATATGAGATGAAATCTCCTTTTATGAGAACACAATCTAGAAATGTCTATGGAGTTCAAAAACAAGAAGATAGCATTTGCCAATCCTGATTTCTTACTTCTTCAGAAAGCATCCTGAGGCTTCCTAGGCTGGAGCTTGATGGGTGAAACGACAACTTTCAAAATACTACACGTTTGAAATTTAGCAGCAAAACAAGGAATTCGGCATCAACTAATTGCTGAGTTTAGCACAGCTCCCTGACTTTCAGTCTGCCATTTGAGTCACTTTTTATAAAATCAGCACAGTAAAGAGTTTTTGTGCTTTTCTAAGGTAAGTTTATTTCCCTTACTAAAGGCTCCTTGTTCTCAGCCACCACAAAGAGACATACAAACCAATGCCTCTCCTTGCTCCCCTGTTTCAGGAGTACCCTCGCTTGCCTCCCTCCCCTGCTTGCCAGCAGTGCTGTGTGTTTATTTCATTCTTTCCATACTGGAGACTCTGTGGAGAATGTTCTATCCCGTTGAAGTATCTTTAAGCATACTGAAAGTAATTACCTGAACTGGAATATATCCAGGACTCTGGATTTAACAGCCATTAAAAATCTTGTTAAACATTTGTCATACTTTCTTAAATCGCCACACGCAATGACAGCTTGGCGTCTGAAAGATGGTAGTTCAGAACAGCACTGCTCTTACACTCGTTCATTTGCTCCTCAAACAGTGAAGAAGTAAATGCCCCGCTCATGGGAACAATGTGATGGATGGTACATCTAGAGACTTTGGAATTCTCTTATACTTTGTATCCAAATATCTAAAGAACACCTAAATTAAGCCTTTGCAAACCTTTAAGTTTGTTAACTAGCTGTTAGTTTCAGCACAGGAAGACCAGGAATGTGACTTGTCAAAAGTCACAGAGCAAATTTACAGCAAAGCAGGGAATGGAAACGTCCTGGAGAGCTCACCTTTCCCAGACTGGGATCTCTCCTACCCAGGGTCCCCATACCCAAGGCTCTACAAGCACTTTAAACACAGAAATGAGCTGGTAAAACCCCCACAGTCCAGACTTACACTAAGGTGTGAATGCAAGATCTGTGCCTGCAAGACACAATTCCTGAATCAATTAATTATGGTTAAATAAAGACACTCACAGCAAGGAAAATGCTAAAGAAATCATTGTCAAAATCTCCTACTTCTTACATCAGCCTCTCACCTCCTGCCACATTTGGGGGTTCTTTTTGAAAGAATCTCTGACGTCAGCACCCCCAGGGCACTTTTCAGGAGTGAGGAACACAGAGTCAGGCTGCTCATGGAATAAACGGTGCAAGTATGGCAGGGCACTGAGGGTGGATTGCTGTAGCTTAAGCTCTGACTGCTTAATATATTCTGGCAGTGGAGACACTCCAAGCTGACTTTTCAGTACAGTGTTTCCTGAGCATATCCAAAGAAGAGGAACTGTTAGGAAAAAGCTGTTTGTTGTGGAAATGTTGATATACAACTGGTTTTGTTTGTAAATTAACTTGCAGATGACCCATCATGTCTTCTGCACAGCTGGTGCAACACATGCTGCGAAGGGAATCGACCTCCTGTTCTTAGCATGTAAGCTGTTCAATTAAGGTACTTACAAATGGTTTCATGACTGTAGCTCATTACCAGCAGACAGCTTCTGCTTTGTAGACTCATTTTTAATATGTATTTATATTAAAATGAGATGTTGTATCATGATCTATCTTTCATTACAAGTTCAGGTCTTAAAAGGAAGCAGATAATAAATTCCAAGTTAAACCCCATAGCTACTTATGCCATGCACCGAGTGCTAATGGGGAAATTTGCCTACAATACACTGTAGGCAAATAAAAGAAAGTGACTTTATTCTAAGAAAGCAACTTATCTGTAGACTTGTATTCTCTATGTTCTGAGCCTATGATAAGCATTATTGAATGTACCACTCACTACTGATTCTTTAAATATTAGGTGCTATTGCTATTTGCTTATACAGCTGTATTTGTTAGTCCAGTGAAGTCCTGTGTAAGGGAACTCTTGATTACTTTTAGCCATGCGGAGCTTGTGACGTTCTTCAAGACTGGCTGCCTTCACCATTTAGATGAAAAAAATAGGTTAAGTGAGAGTCATGTCTCTTCATAGTTTGTCTGGTTACATGCTTAACCTTTAAAAAGCCCATGTTTCAAGGAGAGAAACACAAACTGAGCTTTGTTGCTTAAAGCATGTTGGACCCTTGATTTACTTCTAAGCCTAAATCAAGTGCATGTGCCCATCCTAGTGCATAGTCTCTAAAAGGAGCTTTTGTAGGTAAGGTACAGAAATCCTTACCTTCTGTGAAAAAAACTTCACTCTTTCTCAAACAAAAACAATCAGTCAGTCAGTCAAACCAGCAAACGCATATGGCCTAATCTAAAGAATGGAGTATGGCAAAGAGGTGAAAGAGGAAAATCTCTTTTAGGGAAGCACTAGGAAGACGTGTCCAGCTTAGATAAACAGAAGAATGAGATTTCCAGAATATGGAAGAAGTATGAAGAGAAGACCACATGAAGATGATATAAAGCAGCGTCAAATACCATCTGCTCTCTCTATAAGCAATTAGGAAATCTTTAAAAGTCAGTATTTCCTATACCTCTATCAGAGATTCATTTCACTTCATCATCCCAAACTAGGTATCTAGTTTAAGCTAATTGTGCTCCCCTTACAGCCAGCTGAAAGGCAGGATCATTTATCTCAAGCTAAAAGAGGAAAGTAAAATACACCACTTTCTGTAAATCAGTCTCCATTACCTACTGAGGGAGCCTTGACAAGTACGTCAGTACAGGTGTCTGCACTGTAGACCACTAAAGTGAGCTGAGATCAGCCCCACCTCATTTAACAGACATGGCCTGATAGCTAGAAGGTACCTTACAAAAAAAGTGCTGTTAGCAAGGGACCAAGCTGAGTCTGACACTCTGGGAGAGCAAGAACTGATATAGAGACTGGACTGTGCAAGAGCTGGGTTCTACCAGTCAGTTGGTTTGCAGTGATTCCATACAAGAACTCTACACTGACCATGACTTCTAGTTAGAGGTATAAAATGCAGTTATTTATAGACAGTCATAGTCTTTTTGCATCAGGGAGAATTAGACTGGTGAACTCTAAAGCCACAAAGGGTGCAATTTTTGGTTTCACCTTGTTCTAATTCCATCAAAGTCAGTATTAATTTCATTTTGATAAAGTACCCGATTACAGTGGGAACAGAAGTAGATGAAAACTAAGCTTTTCTGGATATCTTATATACCCCTACAGGATTGTTTGCAAAATTTGTGGATAATTTTAAAATCAGATGGCAATCTGTACCTTTTCCTCCCATTTAGTCACAACAAAAATGATTGGTTTTAACCCTGTCAGAGTGTTGCACTTCAGACTGAAACTACCACTGGCAAAATTCTGCCCAAAATTGAATACTGTTCTAAGAAAGTTATATATAAACAAAATCGGCAAGGATGTGGGTGAAAGCAAAGTCTGAAAGCATGACAACATTCCTATCATGAAGCTTCCAACCATCTACAGTTTCAATAATTCTGTTCATGCAGTGATTGAATTAAGACACCCATTAACTTAATCATCTAAAGATAAATTAGTGTAGATAGAACTAGAATAACAGATAAAGTTTAAATAAAAAAAAACCCAAAACTAATGCATTTTAGTTTAATGCTGCCACCTAGTAATGCCTGGAGCTCATCATAAATGGGATCAAGTGGTACAACAGAGTGGTAAACATTACTTGCTGTGCCACAGAACTAGGGCTCAGTCTGGCATCTGGCTTAATACAGCTAGCTGCATTTAAAGCCATTTTGATATATCCACACTGCACAAGTGAAGTGATTTCACTCCGACTCAAAAAGTGAAAAAGAAATGTGGTAGTGAATTTAGTTTAATGTTGTATGTATCCACATATGTGTGTATGACAGAGGGGAAAAACAAATGAGGATTACCAAGGGGTCCTTGTAGGATTACAACAAGAAATTTGAGTTAAAGGGCTAACTAGCAAGCAGTCTGAGAGTGTCGGGACACCTATGGTGGGATTTACCTGAAGTTAGGAAGAGGGATTTAGTGCACAACCTTTGTAAATAATTAAGAATCATTAGCACTTCTTTACATTATCAGCTGTTCCTCCAAGAAGATATAACTTGCTGTTCTTCAAACTTTGACTAATTTCTTCTCTGGAAAAAGATAACTGTTCACCAGCTGTGTAAACCAACTGAGATGAGGTGTGTAGCTAGACAGGAGAAAATGCCATTTACGGTGCTTTTCAATTCACTGTAAATCATCAAGATAGTTCCTTCTTATATGGCCCATTTCTGTCTCCTCAAAAAATGCAGACCAACTTTGATTTTCTTTTCCATTATGCTCATTGCTCAATTTCCTCCACTGCCCATTCATTTATTAACCACTTGTTTGAGCTCACCTTGAGAGCTGGAACATTGTTCTCTTTTAGACCCCAGACTGCTCCACTGCCTTTCTTTCTCTTTCCCCTGTTCTAACTAAACCCAGGCTTAGGTTTACCTGGTTGGAAAACTGCAGCTGACAAAATTTGTTTCAGACCAAATCTCTTGTAAGCTCTGCAAGGCCCTTACATATGGGGGTTTTTTTCCTAAAGAAATTACATGTCTTTTTGCTGTGGTGAGCAAGTCAGAGAAGGAATTACTGCTTCGCTTTGCCTTGTATTTCTCTATCATCTAGGAAATGCAGTTCACCCTTTTGTTCTTTGTCATAGCTGTAGTGACTTTCTTGGTGGAGAACAGCTTTTTGCTGCCAGGTGAATGCTCAGGACAAGCTCTGCCACTGCATGGAGGACCTCAATGTTAATGGCTGCTGTTGTTGCTATGATGCAATCGATTAACTGAGGAGACCCCTGACCCACCTTCACATCAATAAGGTCAGAATCCAGTCTGTTCCTTTGACTAGTTCATGTCGAACTACGGGGGCTTCTTTCTGCTCCCCATCCCAACCTTCAAGCTGAGGGGGCTGGGTACCTGGAGAACAACTGGTCTTACCATTACACACTGAGGTAAACTAGGCATTAAGTACCTCAGTCTTTTCCTCATCCTTTGACGCTGTATTTCCCTCCACATTCAATAAAGGACGGAGATTCTCCTTAGCCCTCCTTTTGTTGTGAATGTATTTATAGAAATATTTTTTATTGTCTCTCACTGCAGTAGCCACATCAAGTTCCAGCTGGTCTTTGGCCCTTTTAATCTTCTCCCTGTATAACCTCATGACATCTTTGCAGTCCTCCTGAGGGGCCAGCCCCTTCTTCCAAAGGTCATAAACACTCATTTTTTTCTCCTGAGTTCCAGCCAAAGTTCTCTGTTCAGCCAGGCTGATCTTCTTCCCTGCTGGATCATCTTTCTAGCATATAGGGACGGCATGCTCCAGTGCCTTCAAGATTTCCTTCTTGAAGAATGTCCAGCCTTCCTGGACTCCTTCGCCCTTCAGGACTGCCACCCAAGGGGATCTGTCTACCAGGCTCCTGAATAGGCCAAACTCTGCCCTCTGGAAATCCAATGTAGCAGTTCTGCTGACCTCCCTCCTTACTTCTCCGAGAATGAAAAACTCTGTCATTTTGTGATCGCTGTGTCCAAGACAGCCTCCAACCACCACATCATGCACAAGTCCTTCTCTGTTTGCAAACAACACGTCCAGCGGGGTGCCTTCCCTAGTTGGCTTGCTCACCAGCTGTCCCAGGAAATAATCTTCCATATGCTCCAGGAACCTCCTAGACTGTTTCCTCTTCACTGTATTGTACTTCCAGCAGACATCTGGTAAGTTGAAGTCCCCCATGAGAAGAAGGGCTAGCGATTATGAGACTTCTCCCAGCTGCTTGCAGAATATCTGGTCTACCTCTTCAGCTTGGTTGAACGGTCTGTAACAGACTCATACCATGATCATGGTATCTGCCTTGTTGGCCTTTCCCCTGATTCTTACCCATAAACACTCGACTCTATCATCACCATCATTAAACTCTAGACAATCAAAATACTCCCTAACACACAGGGCTACCACACTGCCTCTTCTTGCTTGCCTGTCCTTTCTGAAGAGTTTATGGCCATCCATTGCAGCACTCCAGTTGTGCAAGTCATCCCACTGTGTTTCTGTGATGGCAGCTATACCATAGTTTTCCTGCTACACTATGCCTTCCAGCTCCTCCTGTTTGTTGGCCATGCCATGTGCATTGATGTAGATGCACTTCAGCTGGGCTATTGATCCTGCCACTTTTTTGGGCAGAGAAACCCTAATTCCTCTGTGACCCATCTCAGGCACGTCTGTGGTTTCTAACACATCAATAACCCTTGTGTCTTTGCTGCTGCATGGATCTCCATCCCCTACCCCCACCGAGACAGCAGACCAAAGGACCTCGCTAGTACTCAGTCCCTCAAACACTGGCATGCCACTCCAGGCTTATCTCTAGTGAGCGTGGTTTTATCCCTTTCCCCCTTCAAATCTAGTTTAAAGCTCTTTCAATGAGCCATGATAACTCACATGCAAAGATCCTTTTCCCCCTTTGAGACAGGTATACCCCACCTGCCATCAGCAGGCCTGGTGTTGTGTAGTCCGACCCATGATCAAAAACCCCAAAAGTGACACCATGGTCAGAGGCAGGTATTGATCTGCTGGGTCTTCCTTTTTCTTCCCTCATCATTCCCTTCAACTGGAAGGGTAGAGGAGAACACTACTTGTTCTCGTGATCCTATAACCAGTTGTTCCAAGGCCCTGAAGTCTCTCTTGATTGCCCTTGGACTTCTTGTTGCAGCTTCATCACTGCCTACCTGAAAAATTAATAATGGATAATAATCAGAGGGCTGTACCAGGATAGGAATCCTTCTCTTCACATCTTTAACCCAGGCCACAGGGAAGCAGCAGACTTTCCTGTGAAGTGGGTCCGGTCAGAATCTTGGGCATTCTGTTCGCTTCAGAAGGGAGTCTCCTATGACAATGACCCATCTTTGTTTCTAGATGGAAGTAGTTTTGACGCAGGGCTTAGGCTGACTTAACCTTGGCGATACCTCCAAGCTAGATGAAGCATTGTCCTCTTTGTTGTTTGGTTCCACCTGCAGAGCCTCGCACCTATTATGTGAGGGCATCTGGGAAGGTGGGGCAGTCACAGAAGAGACATGTCTGCTGCACTGGGCAGGAACTTGTCACTATTGCCTCCTGTCCCTAAAGTCACCATGTTTAGCCAGGCAGAGAGAGGATAGGGAATCCTGTCTACCGTGTCCTCTCTGCCAGTTGGGACTGTCCCAGGGAAGGTAGGGTGGGGTTCTAGCAGTCTGTCTCCCTCTTAGACTCCCTGATGCTCCTCCCCCTACTCCCCCCCTCCAGGAGCTCTGTCACTAAGCAGAGGAGTTCCTCTCCCTGGGCCCACCTCCCACCGGTGGGCTCGCTTCTGCCGTCTGGAGGTGGTGTAGGAACAGAGCCCACCCTGCAGCCTGGCCCTGGGGCAGCAGCGTGTTCCTACCAGAGCTCTGTCTGGGGATCTGCGTCAGTCGTGGTGGGTGCCAAGCTTATAGAAGCCATGGCTTTCTGCAGGGTGGATACCGTTGCTCCCTGATCGAGCTCATAGAGCTTCTGTGCCCTTCCTGCATGCCGTTCCTACATGCCCTTCTGTGCAAACTGCCATGCAAACTGCCACGCCATGTCCTTGCTGACATGCCATGCCCTGTTTACGGTGCTTCTGGTCGCTCGTGCTACCCAGGAGTTTCTTTCACATGTGTGGCGGTTTGGCTGCTGTTTTCCTCTGGCCCTGCACAGGTCTTGTTCAGCCACAGTCAAGGGAGCTGCAGGCTCCTTGCAGGTCTTCTGGCTCCCCTGAGGTTCCCCTGGTTCAGGAACTGACATTCCCCCTGTGCCCCGTGCGAGAGTGCTCCACTGCAGATCATACCGGCATTGGAGATGCTCGCCTCGATGACTTGTTTAACTTCTCACTTATTTCAAAGTTGGTGTAAGCTGACAGCTGGCTTTCTGTGTCCTTACTATTAGTAGGATCTTACGTCTAGAACTGGAAGACTCATTTCAGCAGAATTGGATGTGTAAGCAGCTAAACGGTAAAATGTCCTTATGGAATCTATCACAATTCTGTATTAAACACAGGGAATGCACAGACCAGCTCTGAAAAGCCTTGTCTGCCTTTGCAGATTTGTGGATCCTGATGCAAAACGTTAAACAAGATTAGCTGGCATATAGTGAATTTCCTAAAGAAAGCCAGGCAGCTCTCACTCATGTGATGTTTGACTGGAATAACTGGAATAATCAGTGGTATTGGGGTCAAGCGAGCAAGCTCTGAGTTGGGATGGGGCTGTCTAAACCTGTCTGATTTCATAACCCACCTCCATATTTGTGAGACTAATTCCACTCCTGCCAAGATAGTGGAAGAACGTCCTGCTTCGCTCACCTCCCTTGCAGGGTCTCCTGCTGCAGACGTGGGTAAGCCTCCTGTTGCTTTCCAGGAGTTCCTAGCTAAGGTCTTACTTATTTTAAATACTCAAACACAAATTCCTTCAAGCTGTTGATTCATAAAAATGTCTGCTTTTAGTACCTCATCTTTTTTCTTCTCCACAACTACTGCTGGAACAGAAGTAAATGCTAGTTAAATACATCAACTGATTTTCACGTCAAGGTGCAAGTGTTCTGGCAACAGTAGCCTGAGAGCAAAGAAATAACAAGCTTCATACATTTGTGCCATGTGAAAAGCCCCAACCTGTTTCTTTCCATCAAATGGTGACTTAAATTTGTTAATGTATTTTCTGCCAAAAAATAAATGCACTTTTAATAGGGTGTGAATCTTAAATTAGTGGCTACCAGACTGATGGTGAAAATGCTGCATGTTCAAATACGCTGCTCTGTAGCATAGAATCACAGAATGGTTTGGGCTGGAAAGGACCTTAAAGATCACCCGGTTCCAACCCCCCTGCCATGGGCAAGAGACACCTTCTACTAGACCAGGTTGCTCAAAGCCCCATCCAGCCTGGCCTGGAACACTACCAGGGAGGGGGCAGCCACAGCTCCTCTGGGCGATCTGGTCCAGTGCCTCACTACCCTCACAGTAACAATTTTCTTCCTTACATCCTGTCCAAATCTGCCCTCTTTGAGGTAAAAACTGCTACCCCTTGTCCTATCACTACACGCCCTTGTAAAAAGTCCTTCTCCGGCTTTCTTGTAGGCTCCCTTCAGGTACTGGAAGGCTGCTGTAAAGTCTCCCTGCAGCCTTCTCTTCTCCAGGCTGCTCAGCCCCAACTCTCTCAGCCTTTCCTCACAGGAGAGGTGCTCCATCTCTCTGACCACTTTTGTGGCCGTCCTGTGGACCCACTCCAACAGGTCCATGTCTTTCCTGTGCTGAGGGTTCCAGAGCTGGACGCAGGACTCCAGGTGGGGTCTCACCAGAGCAGAGTAGGGTGGCAGAATCCTCTCCCTTGACCTGCTGGCCATGCTTCTGTTGATGTAGCCCAGGATATGTTTGGCCTTCTGGGCTGCAAGAGCACATTGCCAGGTCATGTCCTTCTTTTTATCCACCAGTACCCCCAAGTCTTTCTTCTCAGGGCTGCTCTCAATCCATTCTCCGCCCAACCTGTATTTATCCACATCATCTTAAAACATCCAGCAGAAATAGGTGTTCTGTAGTGCTACAAGCACAACAAAAATATATTGCAAAAGCTTTGGTCATAGGAGTGTATCAAGAAAGAAGGTTTACAAAGCGGTAAAAAGTAAAGAAACATCTTCCTTCTGTTGGAAGACCCTACTTACCAGAGAACAGAGTCCTCTGCAACAGCAGTCAAATATAAAGGCCTCATTCTAAACTCCTGAGCCTGGCACTTCCTCCTCAAAATTCCCAGGCTGAAAGAATTTCTAATGATATAACGTTCATAACAGAGAGCTCTGTTCCGGACTGTCTGTCTGATGAGCCATTGCAAAGTCCTTTGTCTGTTGTTCATAAGAATTCAGAAACCTTCATTTCTGTTCACACCAATTAGCACTTGCTTCCTCGATTCACAACGCTGAGTCCACATCCAGAGTGAATAATGACAGCTTGTGTCACGCAAGCAGGCACCAAACACATCGGCTGAGCCTCAGACAATCTGAAGAGAAACACACCCGAGCAGTGAAGTGTGTTAGTGCTGGGTTCATCTTTTTTACATTGAGCTCTTACATATGGCATGTATCTTCACAAACGACTCAAGGTTGAAGTAATTACTGGGTGTCGACGTACATTACTTCAAAGCCTACTTAAAAGAAAATAAGGACTCTTGACATCTAGCGTGATTGTCACATTTGCCTCATGCTATGTATTGAAGCATAAGGAGAGCACAACCTTGGGTGATTTACACTCCAGGCTTTGTACTGGTCTGTGTTTTAGCATCCTTACAGCCCATTTAAATTGTGTCTGTGCCAGATGCGGATGAAAGCTATCATCTGAGACAGTTCTGGGAGTTACATTGGGTGTTCCATAGGACAGAAGCAAGCAGCAGCTGCTTTGGAGAGGACTTGAACTCTGTCTTTTTTGACATCCTCTGTCTTATTGAACAGCTCCATATGGATAACAAGGCTAAGTGTTCTTGTTTCGCTGTGCCCTCCAACAAGACATACCACACCACGGACCTGGTGATCCCAATCTTTGTCAGCAGAACCTAAGATGGGAATTAGGCTCTGTTGCCATTATATGAACTTCAGGCTGAGTTAAGAAATTCCCACAGGCCTCAGTTCTTCTTGCACTGCTGAAACCATGGCTGTGTTTGGGTGCTGGTGTCTTCACTTCCAACTACAGTCTTTTGTTCATGATTCTTATTTAAATTTGCTGCCCTTGGCTGTATTATTTTTAATTGGAGTGAGTCTATCATTCGCTATCAGTCTTGCTGTGGCTTTTCAAAGAAGGAGCCAAGGCAGGAAGAAGGCTTACACGCTGCTGAGCTGAACTCAAGTGAACTGGCCTGAAAACAATTTGCTTGCAAGACAGTTTGACATTTTAGCAAAACAGTGGCAAATAACTATCTTTTCATTTTTATTGTTCTAAGAATGGGAATAGAGAGACCAGAAAATGACATCTCCGTTACAACTGGAGAGCTGGTCAGTGGGAAGGAGGGAATCCATAAGTTGATTTTGATTTTGCATTTAAATGCCACTTTTTTTCCCACTAGGGTTGCTGAATGCCTTTAATTAAAGAAGTGTGTTTTTAATTTACATCTTGGCTTTCTGAGAAAGAAGTAGTTAGAGAATTGAAAAGAAAAAAGCATGGTCTAGTCACAGGCCTCAGCAGGCTCTGTGTCAATAGTGATCTCCAGGGTAGCATTTTTATTTATATAAGATAGACTTCTTCCTTTGTTACACAGCTTCCTTAGTAATTGCACATAATGACTGCAGTTTTACATAATGACAACACTTATATATAATGACTGCATGGGCCACAACAACTTAACATCTACTGTATTGGTCTTTAAGCTTTCAGTTGTGCAATATTTAAGGAAATAAAGAGAAGACAATATACACACCAGTGAAGAGGCATGTCTTTACTCTTAAATAAAAAACAGTGTGATTTTGTTGGAAGAACAGGAATCACATTTTCTCCAAATTACTTTAAAACGACAGACTTCAAGCAGTGGGAGCCACTTGCCAAGCACATAATTTGTCCTTGCCATGCATGAAACACCACAGAAACCTGGGTACCCAGTGGAGTGCCACGGCTCCAGGAGTGGTCCAGCTTGCATCCACTTGTGTGAGTCCGCTCTGTCAGAAAAAAACCCCTTAGTTTTATGGCTGAAGCATGGGTGGACAGTGCAGAAAAACAAATGTTGAGCTAAGAACTGTAAGAGTGAAATTCTCACCTGTCAGAAAAGCTGATGGTCCAGACACATCCAGGTCAGGAAATCTCTTCTGCCCAGGAGCTGCTGACATGTGCTCCTAGACTGAATGGGCATTTCCCAGGGGCTTCAGTTTTAGAGGTCAGAGAATGACCTTCCTCTACCTGGGCAGGGTTAACAGCTCTCCGAGTGCCAGGGGGACAGAAAGGAAGTAGTTAGGCAACGCACTGACTCTGCAGTATTGTGTTTTGTGGTCATTTTTACATGTGCTGTCCATAGTTGTACCTTATTATGTTATTGGAATGATTTCACAGTTCTCCAGAAAGTGAAGAAAAGACAAGAAGAAGCAGGAGAGGCTGAGAAAAAGGATCACATTACTAGCATCAAGGAAAGTGGATCCCAGCCTTTGAGGATCCTGAAAGTCCTGCAAGAGGTGGGAAGGGTTGTCTATAAAGCCCTTAAAAATCACAGAAAAAAAAAATACGTTGCGAAGTATTAGACCAATTTCTCAACTATATTTGTTCTAGATGTATATACAGCCATTGGTTCATAAGAGAGGATACAACACACCCCACATGTGTGGCCTCACTAGAGGGACATGCCTAACTCAGATCCCAGTGAAGACTATCATGACCATCTGTGAGGAATGTGTCTTTGTCATAGTGGGGAGGAGAAATGGAGAAAAGGTAAAACTCATGGGTTGAGATAAAGGCAGTTTAATAAGACAACAAAGTAAACACTAGTACTATTGTTAATAATAATGATAATAATGAATATGCAACACAAACTATATACAATACAATCTTCTCACCACTTAGTGACTGATTCACAATCAGTCCCCAAGCAGTGATCGTGGAATGCTGAATTGAAAATTATGCAAAACTCCTGGAAAATTTCAAACTCCCGGATAAGAGAAGACTCCAACTCACGGAAAAGAGAAGAGCCGATTCTTGCCCCCTGGCCAACCCCCATTTATAAAGTCTATGGTATGGAATATTTCCATTGGCCAGGTTGGCTAGCTGCCTGGCTATGGTCCCTCCCAGATCCTGCACACCTGCTCATTAACTGAACATGAGAAACTGGAAAAAGTCCGTGAGTTATAGAGACAACTGAAAACATCAGTGTTACTAACATTCTTCTCATACTACATTCAAAACACAGCAGCTACTGAGAGAAAAATTAACCCTATCCCAGACGAAACCAGGACAGTCTTACAGCTTTGAAAATGAGATATCTCTGAAAATGTGGTAGCTCAATGCCACGGCTTCTTGCGTTTTGGGCAGTTGAGGCCCTGGAGCAGGAAGATGAGCTTATGCACTGGGGTCCCAGAAGTGTGAGGAAACGTGGGAAAAGAAAATTGGCCTTTTATTCTACATGATGCTCCCCTTATAAACCCTTACTAGTTGAGTACAGCTAAGTGTTTTCTGCTTATTTTGTTCTACTTTGACCAGTGCTTCCACTGACACATACAGCCTGAGTGACTTTCTGGAGGGGCCTTACTCATTTCAGTAACAAGAATTTTTAACTTCTGGATGAACAAATGCTTGGCTGATTTTTTCCTCATTCTTACTGTGAGGACATATTGCATTTGCTTAATAGAAAGATGTACTTTTTCTCCCTCCATTTTACCTTCCAATTAACCAGTGCTGCCATTTCCTAAGCCTGGCACCAGTTGATAAGCTCTCTTTTGGCGCGTAGTGCATTTGCCCAGCCTACCGCAGACAGATCCATGCTCTCTTCCCTTGCATTTGAAGCTGCCAGGACACGGGGAAGGATTATTCTGAGGACTGTGTTGCTCCATTAGGCAGGTCTGTGCTCTCTCAATAGTTCCAGCCGCTTTGGATCCGAGCTGGCTGTGATCCAGCTGGCACAGAGCGATGGGAGGAAAGGTCCTCACCACTTCTTCTGAGCCTTAATGACGCTATCTAAGGACCTCCAGGAATTCCATTAAGGTGAGGTAAATTGAGATAATTACGCACATTAATCATGCTTGTTAGTATAGTGCCTAATGAGGGTGTACAGTCCTCCTTTTTACCAGGCATTAGGAAAACACATAAGAGCTTACTGACTAAACAAACAGACAGCGTATGTGGGAGGGAGGGAGTGAAAGCTCTGAGATGTACTAAAAAGATTTACCTGCAAAAGTAGTTTATTTGTTGGCATGGATTTCCACCTCTCTTCATTCACCTCTGATTCCCACCAGTAAAATCAAGATTTTCTGTTGTTAAAAAAAACCTGCCTCTGTGGACAGAGAAGTCCTTTGCTAATAGCTTCTTACCTGCACGTCAATGTGCATGTTGCACAATTCATACAGTAAAATTTGTACCTCTATAGTGCTCCTGTTTCCATGACTAGGACTAGTTCAGACACAGTTATACAGACCTCTCCTGTACAGACACCACAGGACTGGAAACCACCCTCTTCTTCCTGGCTGCCCACTGCCCTTAACACTGACATTGAGTTTTGAAATTCTCAATTCTTCTGCTGTGCCCCTTTGTGAGTAAAGACAGCAGCCTGCAAGAAATGCAGTGAAATTTGTCTCTGGATCAGCAGTGTAAAATTCCTTCTCTGATGAGTTGCTTCTGAAATCAACTTTAATGTAGTTCTGGGACTACATTAGTTCTGGGATGATATTCTGGACTTGACTCTGGATTCCCTCTGCAATCCAGATGAGGTTTGGATCCTTGCTTCACATCCAATATTATTGCAACAACTTTTGCATTTTTTGACAGCTCTGTGTGTTCTCATACCACTTCTCAGGGCTCACAACGCTTGTCATGACTTTCTCATCACAAATATAGTATTCTGATGGGCTTCAGAACAGAAGTTTGAACTCCAGAAGTCTTCAGATCAAGTCTCAGTAATGTCAGAGGGTCAGAGGAGCACCATACAGGACTCAGAGGAGAGGCAGGGCCAACCGCTGTGTAGTGCCACCATAGCCAAAGCACTCCAGCAATCCTAGCTCTGACCAGTGTGGACTGTTGCATACCACCTGGGGCTAAGCTTTGGGGCCAAGGATGAGACTAGGAGAAACTAAGAGATATGATGCTCAGATATAGTCACTTAAAACCTTTGGGGAGAGGCCCATGGGACTGAGAATTCTTCAATATTTAGAAGAACCAGATTTGGGTGTACTCTTTGCTGGATAAAGAACCGGCTGAATGGCTGAGCCCAGAGAGAGGTGGTGAATGGAGTTAAATCTAGTTGGCAGTCGGTCACAAGTGGTGTCCCCCAGGGCTCAGTTTTGGGGCTAGTGTTGTTTAATATCTTTATCAATGATCTGGATGAAGGGATTGAGTGGTCCCTCACTAAGGCTGTAGATGACACCAAGCTGGACGGGAGTGTCGATCTGCTTGAGGATAGAAAGGCTCTGCAGAGGGATCTGGACAGGCTGGACCAATGGGCCAAGGACAATTGTAGGAGGCTCAACAAGGCCAAATGCCGGGTCCTGCACTTGGGTCACAACGACCTCATGCAACACTACAGGCTTGGGGAGGAGAGGCTGGAAAGCTGCCCAGCGGAAAAGGACCTGGGGGTGCTGGTCGACAGCCGGCTGAACATGAGCCAGCAGTGTGCCCAGGTGGCCAAGAAGGCCAATGGCATCCTGGCTTGTATCAGGAATAGTGTGGCCAGCAGGAGTAGGGAGGTGATCGTGCCCCTG
>Ga0065711_1030076_pt1 | contig 33838 bp, 18 predicted proteins | sample Hoacrofraction12_FD_59098 | JGI IMG/M metagenome (GOLD analysis project Ga0065711, IMG submission 59098) | Hoatzin crop microbial communities from Cojedes, Venezuela - Epithelial fraction 12 v2 (version 2) | ecosystem: Host-associated > Birds > Digestive system > Esophagus > Crop | place...
AGCGAGGGGCCACGGGCCGGGGGTCTCCGCGGAGAGCGGGGCCGGGCCCCGCATCCCGCGCTGGAGCGGGCCCTCCCGCGCCCCCGCCCTGGGCGACTCGGTTCTGCCCGCAGCTTCGTGACCCGGGGAGCGGGGGGCGGCGGCCCCGTCCTCGGCGTGGCCCGGGCGGGAGCCTTGGGCGTTTACTGCGGGACGGGGAGCTCCGGAGAGGGCCCGGGGGATGTTGGCGGGAGGCGTCTGTCACCGTGCCCCGCTGCGAACACCGCACGGCCACAAACTCGGCACCGCCATCTCCCTTCGGGCGGTGGAGAGCAAAGGGAGCGCTGACAAAGCCGGAACCGCTGCGCTGCGCTCCTCGGCTCGGCTCGGGGGCGCGGGGTGTCGGCTGCCCGGGCGTGCTGGTGGAGCGGTCACTGGGGGCTGGCTGCCGGGGGTCACTGCCACAGGACTGCTCCTCCGGCTGCGTTTTCTCTTCGGGCAACTTAGAACCGCCTCTGAATTCGATACGGCTACTCCTTGCTGTAGCAGTTGGCGAGCTCCTGTAGTGAATCAGTGGATTGAATGCTCTTAGGGAGAGTTAGAAAACAAGTTTTGCATTTTTATCTTTATTCGGTAGAATTACTTTAAAAACTCACCAGTACCTATTTTTATCCTTACTGTTAAGGACCGAGAGGGAAATTGTAAGTATTTGTCAGCAGCCTGTTGCACGGAAGTCAAAACTACAATAATACGCTGCTGCACGTTTGGCAGGCTCGGAACAGAGAGACAGCTGGCTGGATTCCTGGGTCCTGCTCCTGACGCTGTCCTTTTAACATCACCGGGAAGTACTGCGAAGCTCAGGAGAAGTTTTGAAAGCATTTTAAGATTGAGATCTGTGAAATGTTTGAAGTTCAAGTGACGGATAGTGTGATTCTCATGAAAGGTTTTAGATTCAAGAGCGCAAGTACATTTATTGAAAGCAAGTTGAGATGCGGATTTTTCTTTATAATAGCTGCCACATTTTTTCCCTTCTAACTATAACAAAGGATGAATCTTGAATAAGAAATACCTATTACTGTGTAGGCTTCCTGTTACTGAATGAAGCATGATGTATCTGACTGGCATGATGTACTGAAGCAGTGCTGGGTTTGACGTGACTCTTTGGATGAGCGGAACTAAAATGCTCCTGAGGAATGTCGCTTAACGTGGGCCTTTGACATCTGGAAGCCTTTCGGTGCTTTTGAAGCAAGACTTCAAAGCGACGTGTCACTCCCATATATCTAATGATGGTGTTGACATTTCGCTGTGTTCCTGCAAGCACTGAAATCCAGATGTTGTTCTAGCATTTATCTTGTTCTAGCAAAGGAACCAATCCACCAACCAAACAGAAAACCCTCCAACAATAAGTACTTGAAGTGGTAATACAACACTTGGCCAAACAGAACAGGGGTCACGGTTATTCTGTGCGATAGCTGAAGTGATGCTGCTCCTGATGCACGCTAATGTGTATTGAGGTAAAACTTCTCCTGTGTTAGCCCGTCTGCAGTGTAAGTTTGCTTTCAAATTTGAGTCCAGGTAGTGACAGGAGCTTTCCAGAGAGTGTAAATCCTGCTAGTCCACCAATATAGCACCTCTCTGTAGGCACCTCATTGCTTGTACCAATACTGAGAGTCCTTCAGAACAGTATTGTAATAGTCCCGACTCCCATAATTTGCTCACAGTGTAGAGCACGAGAAATGGAGTTAAAATGAATGAAAGCTCCTCTACCTGTAAAAAGTCCCAGCATGTGTGAAGAGCAGCTTTCTCTTCCATATGTTCCTGTGCCTGTGTAACAATAGAGTTAAAACAACGAAGTTGCTGTCTGCCTTCTGGTTTATCATCTAACTGCATTCAGGAATGGAATTAATATTCTTGTTTTTTTGCCTGTATTTTGTCTGTTGGAAGGCTGGCTGTGATTTTTCTTCCTCTGGCAGTTAGATACAAGTGTTGGTTTCCAGCAGAAATTAATTTATGGTGTATTTATATCCATTTGTGCCAATCTTACTTCTTAACTAGAATAGGTTTCTTGGTACCCTCTCTGACATGTCTGTCAAAGGCTGATCCCTGCCGGCCTGTTTTCCTAGCCTCAGCAGGCTGTGTTTTCTTTGCCTTATAGTGAAACTGAATTTATGACATCTACTAGTAGGAGAGCACAGCTCTTCTCCACACTTGTTTCCCTTTGAATTAATCTTTCTGGTGTGATCTGATCATTTGTGTTTGTAGCATTCCAGAAAGTCTCATGCTCAATGCCACTAATACCTTATTTCATACATCCTAAAATTACAATTATCTTCTTTGTATCCAGTATCTACATTTTTCTGGTCACTTAATATACCAAGGTCCTTTTATCCTACGGTTGTTCCTTGCTAAGAAACCTCAGGCTTTTAGGAGAAATTCCTACTGTCCTTGAGTGCAATGACTGTGTACTTTGTCCTATTACCCTGTTAAAGAATTTCTCGTACCATTTTTGGCTTACTCTAGGCTTGCTTCTTTATTCACAACTCAGAGTTGGGCCGTCACCTCAGTGAGTGGCAACTCTCTGCTGCATCTTAACACTTCATATACCCTTTTAACACAGTTACACAATAGCTGAAGTCCACCATAAATTTCCACCGTGTCCTCAGTTCTCAGTTTCTTCTAAAGAGTCCGTTAATCTTCTCCATCAGCATGATCTGCAGAGTTCTGCTTCTGGTCTCAGAGTCCATCAATCCATCTCGTAAGGTCACCGTCGCGAAAGGTCACCGTCTGGCCTTTCATCCTTCTTCTGCAGAAAGTGTCTCCGTGTTTTGTTATACATATATTTTGAAATACCCTATTTTTACCTAGTCTTCAATCTTATCATTAATCCTGTTCTTACTCTACTTCTTCTATAATAGCTATTGAATTCTATCTCTATGGTTTAACTTCTTTATTTCAACTTCGCTCTTAACCTGTAGTTTTCAGCATACCCCACTCCATTTTTATTGGTGCAGTTCCAAAGATTGTTCAGTTCTTTGTAGGATTTTTCTGATCTTTCTCCATGGATGATGCGTGCCAATTCTGAGTCATCAGCAAACTTCACTTCTCTCAGTGACCTGAACGCAAATATAAATGGAGGATTTGTCTGAAATGTGATTCTTGATAAACTGGAGCAGTAATTTCCTGCCAGGTCAGTAATCTCTTATCATGTAACTGCTGTCATTTCCCTTTTAGCCTGTTGATTTTCTAAGTGTACACATCTTTCCATCTCCTGCTTTTTCGTTTGTTTTCCCTACCCCCATTTTTTTCTTCAGTTCTGTCACATCATAATCGGTGTACACTTTATGATCTCATTTATCAATCACACTGTGCTCACTAGAAGAGTCAATTATCATACCAGGAAAGAGACTCAATTTCTGTGCCCTTTTTTTTGATAGCTGCTCTAGGCGATCACTCTTGTTAGGTCTGTCTCATGGACTGCAGGGACTTTTGCTGGTTTTAATTTTTTTTTTTTCTAATGGCTAAATACTGCTTGCGTGTTCCAGTTCTTGGGGTGTTGTAGAATGTGGTGTCTGATTATGTGAACATATGAAGTCATTCCGATTCCAATTCAGACAGAATTACTGTACAATTTTATGCATTAATTTGTATTGGCTCAGCCTGCTGTAATACATTTCTTCGGCCTCTGACAAAGGGGCAAGATAAGAACACAGTTGCTGAAATACAGCCATTTATTTAAATATTGAGAAGCAGTTGCAGAACTTGGCTTTGATGGAAACTGAGTAGCACCGCTGTAAGAAGAGAAAGAAGTGCGAGAAGATTGCCCAAAAGCAGCAAAGTCCAGAATAAAGTTGGGCTTTTCTCTGTATCTTTCACACCTTTGTTGAGCTGGCTGCCATAGTAGGCAGGGATCTTAAGGCCACTCTTAAAGTGATGATGAGCAACACGTGTTACCTAGAGGAAGGAATCTCAGGTGTTTGTACTGAAGACCAATTTGATGAGGAAGTTGACTTGTGTGATTAGAAGTTCTGTGGAGAGTGGAGTTTGTCTGAGGCTGGGTGAATTTAGCAGCAGAACCCACAGAGGAAACAAGCTCAGGTAGGTTTTTACACATGCTTATTTTCACCATGTATGAAAACACTGTGTGTTTTCCCCTCCCCAAACAATCCCTTTGTGTGTGGACAGGGAAAGAAGAAAGTGTCTTTCAAGTTCTAGTTTGTTTTAACAACTGTAAATGACAGTGTAAAGAACAGGAGAGAAAATACTATTAACAACTACAAAAATATTACTGAGTGCGACAAATACTGGTGAAATTTCTAAATAATGCATTCTCAGTGCACAGCAAACAGTAAATAAAACTTAGTAAACCAGACAGTTGAGAATTCAGATCAGATGTACGTAAGCCTTAGAATAATCTTTGTAAACAGTTAATTGCATCTGTATGCAAGGTACAGATTTCTTCTGTGTGTTTATCTTTGCAAACAAAAATGTAGTGCCTCGATTTTTCAGCAATTTTTGTGTGCCATACTTGGATTCAGAGTTACAAAGAAAGAGATGTTTACTGCTGGTGGAGAAGGATGGTCTTGGCTTTGCTTGCAGAACCCGAGAGAAGGCTGCAGTTTTCCGTATGCGTTGTCCTAGATTGTCCCGTGGTCGTTCTGCGGGGGAAGAAGCACCTTCCAGTGCCTTCTGCACTCGGCCACTGTGGCTGCTGTCAGTGCGGTGGGAAGGTTCCTGACAAATGCGATTATGGAGCAGTTGCTTGCTGCGGGCTTCCAGTGCGACAGCGAGCAGGGCACAAGGATAACGCTTACCAAAGTGAGCTTAGTAGTATATAACGCATGGTAACCTGGGAGCCAAATCTGAATGCTGGATGTGAGAAGTATTTGCTTCAGTAGGATCAATTTGGGGAAGTTTTTATGTATTTTTACTGCTTATGTCTCCTTGCATTCTAGTCCTTCACATGAGATGGTGTTCATCTTGCTCTTTTCAGTGGCCCATCTAGGCTTTCTTGTGTGTCATCTGTTCTATACCTTATCAAATAGAAGAGGAAATAGGCAAAAAATGGTGTCTTCTCTGATCTTTTGAAGACTGGAGCTGTGATGCTGAGGCAGGGGAGAATACTTGTTAGGCCAAAAGTGGAAGGACAGAGTGCAGAAAGCTGCACAGCTGCAGTGCAGAGATCCTGAGACGGTGGACACAGGTGGAACGAGATGCGTGGGGACGTATACAGATCTTCTCCATCGCTGTAAATTTACCCAGTTATATCTTACCCGTGCTGTATGCCTCTCCCAGTTTAGCTGCTAGCCTTGCACATTGCTGTATCCCATCCTCTTAATTCCAGGGGAAGTTAAATGAGATTTATTTGTTTTTTAGCATAAATGCCCTGATCTGTGATTCATACAAGAGCAGTCAGTATGTGTTTTACACAGCTTTAAAATAATTGTTCTTTAGAAGTACTGGGGGAAAGTTTATTGTTTAAAAACATTTACTTTCTCCTTTCAAAATAAACATATGCCCCCGTCGAGCAGCACCTTCGTAGGAAGTTTTACCAGAACAGCATGAATTCAAGGCAATATAATTATTCACAAACTGCACGGAGCAGCGTGCTGGGTCACAGGAGCTGCGCTGAAGGTCTTTTTCAGCCATCTGGTGCCTCCCTGCGGCTCCTGGGCATGGCTCTTCAAAATCAGCGACCGCTTTCTGTTCCTGCCGTCGGGCTGACGGTGTTCCCCCTCGCCTGCTGTAAAAGTTCGGGTGCAGCCATAACGATGCAAATAACTGTCCTGCCGAACTCATCTAGCCCCGAGGTCTCTTCCTTGTCTCTTCCCGTTTACACAGTGCGCCCATTGCTCTGCACCTGCTCGTGTGGTACGTCCAGCGTTACTTTCAGGTGTCCAGGTGCCTGTTGTATGGTTTCCCGAGCAAGGCAAGGGAAAGGATACGTCCCAAGATCACAATTAGCACGGCAGCTAAACCTAAAAGAATGTGCTGGTATAGGAAAAATGTTGCTGCACGCAGCTTTTTAAAAAGTCCTCTGTTCTGAAAATTGCAGGCGGCATGTAGTTTTCCTGACCGGGTTTGTTGCCGCCCAAGTGAGCGGGATGGTATTTGAGCTTCACAGATACAAGAGAATTGGGTGTCCTGTTTCTAAAAAGGCCACACAATCTCTGTTGATCTCTACAGCGTTCGTGTTTCTGATAATGAGTAGAAAATGAAGCAACGTAAAAATGTGCATGACGGTAATGACAGCAGTACGGAGTAGAAGGATTTAGTGGGAGCTTAATCCTGTGTCCCTGTGATCTCTTCAGGGGTGTCAGTATGTGAAGCAGAAAGAAACCGTCAGAGCAGTGTGCTGGTAGGGATGGGGCCCCCTCGGAGACACTGCGCGTACCTCTGCGTCACACGTCTCGTGTCGCTCCAGGCGCTGGCTGAGAGGGTTTGCTCTGCAGGCCGCATCACCGGATTTGTGTAAGTCCTGGCAGAACTTCAGGGACAGCGGTTGCGTGGCAGCACAAGTGGTACCAGTAAAGCTTCCTGGAGCAGCGGTGACTTTAATGTCGATTCAGTAAAAGCTGGTTGCACAGAGAAAGGGAAATAATTTATAGTGTTATCGCTGTGTCCACCCTTTATGTGATACCGGAAGGATTACTGCAGGAAAACAACAAAACAACCCCCCCGAAAGGTTGCATTCTTAATCAAGGTGTTTACAGTAGTAAAAGCTGTGTGTAGGTTGGGTCTGCGAACAGCATGTTGGCACTGTTGAAAAGAAAAAGAACAATTAAAGTTCATGCACCTTTTTGGTTTCCTGTGCTGCTGGGATTCCTCGTGCTTTCCTTATCTCCTCGGGAGCTGGGTGTGGAGTGCTGGAGGATGCCGCAGCCCCCGTCAGAACCCACCGGCGTTGCACAGATTCTGTCTGGTAGCAGCTGCAGGGCAAGCTTTGGACTCCAGGATACTTGATTAAAAGGTGATCTTTGGAATCCAGTACGCTTCAACCAGTTGACACTGAAAGCTGGTATTTCAGCATGTCTGTAGGCAAATGGAGTCCCTGTGCTGTCTGTTACAGCTTTTACTTTATTTGGAGCATTTCTGATGGGTAATTAAAGTTTATAGAGAAAGGAACTGCAGGAGAGTATGCTTTTGATTTGCCATTACTGCTTTTATCTGAGATCTCGGTTTACTCTATGAACATCAAATGAGCCTCTGAGCACAGTGTAGGTTAGAATTACACTATCGTTGTAATGAGTAAATTGGGGGCCAGAAAGTTAAGTGATTTGGTAAAGTCATTGAATGATAGTGTTGTGATGCAGCTGTTAGGCTTAGGCGTCGTGAAAACAAAGTAACTTTACCTCGTTATGGAAATATTAGATCGAGGAACTGGGTATACGAGGAGCAGAACGTACCTCTTACTTCACAGCTTTCAAATCAGGCAAAGTTTACAGGGGGATGTAGTGTGTACTTAAAGCGCAGCACTGGAAACAACCGCTGAACTGCCAGGCGTAATCTGGTTGGAGGGAAATACTTGAAAAGCTGAAGCAAGCTGCTGCCATCTAGCCCCAAGAAACATCTCTTTGAGCATGAAGCACAGGGATGTAAGTGATGAAAGATCTGCTCTACTAGTAACTACTGACGTTGCCGAGGCTTAGCAGTAACTGCACCATGCTGAGTCAACAGTTCTTCACGTTGGAGGACTCCTGTTGAATGACAGCTGTATAACGCTATCAGATTTTCACATCTTTTAAATCTGGCGTGCTTTGCTCAGAAGTTCAGTGAGCATTGTTTTCTCTTTGAAATTCTTCAGCTGCATGGCTGATGTAGTGTTTGAAAAGTTCCCAGGAAGGCTGTTGGTTTTGAAATGTTATCTGTCTACGCTTGATTTTAGTGACAAATGGTTGTTCCACCGTGTTTCCCCAATTTTTATTTTTCTGTTAAGATGCACTATACATCTAGTTTGGTAAAAGGTAGCTATATAACATATGGCTAATGCAGATGCTGTTTACACTTGAAAAAATTTTAAATGGTTTTCTTAATCTCTTCAAAATTCAGTTTTACTGAATATACCACAGTGTTTTGCAAATAAATGGTGCGTATTGATGAATCGTATCAATATTCATTTGACTTATGAGGCTAAGTTAATCAAAGACAGATCTGTAGTGCTTCTAATTATGCATACTCAGAATTATTTAAATATTCATTATCACTAATCTCTAATAGAGAGCCTTGTCACGTTACTTATTCCACCCATATGCCGTTATGTGCTCAGCTTTTACAAGTAATTATTTGGATTGCTGCAGATGTGGGTAAATCCAAGTGCTAAAACCTTTCCTACTTCGTGAGGAGAGTTAAAGAACACTGCAAAACCCTTTGTGTTTCTTATTCAGCTTTTGGTAATACAGTCTTCTTTAAACATGGCGATTTGCTAACTGTGTTTTATGTGCATTTCAGTCCTACAAGATCATCAATTTTGCTCCAAGTCTACTGCAAATCATAGTATCAGATCAAGTTGAATTTCCAGTGCGTCAAGCAGGTGAGATCAATTCCTAGTTTCATTTTCTTTCAGTAGAAAGTCAATCTGTCTGTTACTTCAACAGTGTTGTGCTGTTGCAGTGTAAGCAAGCTCTCATTTGTTCTGAATGTGGCAATGAAAAGGATCTGTCTCTGCCATTTCTTTCCTACACAAGGGTCAGATAAAACCATGGGTATAGGGTAGAGTCCTGCTTTGGCTTCCCAGTGTTTGTAGTGATCCCTAGTGGATTGCCGTGATACTGATAGGAAAAGAGAATGATTTCTCAAAAACTGAGTACCCAGGGAGCATTTGATATTCCTTCTCCTGGTGGGGAAGAAGTAGTGATGCCAAGAGAAGTGGGAATCTAAAAAAAAAAAGTGGGTCTCATTTGAAGACGTGTTTCTCTATTTGAATCTCTTTCCTGGAAAAATGAAAGTTTCTGAAAAATGAAGACATAATTCCCTAGGTCAAGGACAGCCACAGATGCTTAGTCAGTATCAATGGTGTCCACTCAGAAAAGTAGATGTGAAAGAAGGTCACATCACTGATAAGTTATAAATTTATAGTCTGAGCATGTCTAGAAAGACTGCTCAGCTGAGTGTGTGAGTTCAGGTATGGTGGTGCAGTTCATTCTAGGGTATACATTTGTGTGAGATCAGATTCTAAATTCTCATAATCTGTTTTAACTACTCCCATACAATATTTTTGACAGATACAGAAAATATTTTGCTTTTTCAAGCAATTGATGAACTCAGTCATTTCGTTCACAGCCCTGTTTTTATCCTATGGAACAGCATTTCCCATAGAAGCACTGCTGTTTTTTTTGTGCAGATCCTGTTAATCCCCTGAGCGCGTTGGGGTGTGCTGACACATGCTGTTTGCCATGCTGGCGTTTATTTTTTTCAAAGATAATCCAACTTTGAATGGCATTGTTAAACCATTCTGTAGTAAAGTTTGGTGCTTAATCTAGACCCCATAAGGTCATTTTTATATATTGATCTCTCACCGCAGGATCATTTAGGAAAAAAACCAACCTAATATGTAGAATGTAAGTTTTAAAATTTTTTTTATTTCTATTTTTTTGCAGAGTAGGGGTATAAAATAGAAAAGCACCTTTAAATTACATTTGTAAGTCGATGGATTTCCCTGGGAGTTTTTTTAAAAGCCAAGAATTTGTATAGCAACAAGATCTATGGACAGAGTAGATTAAAGTCTTGGGCTGGTCTTTCTGGACCTGTTTCTTGTCTGAATATTCTGGCACGTCATAGACAAGAAAGTGTTTTTCCTCCTGCTCCTATAAAATATTTTACAAACTACATGTTTTCATACTTTGTAATTTGTCATCACCAGGAAAAATGATTTTACCCAAGGATATCTTATTTATACTTTAAAGCCCTAGCTAGTAATCAACCAAAATATTACAGGGATAAGAGTTTATTAAGAATGTTCCTTTAATGTCGTACACCATATTTTCTATGTTTTGTAAAGAAAGCCTGCAGGCATTCTAGTACTGAGGCATAAATGCTGCTTTATTTTCAGTTGAGGATTAACTTTATTTTTCATGGTTTTTGATGTGAGACAGAAGGGAACAATTCTAAGGGATTATGGGAAATCCTAATAGTGAGATAAAGCTTAGGGAATTCACAACAAACATTGCTCTCTGAATAGAAGGTAGCCACGTGCCAGTTTCATACTGGGCATTTCCCCAAGCCGAGTGTCCCCTCTGCAGGCGCAGTGATTTGCTTACATGAGCCTTCCAAAACTTCACGTTGAGAGTCAGCAGTTGTTTTAGGGATGAGTAAAAATGAAGATAAGTAGATTTTTGTTTCCTCGTTTAGAACGATGGACTATTCGGTCCATATGGAAGAGTTGTCGTAAAGAATGTACCGTGATAGAAGCTGACTGAAATACTGTCCTGTTCCATTTAGGACCGGGCACTGGAATGTGATCCTGTGTGGAATGATAAATAAAAAGTTTTTCTGACTCCGCTGTGCTTACTGCCTATGATTGTTAGGAACTCATGCAGTGGTTTTTGGTCGTCTTTTCAGCTCTTTGTTCTGCTTTCAGCTGTACTACATGTTGAGCACAGAGGAATGTGGAGATGTTTTAGAATTAAATTATTATTTCCCCAATGTTTATGCGTAGCTGCCATTTACCTGAAGAACATGGTGACACAGTACTGGCCGGACCGTGAACCACCTCCCGGAGAAGCAGTGTTTCCATTCAACATTCATGAAAATGATCGTCAGCAGATTCGTGATAACATTGTAGAAGGAATAATTCGTTCTCCTGACTTAGTGAGGTACTTTGTATCGTGTAGAGACATTTCTGAAGTTTTCAGACCTGCCAGTCTGGATGTAGTTAATGTGAGAATCTCAGTTTCTTGGGAGATGAAGCAAGTACTTGTTTTGAAAATATAAGAATAATAATCAGTTTTACCATATTTATGTGTACTTGTTTTTCAGAAATGTATTAACCTGGCTAAGGGCCCTGTGATGTGATTTATCCTCTTACGGTGTTGTTTAAAGTGTCTTGTAAGACTTGCTGTAGTGACAGCCTGCCTGTTTGGCCGATTCAGGGCAGATAGTGTGGAGGGCTGTCCGCAATACAGAATTAACCATTCAAAGAAATACTGCCCAAGATCTGTTTTGGTTTTTCTAGTAGCCATTTTCTCAATTACTTTTACAATTTTTATATGTAATCCTAGTATTTAAATGTGTCTTAGCGTTCTTGGTTTTAAGATGTTAAAAGAATGCAGAAATGCTGTTCTCTTTTTGCTGGAAGAGTAAAGATTCACAGGCATACTACAACCTATGATTGTTCACCACTAATTAAAGTGAGGCTGATAGGATGGGGTTAGGCTGTAACATGTAGATGTTCATCTTTGAAAAAGAGAAGAAAATCTTCCTCTTCTCTCCTCCTTCGTTCAACCAGCTAGGTGCCCAAAGATGACTTGTTTTGTGGTCATAGCTGGAAGAAGACTAATTGATTATAGATTGAAATTAGGATTAGAGAAAACACTTTAAAAAATACTCAAACACCCAAATGCGTTAGACTGTTATAGCATTGCTGTCACTGGAGATCTTTATGAACAGATTAGACAAACACCTGCCAGGAATGCTTAGGGTAGACATGGCCCTGCACCAAGACAAGAAAATGAACTAAAACGTCGTTTCCAGTTCAGCTTTTCTGACACGCTCTGACACAGAGGATTAGTATCCCCACGGAAAGAAATAGTTGCTCCTTGCCAAGGTGGTGCTAGAAGGTGAGGAAGCTTGTGTAATTTCTGTGATAATGTGTTTATTTTTCAATAAATAGCTTTAGTAAATGTGTTTATTGGGCATGTAGTTTCCCATGCCATCATGTCATAAATACCAAGGCAAAGTTTATACGGAAGAACACAAAACAATGGAAGTCTGAGGAGTTTTTTGCAAACTAGTTCAGGCATCTTTTCATAACGTGATATGCAAAATGTCCTAATGTTTCAGTGACAATCTACATCCAACAGGATTGTTGGAAACCTTGGGACAATCACCTGGAATACAGTAGAGGGTTTCTAAATACTGACTAGCCTTGTAGATTTGTGAGAGGTGAGCAAAGCCAGTGAAACTTTACTGGAACTAGCCTGATGCTGCAATACTGATATTTTTCACTGTTTGCTTATGAGAAGAAGGGGGCAGGAGGAACCAAATCAGCCACAAGCACAATCTCCAAAGGCTTGAGGGGGGAGGTAAGTGTGTACAAAGCTAAAAGGATCGGTAGGTGGAGGGCCCCTTGCTGAACTGCTTTGTAATGGTGGCTCCTTATGTAATGGACTGCAAGAGGATACCCAAGGAAAACTAAATATAGAAGAACCAATATTTTATGCAGACTTTTGTTTTTATTATTATTCCTTAGTGCAGCCAAGAGTATTTATTTACAGCTTCTAGTTCAGTGCCTCTCCGCTTTTTTAATCACACTTCAGTCAATTAACAAACCTGTTTTGCCTCACCGTTGAGTGGCGTGTAAAAGTGTGTGGAAAGAGAAGAATGGTGGATGTTTTTACCTAATTGGCTCTGCTGTGTGCTTTGGGGGTTGAGAAGTGCTGTTCTAGAAGATCCCAGGAAAATTGTAATTTCATGAAGAACCTCTAGCGTGGATTGTAACACAAGCCAATATTGTTTAATAAAAATGTAGAAGTTCGTGTGGTTGCTTTCAGCCTCATAAGCATGTAGAAGTATAAACATTTATTTTCAAAGTACAAGTTAGCTGTTTTCATTGAGCAATTAGTTGTTTTCAGATATTGCCTGATGGGTGTGGAGAGGGTGGAGGAAGGGAGAAAGTAGCTAAAATGTTCCAAAATTAGTTTCTTCCTGAAAGTTAAATCCCCCAGGATTTTTTTTTTTATTGCCTTTCCTCTGCACTTCACAGAATTCTTTCAGTGATGTCAAAATATGTGTGATACTGATGACGTGATATGTATATTGTAGCCAATAAACCAAGATTTGGGATCTGTCCTTGAATATTAAACGCTATGTCATGATCTTATTTACTTATAATGTATTTCCTTTTCCCTCCTGCCATAGAGCCCAGCTGACAATGTGCCTCCGTGCTATCATTAAACACGACTTTCCCGGCCATTGGACAGCCGTGGTAGACAAGATAGGCTACTACTTGCAGTCTCAGAACAGTGGGAGTTGGCTTGGGAGCCTCCTGTGCCTATATCAGCTGGTGAAGACTTACGAGTAAGTTGATGTCCATCAGGAGATGAGGAATCATTGCTTTTAGTCTCAGCTGATTACTGAGAATGACCTGCTTAAGGGCACTGGCAGTTCTACAAGGAATTCAGATAGAAAATGGGAATTAATAGTTGTCATATGCTTTCTTTCCTGCAAATAAATGAAAACTATTCATCATCTTTGTATCGTCAGTGATTTGCAAGCAGAGATGCCAGCAATAGTCTGTATGAATTCACTGACCTTTTTTTCTGGGGGCTTTGTACTTTTGATCTGATTTAACCCATCAGTGAAATATTTCTTAAACGTTTATAACTTCTTCTGTTTGAAGATTCCCCAAATGCTGGATATGTGAGTGCGAATTATTTTCTACTTTTATGTTACGAATACAGCGCTGTTGCTGTTATATACTCCTGTTGCATACTGTTACCTGCACCATCCTCCTGATAGTCTAAATCCACAAAGCATAAGTTGGGAGAAGTGTAGTGAGCTCTGTCACTCATTTTTAAAATAAATTATCTGTTTCTAGAAACAGATGTGTAAACCACACAAAAGAAGTGTAAATGGAGAAAGAGACAATCTTGTCAAAACAAAGGAATTGTCTTTCCCTTTCAATGGCTATTTGTTCAGCACCCAGCCTGGGTTTGGCATTGGTACAAAAGTCAGAGAAATTCAAGTCCCTGCTCCTGTGAGCTGACAGTTCCGTAGTAGAGAACATTAGTTCTTCCTCCCAATAGCTGCATTTATAGAAGGTAACATTTGTTGGTTTTAATTTCCTTTATTTATAGGTTAGAGAATTTGCACAAATTGTTGAGATGGGGGCTAGAGAAGGGGAGAGTTAGTGAGTGGGAGCTGTATATTAATTTATTTTTTTTTTAGGGTACAGAAATTAAATTGCTGTTGGGAATAGGCATTAGATTCTCCAGTGTGCAGATCCTGGACCAACATTTTTGTTTCCTTTGCAGATACAAAAAAGCAGAGGAGCGAGATCCTCTCATAGCAGCAATGCAAATATTTTTGCCTCGGATTCAGCAGCAGATGATCCAGCTTCTGCCTGATAACTCCCATTACTCTGTACTGCTTCAGAAACAAATCTTAAAAATCTTCTATGCTCTTGTTCAGGTTGGCATCTGTGTAGAAGAAAACCAAAACTTTTACTTTGCTGGGAACAACGACCTCCTTCTGTACACTTATGGGTGTGATTGAACAAGAATACCAGTTTGGATGGGAAAAGTCATGTACAATAAATAGCTTTTATAAAAATAGGATCTTTGTAGATTTTTCTGGTCACGTGATCCCCCAGATTAAATGTTTCATGACCCTAGATGCTTCTGCACATTCTGTCTGTAAGCTTACTGGAGAAATGTTCCTATTTTTATGAAGTCCCACGTAACCTGATACAAGCTATATGAGTATCTGGGCTGTGCTGCTTAGCCGCTGAAAGTGCCAATACTGCAGTAGTAGCAGTATTGCAGTAGAATTGTCAAACGGTGTACTTCAATAGGTGGCATTTCTCATTATCTTGTGAAGATTTGGCAGAAATTATTTATTGAAGCACCTGCATTTAACAGAGATGAGTTTGGCTTACACAGGGATGAGTTTGGTGAGGAAGTACTTTTTGTGAATGAGAAACAAACCAAGATCCTGCATAAGGGCGGCTTGAAAATTCTTACTGGCGTTTAAAAAGCTAAAATAGTTTGTTGTGAGATGGGGGGAGGATTAAAAAGATCCCTAGATTCTATTTTGCTTTCCAATAGCTTGCCTGAGTATTATCACTTTGCTTTGGATTTTGTAGAGAAGTAAGATTTACTAGACAGTAACTAGGTAGTAATTAGGAGTACATTTCACTTGCTAAAATGCTATTGGTTTCCCCAAGCCCTGTAATATAGCTGCTGCTCTGACCCCTAGAATTCAACTAGGCTGATGCGAAGAAGAGGAAAAACCAAAAAGAATTAGCAAGTTTGTAGTCCAAGGAGCTTTCCTCAGATAGTATCTACTCAGAAATTCCCCTCTAAATTGTACCAAGAAGGATGCAATTAGAACAGTATTGATATCTGACTTAGTTTTAATTTTACTTAAAAACTCATCTTCGTGGGAATGTAGCTACTGTAGAAACATTTGTCTTTTTTCAGAGACAATTAGTATTTCATTGCTGTATTTTTTTTTCTTATTTCAGTATGCCTTGCCCCTCCAGTTGGTGAATAACCAGACTATGACTCAGTGGATGGAGATCTTCCGTACTGTCATTGATAGAAACGTACCTCCGGTAAGTTTTGGTTTGGTAAAGACCTCTGATATTTGTGTGTCCGCATTTGAGGAACAGTCAGTGTGAAGATTTTCTAAGTGTCCGTTTTTTAAGATGTCATCTAGTGAAGATTCCTGTCCTTGGAGTAAGTGACATTTCTGACAGAAGCACAGGAAGATCGTGTAAGCTGTCAGAGTTTCATTGTCTGAGGTAGTGATACTTTGTAAACTCTAATCTCGGATATTTTGGATGTTTCCAAATATTTGAGCCAGTTTATCTCAAACAAGAAGCAGAAGGTCGTCAAAAACCCATGATTTGTCTCTGTTCCTCTTTTCCTTTCATATCTTCAACATTTCTTGAAGAACAAAATAAAACAGTAATTAAATTCTCGTTTGTGTGCTTACAACATTAACTGGCAGTTTCTAAGTTTTTAGAAATTTGTTTCATAGCCTTAACATAGTTTCAATAGCTTTTGTGTTAGTACATGTTGGGGGTGTATAGATTGGGAGGAGTTAGTGTCGCGCTTCATTTTTAAGCCAAAGTGCACGCTACTGTGTGGCATTCAAGCATATGTGAGAGTTTCAGTTTTTTTAAACATGCATAATTTTGAAAATTAAAGTACAGACATTGTGCAGATATTGCACATATACAGGTATATTGGATAATTAAGATATTTGAAAGTTCCTGAATGTGTTATATGTAAAATATATATATATATAACATCAGGTTAACAGAACCAAAGCTTAAGTCAGTGCTGTGCATTTGTATTAGTTTACTCAGCGAGGAATGTTTCAAACATCATTTCTCTTAACAATACACGCAACTAACTTAAAATTAATTTATTTATTTATAGGAGACTTTGCAAATTGATGAAGATGATAGACCAGAGCTGGTGTGGTGGAAATGCAAGAAGTGGGCATTGCATATTGTAGCTCGTCTTTTTGAACGGTAACGAACTAGGAAGTTGATTAAAAATTAAACTGGGGTTACAAATCTGTAACATTACTTGTGGTGCCGTTAGGCAAGACAGTTTAGTTGATTCAACAGCTCGTGGTCACCAAAGAGGTATTCCTGCTCCTGTCCTCTGCCTTGTGCTGCCTCAGCCACTGGTCTGAGCTCTTAGTGAAATGGTTTGACTCACCAAGCTGGCAGGGAACTAGCCAGGAAAAGCTGGGGTTTTTTTGGTGTGGTTTTTTTTTTCCTACTACATCCAGCTACAAGTGCTTATATTCTCAAATACAAACTCAGGGGAAGATTTGGAAAGGAATCCAAAAACATTGAAGTTACAGAGCTCGTGAAAAAAAGGCAGCTATATTTACTTGACTGTAGTATTGTACCTTGTGGGAATCTAAGAAAAGAAAAGGGAAGCAGGGTGTTATTTTGGAAATAAAGACTTAGGAGGAATCTGTGGAAAAGATTCCTTGTGGATGGGAGGCTACTCAGTCTGTTGTTGTTTTTTTTTTAAATAGTCTGTTTTCCTGGCGTAGTAGGCTTCTCGCAGTGTGAATATCTGTGTCCTCTTCTTTTCAAAGGTATGGAAGTCCTGGAAACGTAACTAAAGAATATTTTGAATTCTCAGAGTTTTTTTTAAAAACGTATGCTGTGGGCATACAACAGGTAGGTACAGGTAAATTGTTTCTGAATTAGATAATTTGGGCTATTCAACAATGTGCTTATATTGAAGTTCATGAAACAAAACTGAGCAGAGTCAGGCAGATTTTCTGTATAGTCATCGAGAAGTTCTTTAGAACTCGGTGCCATATGCAACTAAGGTACAATAACACAAATTTTCAGCAATTCAAAAAAACCCTGCAGGAAAATTCTCAGAAGAGGCAAGTGCTGATAAAACGGTGTTATCATGTATGAATATGCTAGATATAGCTGAGAGAAAAAATTAATGATGCAGAGGCCTCACATCGTAGAAAGGTGTATTTTCAGGCCAGTCTTTAGTAGGTGCTTTTGCTGCAAACAGCTTAGGCACAGTAATCCAGTGACACTGTTTTATTTCAGAAAGATACAAACAGATTAGAGGGTGTCTGGAGAAAACTAATAAAAGTTATTTTATACCTGAAAAACATACCTTATGAAATACAGCATAAATTCATCATTTGCAAGGAAATTATTTTTGTTGGGGAATGGTAATGATTGTGATTAACGCAGTGTTGTGGGGACAATTCACTTTTGATAAAGTTGCACAGAAGAGAGGCGATTCCTGGCAGAGCTTGCTGTGTTCTTCTGCAAGCTCCACGGTGGGTCCCTGGGAAAGCAGGCTGCCAGCCTTCCAGCATCTCCCTGGTCTGGTGGAATGGCTATAGCAACTGGGTGCCTGGATGCCCTGAGGGTTGTGGCTTCCACACTCCGATGTTCTTTGGCACGGCTCCTCCTGTTTCTCATTTAGCCTGCCATATGACTAGGAGTGGTAGTTCCCAGGCTTCTGGCTGAGCTGAAGCTCTATGCCAAGTGTCCAGGCCTTTGGCATACGTGTTCCAAACGGGCTCCTAAGAAGCCAGGAGAACGCAGTGCGCTTTCCTGCTCATGATTCTGGGCTCTTCATTCCCTTTGGCCTGTGAACCTTGAAAACACCTGGGAATGCTGTTTTTCAAGTGACAGGTGTTTGGATAATGTGTATTTCCAGAATATGTGGCTCCTCAGCGTGCTGCCAGGTGAAATATCCCTGACACAACATCTGCAGGCTGCTTAGAGTTTAGATTTCCACTTGTGTTTGATGCAGGGTGCCAGGCTGTTGTTGCCACTTCAAGTAAAATTTAAAATAGATGTAAAAATACCAGGATTTTCTGCCAAACAAAATTACTTTTCTTCATCCAGTTTAACAACAGAGTAATTTATCCATCAGCGTGTTAATTCTGTGTAGATATGTAAGTGTTAAGGGCTAAAGAGAGGAATGGTTGTGGTGAGGCTGTGAGCATGAAAAGGGGAGCGGTCTGATATCTATTCTGAACTCCTTGCAATGTTTGACTTCTGAGTAGAAACATAGACTCCTGTGGGCAGTTGTCATGTGAAATACTTAAAGTTTGTCTGCTAAGAGATTAGACTGCGTAGTAGAGGGAGCGGTTTAGCTTTCAAAATAAATGGACTGGACAAGCTGCACATTTCTTCCATTTCTGTCTCTTAAATGCTGATTTGTCATGTTTCCTTGCAGAGTTAATAAGAATTCTATTGTGAATATTATATTACTTCATTACTTACTTACCAGTTGTTAAGTGCTGACATTGTGCTGGAGTCTACATGATATAGACAATTTTTGCCCAAGGAGCATATCATATAGAAGACTTAAGATCAGACTTAGTACTCCTAAGGAAGGAGTTATGTTCAAAATCAGATTTATTATAGTATTGTGAAGCAGAATTGTCCTTCTGAATGTATTACTCAATGTTTTGTTAAGCATTGCCCTTGATTTTTTTTGTTATTCATATACATGCCAATTCTTTACACTTATTGACAATAGTTCATCTGCCATTAGTGCGATTAGTGGCTTGGCACTGTAGGTTTTTCTCAGTAGATCAAGCCTGTATATTAAGGAAGCATTGTGTGATATTGAGTTTGTGATAGCATCCTAGGTGATACCGTCCGGTGATTACAACAGCTAATTGAAGTTAAGGGGTTTGCATCTTCTCTGATTCACAGATTTAGGTGCTAACCTATTTTTATTTTCTAGTTTAGTATTTCTATTCTTATCACTGTTCTTCAAGAGTGCTCTTTAGGGGCCTGTCCTTAAAAAATGAACATAGACACCACTAACGGATTTAGAAGCCAACTAGTTTGAAAATCTCACTGTGCCTTTTCCTTCTCTACTTCAAATTTTGCTGAGGCCTGTGTAAACTATGAGCCTGTGAATATTGAAGTATATCTTTGATTTACAGTCACAAGTGATCACATGGTGGGGCTAGTAGTAAAGGTACACATATGTTTGCAGGATTAGATCCTTAGTATTTAAATGATTTCTGATTTTTGGATAAAAGGCATTACAGTGATTACTAACCCTAGAACCTTTGCAGTAAAACTAATTAATCTGTCCACGTGCATTCACTGAAGAGGTGCACTGTAAGTCTATGCACGAGAGAGAACTTTCAGTCTTCATTTAAAAATATTAATTTGTCGTTTCTTTAGGTTCTCTTAAGAATCTTAGACCAATACAGACAAAAAGACTATGTTGCGCCACGTGTTCTTCAGCAAACGTTAAATTATCTGAACCAAGGGGTTATTCACTCTGTAACATGGAAGCAAATGAAGCCGCATATGCAGGTCAGTGCATAAAACACAGTCATAAACACTGCATGTCATCAGGGTGATTAAAAAAAACCCCAAACCCCCACCAGTTTTGCAATTTTAAAGGAGGTTTCATGAATCTTTCACGCAGCAATCAATCTGGGCAAAACCCAGCATTTCTACACGAATGTAGTTGGGTTTTTTTCAGTGTTATGACTCCCTTTTATTGCAGATATGATTAACTCAATTAAAGGTCCAGTTCTGTAAGTTCTTTATTTTTATTTTGGAAGTCTGCCAGAAAGTCATGGTGTTATGGCTTTTATTAGTTGCTAGTGTACAAAATTCTCTATAGATTTGGAAATTCATAGTTGATTGTAGTGTAAAGATAGTGGGCAAAGAGAACACGAACTAAGAGGAGCTGAACTCTGTTTTAAGGACACGTTTTGTAAGTAAACTAAGAACACGTGAAAAGTGATTTTCACGCTTTTATTTTTTCTTGTCATAAGCTGCCCTGTTGTAGTTACTTAATCCCATGAGTATTAAGAGTGAGGACTCTGAAATCCATTCTCAGGTTAATTGTTGCATTGGTGAAATCTTTCTGGAGAATGCGATGTTCTATGTCCTGAAGTATACTTTGTGCGTGCTACTGTATGGTTATAAAATTAGATCATATAATTACTGCTGTCTGGGACTTTTGCAAAAGGAAAGTACGTATGTTGTACATTTTTTTCTATTATTCGAAATAAAAGAGCACTGGTTAAAAGAATTTTACTCTTCAGAAAAGTAGGTTTAGTAAATTAGTGCGTAGTAGAGGGAAGGTATACTAGAATTTGATTTTATGTGTACTTACGTGTATTTGACTTCTCTAATATTAGAGTATAACAGAAGAAGTGGTTTTCTCTCTAATGTGCTACAAAGATGAGGATGAAGAGCTCTGGCAAGAGGATCCCTATGAATATATCCGCATGAAATTCGGTAAATGTTTGTGTTCAGCATTTATTTTCTATTTTCATCATAACCATACACTATAGTCCCAGCTAACCGCATGGCCACTGTAATGTCTTTGCCTTCACCAGTGTCCTGAAACAATAGGAAGAAGAAAATTTGTTTCTTAAATCAGACCAATCTGTAGTTAAAAGAAGGCGGCAGATAAGTGAGTTGTGGCCGTTTGGCTGGTAGTTTTAAACTAAATGATTCTCTTAAGGTTTTTTTTCTATTTCACATGTGCTCAGTGCAGCCCAAATAGACTGGCTTGCTTGCTTTTTGATGCCAGTTTCAGAATTCTGAATTGCAGATGTGCCAGCTGTCTGCAAGTTCTTGCAGCTCTCGATTTGACCAGAAGAGGCCTGACTTGCGCTTTCCCTATTGAAACTTGTTAATGTCTTCAGCGTTTTTTGCCAATTATTATTATGAAATTGTAAGCTAATTAGATACATGAATTCTTTCAAAAAACGCAGTGCACAATTATGGAAATATCACATAGGACCATATTATGAATAATTACTTTTATTAAAAGAGTTATGTCATTTAAAAAGGGAAGGGTACTTAGCAAATTTAGCTGGAAAACTCCGGTAATCCAGGCACCACAGAGATATGTAGCATTTGGGAATTTTTAGTTAGCTGATTTGTGATTAGCATGTTTGAAAACAGAATTTAAACGTTCGTAGTATAATTTAAAAAACTTGGAGAGTTGTTATGCAGAATATTGATTATGTTATAGTGTTGATCATTGGGGTACAAATATGTTGCTGATTTTTGGTGTATGAATTCAGTTCTTTCTCTGTAAGTAGTGAATCCTATTTTTGTATGTAGCTGAGACAGTTAAATACAGACTTAAGTTGTATTGTGGAAGGTAGGAAAAAAACCCAAGCATAGAAGTACATTAAATTACAGTTTAGTGAGACACCTTCAGGTTTGGAATAAGAATTCCAGTGGCTTGGTAGTATTTCCTAATCATGTTTTATCTTCAAGTTCTCAGGAAAAGTTAGTGTGTTAACTTTAACCACATTTTAAGATTACTTCTTTTGGATCTTTTTATTTAATACAATTCGTGTAGGGATGTTGGATTAGAACATGTTTGGCAGCACAGATTTTTTCTTTTTCAAGATATAAATTATATTTTCAATATCGTTAAAGGAAGTTTACTTGTAATGAATGAAGCTAAAAGCTTGAACTTTCAGCATATGTAAAACTAGCCCAGATCCAAGTAATTTTTACGTACAAAAAGTTTCCCATGAGGTTTTAATAAAAACAAACCAAGATTGTGTACACGTGGTATACAGATGGTAATGGAATGTATTGTTGTTCTTCCTACAGTGGTTTTAATTTAAAAAAGCCATGATTTTTCTTCCCTTAAATACATGATCTGAAAAGAATTACTGAAGAAATAATGCATTCTTAATATAGGGAATGATGAGTGGTCAGTAGATTTGGAAGGCAAGAAGTAAATGTTTTCATAGGCGACATAAACTTAGGTCTGCCGTTTTAACCGTGAAGACAACCATACCAATAGTTTTGAAGTTACACATTTGTCTTAATTTTGTGATATCCCACTAACAAGATGGTTTATAAAAATTTTATTATTGTGTCATATTCAGAAAAGGAGATATTTCTCTTTTTTTTTTTTTTTTATTTGTTAGATGTATTTGAGGATTATGCATCCACTACAACAGCAGCACAGAATCTCCTTTACACTGCTGCGAAGAAGAGAAAAGAGGTATGGGACCAGTGGTTTTTAATGACTTGAAGTTTCCTTAATAATGTTAGTTTTCCTTAAATTTGAAGATGCTACAGGAAGCTGGTCTTGAAAAATCTACTTGCTAATACTTAGTCAAACTCTTTCCTGGCTGAGCGCTATCGGTTTTGTGCATGTAAGTAAGTAAGTAAATAAATGTAAGTAAGTAAGTAAATGCAGGTAAGTAAGTATATAAATGGATTTTTTTTTTGCAGCTGTAAAATTAACCTGCTGGATATCGAGTGAGTTGGAATAGACGTACTGGTATTTTCCCAAGTTTTCAAACAGCCTCTGTCACAGCCGTTCTGAGCTTCCCAAATTGTAGTGGGAGAAAAGTGAACCTGATCCGTATTAAATTTCACTTATGCTATTTAAAATCCTGTTGGCAGCAAAAAAATTAGCCAGGATGAAACCAATTTCATACAGCTTCCGTTTAAGTGAAGCCATAACTTTTCTGTAGATCTTTCTATATTTACAGTGATCTGTGCAAAAGAACGTACTTGGCCTACTCGTGGAAAGCATGTGTTAGTTTGCTGAAGCTGCGAACTTTTTTCTGGGTGGTACTTTAACATCCAGTAAACATGGAGCTGCATTTTTAGATGAATTTTCAAAGAGCATAGTCTTTATGTCAGGTGGAATAGCCTATGACCTTTCAGTTTCTTTGTTGTCAAAACAGTCCTTGCCCACTGACCTCCTCATTTGCCTAATTTGTGCTGCAACCCTCAAAGTGTCATAATACCTGAAAAGCACAGCATAGAAGTGGAAATGAGATTAAACAATTGCTTTTGCCAAGAAACCTTTCTAAATCTAGTCAGCTTCACAAGTTGTTGCCAAAACCAACAGATGAAAGTAAGTTTATTAGCTTTTGGTCCAAGCTGTGCTTAAATAGGTGTATGTTCATACATACCTGTGCACACATGTATGTATTTAGATATGTGTGGGACAAACCAGAAGAGAAGTTACGGGAGAAAATCAGTGAGGTACTGTTTGAGCCTCTTGTCTGTTCGTCACCTTTTTTTGATTTGCCTCAAAGCAACAGAATTCTTTATTTATTGTTACTAATGTGAAATTTCAAGGAGGTTAATTTAACAAGTTTGAGTGAAAGGCTGAAAAGAGAACCTTTTAAATTTTAACCTTGGAAAGATGCTACATGTAGTGTCTTGGAGTTACTTTGGCCAAGATAAAATTTCTGCTTACGAGAATCGTATGAATGTTTTAATGTAAACAATGCTATTAAAGTAATTTGAAAAAAGGAGGTTGTGTGTTTTCTGTCTTCCGTAGGTATTACCAAAAATGATGGCGTATTGCTACCAGATTCTGACAGAGCCAAACATTGATCCAAGAAAAAAAGATGGGGCTTTGCATGTCATAGGATCCCTAGCAGATATTTTACTGAAGGTAAGAGGGTGAACAAGAGAAAAAGGTTAATGTTTGTAATTCTTATTATCAACTGCCATTTCCAACAAAAAAGTCCGAGCTTTTAAAGTATGGCTAGCCCTGAGCCATATTGGTGAAGTCTGTAGGGAGATTGCACTGTGCAATAAGAATCTGAACATTTGTTTCTTTAAAAATATTAACATTATTTCATGTTTTTTATATTCCCATTTTGTATGCAGCTTTTTCTTCTGAAGTTTCTCCAACGCTCTGTTTGTTTGCTACAGAACGGTCCCTTGGTCCTCTCCCACTTCACTAGTAAAATGGAAGGGTGTTAAACAAGCAAACATGCATTCCATCAAAAACATTGCCTATGGTTCTTTTGCAAACAGCCTGCACTATTGCGGGCTGCTTCTGGTTCCAAAAAAATGTTTACTTAACATGTCGCAGGAATGTTTTGTCTAGCTTTCCAGTTTTCTTACTCTACAGTGTGTGGTTTTAAGTCTGATTTCATCAGCCAGTTGGGAATTTGGAAAATAGCTGGAAAGAGCACGGAGTTTCTATCCTTCGTCCATTTGTAATAGAGAGTAACTTCAGAATTTGAGTGTTTTTCTGGAATTTGAATACACATGTAATCCACACTGTTGCTCTCTAATGTAATATTGATTACAGTTTCCTTTATGACTTTGTAGACAGTGGAGTCCAAAGTATGCCCTCTGTCCATGTCAAAAGCAACTGCCAAGAACTTATCACTTTTAGCATGAGTGGTGGCCTCGTCCTGGAGGTTTCTTTTTAAAAGTATTTTATTTTATTTCATGTGAGTTGTCTCTCTGTGCAGGAGGTGTCTTCCTGTTACAGGCAACATCTTACCAACATTTACCATCTAGTTTTTAACCTATGTACCAATCCATGATCTGATCTGAAATTCTGAGACGTCAGTAACTTTTGCAGAATTTTTGTAGATTACGTTGCATTGTAAGCGCCCTTCCTCGTGCTGGAGTATGGCATTGACAGAGGAAGACATTGTTCATGTTGTGAGGAGCCTTTCAGATTGACAGGATGTTTCTAAACTCATTTATCTCTGTCCTGATGGGGAAAAAAAAAGATTCATTCCAGTATACTCCTCTGGTTTGAAATTTTCAATTGAAAAATTCCATGAACTGTTTCTGCATAAAAACCTCAACTTGTAAGTGCTTTCTGGCTGGTGAGCTGACTGAGAGATAGATTGTAAAGAGCTTGTAGACACGATGATGCTGCCTGGCTCTCCACAGCGACTCCAGTTTACTGCATGCAAACCTCTGGCCTGTGTGCACAAGGGAAAATTCTTTTCACTTCTCTGTGGTTTTTCTCTGCTCAGTTCTTCATCTGCCTCTCTGAAGGTCGGGAAATTAGCGTGGGGAAGAAGTGATGTGTGTGTTAGTGATGTAGAAGTGTTGTCACCTAAGATACATTTTGTATGGAATGTCCCCTTTCACCTTCTTCCTGTCTCAGCCACTGAATCGTTCCTTTAAATAATAACACAGTCCCCAGCATATATCTTTTCTAGTATGCTGGGGCTATAGGTGCTGACAAATTGTTGTATTTCCCATGGTTGATGGTTGAAATGGATTACTGGCTGGAATGAAGTATGTAAAATGAATGGTCTCCAAAATTAATTTTTATTTACACCAACAGAAGAGTGTCTTCAAGGATCAAATGGAGCTGATGTTACAGAATCACGTATTTCCTTTGTTCATGTCTAACCTGGGGTACCTCAGAGCTCGAGTGAGTCCACCAGTTATAGCAATTTCAGTATTTACCGTGATTCTTTCCTTTGCAGTTTGACTTCATTCTGAATGTCAGTGAAAGAAATAAAGCAAATACTTAGTAATATTTAAAATAACTACCCTGTGCAGTATTTTTTCAGCATTTCGATTTAAGAAGTGATTTGTCAGTTAGAGGAATTGGTGGAAAGTCTGTGCCGTATTATTGTTTACCTCTTCGATCAGACTGGACAATTTGAGCGGTGGTTGTGGCTCTTTTGTGACCATTTTTCATTAACAGATCTCAATAACTAGAGCGGTTGGATGGCTGTGAAGAGTAGGTAGGATTTCCACAGAGCAGATAATGTCAGTTTGAGTGTAGCTTGAAGAAAATCCCCAAGTGCCCATGTCAGTCATAAACAAAGAGTTAATTTTCTTTAATTTCTATTCTAATTTTTTTCCCCCCCGAAGGAGCAAAACTATGAATGCCAGTTATGTGCATGCTGAATTCATTGGAATTTGGGAAAAGAAAATAAAAAACTGCTTGAGGGCAAAAACTGTTACACGTCACTGTATGAACACACCATAATTTAGGAAAAAAAAAAAAAAGCAATACGTGCTAACAGAGAGATAGTTAGCATTGGTTTTGAATCAGTTATAAAAATGCTAAAAATTGCAGTAGTCCCTAACCTGATTTTCTTTTTGTCGTGCAGTCCTGTTGGGTACTGCATTCATTCAGTGCTTTGAAATTTCACAATGAGCTAAACTTGAGGAATGCGGTGGAGTTGGCCAAGAAGAGCTTGATCGACGATAAGGAGATGCCTGTCAAAGTGGAAGCAGCCATAGCTCTTCAGACGTTAATAAGCAACCAAGAGCAAGGTATGCTGCAGTGATTCATCAGTTGTATACACAGGGTTTTTTGTTTGTTTGTAGAGATGAGTAGGTTGGTGCAGATAAACATTTCTACCATTTAAAGACATAGATTTCAGAACATTTCATCATATTTAGACAGCTTCACTTGCTTGTTACTTATGGTATACCTCCCAGAATTCTGATTTCAAGTTTTTGCAGCAGCAATCTGCACAAAAGAAGTTATAATCTATGTATTTCTTTTAATAAAGTAAATAGCACCCGTCTTTGTTTTTCTTAAATGAAGTGAAATAGTGCGTATGTTTAAGAACACATGCTGCCTATGTGGAAGGGCATGTATTCCCCCCAGACAGTGCATTGTTGTTGTAGGTGCCATTTCAGTACTGAATGTGGTAAACGTACAGTTTGCTTTGTTAGTCGACTAGTTATGGGCTGTGGAAGTGCCTTGGGTAGGTTTTTTGGTTTTGTTTTTAGCGAATTACACGTTAAAATATTATTTTGTTCAAGAGTAGTCAGTTACCTCGTGGTTTTGAGGTACTGTATGTTTGTGTTTATGGATAGTTGATCTCACCTAATGTCCATTGGTTTTTTTAGCCAAGGAGTATGTGAAGCCTTATGTAAGGCCAGTTATGCAAGAGCTCTTGCACATTGTCAGAGAGACGGAAAATGATGATCTTACTAATGTAATCCAGAAGATGATCTGTGAGTACAGTCAGGAAGTAGCTACCATCGCCATTGACATGACTCAACACCTGGTAAGAGACCACAGCGAAATAACAGTCCAGTCAGAAGCAGATGCCTAGCTTGGTGAACATTTAGTAAACATCATTTGAAGTGCACACTGTTTAAACTAATCTTTGCAAAGCTCCACCTATAGTATTCACAATATATTTTTTTCTTTATTAAGCATCTTTAAAACCTATAGGTTTTTCAAATACACTGAATTTTGTCACTGGTTTTAATGAGCCGAGCTCTAACTATTTAACATTTCAAATGACTTAACATAGCCAGACTTCTCAAAAAAAGAGGAGTTTTTAATTTTCTATATTCCCCTTTCAAAAGTAAGGAGCATATTTTTCAACGCTGACAGCTCTTACATGTAAGGCATTTCTGCTGTTGCATTAGCTGTCTTGGTTTTGCATGACAAATTAGAAATGTGAGTTTGCTCTGGAATGTCAAGTTGGTTGGTTTTTTCATAGGCTGAAATATTTGGTAAAGTACTTCAGAGTGAGGAATATGAGGAAGTAGAGGACAAAACAGTTATGGCCATGGGCATCTTGCACACAATTGACACTATCCTGACAGTTGTGGAAGATCACAAGGAGGTGAGATTTTCTTTAATGTGTCTTTTCTACTGCTGTCCCCTCATGCCTTGCATTCATGGCAACAAGCACTTCTGTTAGGTTGTATCACTTGAGTTCAGATGAATGTGCAGGATGGTGAGTTAGTACCGAGTGATCTCTGGCAAATTTGAATTTAAAGCCCAGTTTACTTTCGTGATTTCTTAATTGTTTAGCTCTCAACTTCCAGGTGAATTTATATCCTGAGGGTAAAATCCTTAGCCCTTCTTCTGGTAAACACTTCATTGGATAGTTGTAGTATGGACTGTTAGAATTTAGGGAGAAGTATTTTGCATAAGGCTAATTTTTTACAATGGTGACTCATATTTTGGTGTTTACCCAGCAATTTCCTAGGAATTGGTATCCCAGTTGTGGTGCAAGGCAAGTCTACATTTCACATATTCACAGGAGAAAGACATTCTTTCTGCTTATACCACCTGGGCTGGCTGGGGTAGAAAGGAGTTCAGTGGCTGACCAGAGAGGCGAGGTCAGTTGGTAACTTAAGCTCAGTTGGCAGAAAAGTGCTTTGTCCTAGATTGTTTCGCTTCCTTGAGTTGCAGCGTGAAAGTTGCATTGCAGGTGAAGCAATAAAGCTTATAATTCTGAAAATACATTGATTAAAATACTAATTATTTCTTGGTAGACCATTGCATTGCTTTGGATTTCAAAACATCTTTCATTCCTTTATAAGAACACCTTGCATCTTTTGAAAGGTAAAATGAAAACTGGAGGCTAAGCTGAGCATCAGGAGTGACAGTCTGAAGCGGATCTTCGGGTTTTAGCCTTGGAAAACCTGTGGGGTGGGGGTGTTTCTGACAGAAACTTAGCAGCTTGTTTTTCTGTTGTGTGAAGCACAAACTAAAATATAATGCAGAATGCTCTTCATCTCAGGATCTTAAATAATTTTAGAAGTGATATAATTCATACAGAAATGATATATGAGGCTGAAAACCCCTTAGAAATTCCTTTACCTTTCACCATTAAGTATGGAGAGAGTTTAGGGGGTGATCACTTCCGAGTCAAGTGTCTGCAGGTAGGTGGGTGAACCTGTGGTCACATACTAGATCTCTTTGCTAGAACAAACCCCCGAGAGCCTGACATCCTCCAACATTATGTCTGTCGTGAATGACCTGTATTAATAACATGAAATGCCTGTATTTGCTGGTTTTAATTAGACTTATAAGGTGGCCATATAGTTCTCCTTGTAATTTAGCTTAATTCGTAAGCGTAGTCTCTCTGTCCAACATGGCAAATCTGAATCCTGACTTCAACACAGTCGTATGCTCCCAGTTGCTGCATGTGCTCCTCTTGCTGAGCCTGCTTTGAGAAGCTCTCCACGGACCTTAGGCAAAAGCATCTCCTCCTTTCTTCTTTTTAACCCATTCTACCTCAAAGATTTTGGACGTAGGCTGTATCACTAGCACGTGTGAGTACAGTGTTACTTGATATCCAGACAGAACAGTAGGTACAGTTTTTGATAGGATGTGTAGAATAACCATGAAATTTTTTTTTTTCAAATAAAGAAAAATGCCATGACAAGTTTTAAAGCAATACTGTTTATTGAAAATTTGAGTACTTACATCAGTGAGACCTTGTTTTGTAATATTGTGATCGTTAATGCAGCTTTTAAAAAGTGATAAAAGGCTTTTTGCTTTGAAGAACTTCTCAGACTGAATTAGTGAAATACATTGATGAAATTACTGTATTTCTAAGTTTTTCAATAAACTGCTTTATATTTTTATTTCAGATAACTCAACAGCTTGAGAGTATTTGTTTGCAGATCATTGGCCTTGTTTTGCAAAAACACGTTATAGGTACGTTTTAGAGATAATCTTTAGAAAAAAATTACATGTTTTTAACGTGAAAAATTTCTTAATTATTGCAAAAAAACCTTTCTTCCTGGACAGAACTTCATCTTTTTTGTGTGTGCTTCTTGAAAGTAAAAAGATGTTAATGTTCGGTTAAGATTAGTTTCTCCTGATCTCCTCTTGTGTGTTAGTCAGGCTGGTTATGGTGTTTTGGAGGCCAGACTCAAAAGGAGAAGATGCAGTTCTGATTATAGTTCTAGCTAGCTGTGTTGAAGGACAATGTCTACAATTATATTAGTATTTTATGCTCATGGTCTGCAATTAAATTGCTGCTTTATCAGTACCCTGCACTGAAGACTACAAAGTTTTGTGCTAAGGCCTTTAAATAAAAGCGAAGGTTAGGAAATAAAAATATTTTGCAGTAAGTTGTTTAGAAACAATGTCTTTGATGTGCTGGTAATATATTTATTTGGTGTGTATTTATAATGAAGAACTACGTATGTTGTTGTAACTATAGCCAACATAAGCCCTGTCTAACAGAGTCTCATTTTGCTATGTGTTGATTTAGTCACTAATTGCTGTGTTGTAGTTGTTATATGACTCGGAGCTTCGTTTCAGATTTTGAAGTATTTGCAAGCTAAATTTATTTTTTCAAGCACCATAGTTTAAATTTGTTTCTCCTTTTCAGAGTTTTATGAAGAAATTCTCTCCTTGGCCTACAGCCTGACATGCCAGCTGATTTCCCCTCAGATGTGGCAGCTTTTGGGTGTTCTGTATGAGGTTTTCCAGCAGGATTGCTTTGAGTACTTTGCAGGTATGATCGCTTTTATTCTGTTGATGTTTCTGCTGTTCGGGAATTCGTCTCTAAAACCAGCTTCACAAGGGTCGCTTCCATTTAGTGTCTTGGTTTAAAATGATCATGTATTTGAGCCCTGACTGTTTAGTGTGGGAGTAGAACAGGAGCATGTTTAAGTAGGAGAAGCATGTTAAAATCTGTCAGTGTGATCAGTTACTGTAGGAGGTCCTGAACTCAAAGAAAACTGAAAGGTACAGAGTTAATGTGAAACTACAAATTAATTAATTAAAATGTAGTGCTATTCTAGTTCTTCTTCTGAGAATGCACCCTGCATAGTGCACTTGATGAAGAATTCTGCTAGGATAGACTTTGGCAGAGTTTGGATTTCCAGTCATGTCCAAGAATCTGAGCTAATGAATCCCATTGTAGGACTGCAGCCTCACTGGTTAGCACCTGAATGGATTAGTTTGTAATTTTTTTCCTCTTTTGCTCTCCCTCTTCTGCAGATATGATGCCTCTCTTGCATAATTATGTGACCATTGACACAGATACTTTACTTTCTAACCCAAAGCATTTAGAAATCATTTATGCCATGTGTAAAAAGGTAAGGCTTCTGATTCTTTCTTATCACTGGTACTTAACAGTCAGATTAGCAAAGTGACCTGAACATGCCAAGTGGTGACCAGTCATTTCAGAAAGAAATGACATTTGGTCTCGGCTCAGTTCTGAGTGTACGTAGCACCTTCCCACTTTTGAAGTGACATGCATTTTAAAAAATGACATGGACAAATCTGTGTGGGAGAAAGTTGCTGTTCATCTTGAGTCTCTGCTATGAGCAGCTATTTTGATGAGTAGAGGAATTAATGAAGCCCGATTTCCTTGGGTTGTGTATCTTACAAGTGGATTCTCTAGTTGTCAGCTAGGGTGTGAAATCATTTGAAGTTCTGCCTACATTTATAATGTTTCTCTTTTATGCTGATTCTCTCACATAGAATAAAGTATGAGATCAGGCTACAGCCTTTCTCTGATTTTGGGCATTATAGAGCATCTAGCTACCTGCTTATTTGTAAGAAACTTACAGAAATTGAGGGTGTTTGAGAATTCTGCTGCTTTGTCAGGTTTGACTGCCATTGACCATAGGATTGAAACATACTGAGAAGAAGCAGTGTCACGTGTATCTGCACATACATAGAGTGATGGCATACATCTTGTCTGTGATCACAAACTAGCCTAGAGATAGAACTTCGCTTTGCCAGGCTGTTAATCTGCCAGTGTCTATTAGAACTGAAATCACAAAACAGAAAGAGAATGCGGAAGGCATCAATGATTCTTATAAGCAAGATTTCGTTTGAAAAAGGGAGAATGATGGCATACAAAGAATACTAAGATTCATAAAGAGCTATAGCGATTTCTTCCAAATTTTTAAATGAATCTTTAGCCACTTACCCCTTTTTATGTCCTGTGGAGAAGATTTTTTATGTGTCTTAATTGCTCACAAAATATGGTATAAAGAGATATGTATATGCCACGTTGATGTTTTTTGATGTGTGCAGCTACAGGAGCACTTGCTTTCAAAGTTGTCAGTGATCGATACTGATAAACTGAATTGTCGTTCTGGTTGTTAGGTATTAACAGGAGATGCAGGAGAAGATGCGGAGTGCCATGCAGCCAAACTCCTGGAAGTAATTGTTCTTCAATGCAAAGGGCGGGGTATTGACCAGGTGATCTATATCGAACAGGTTTTCTCTTTTGCTGTTTGCCAACGACACGTGTATGATCCCTGAGAAAAGCAGTTGGCGTTAGAGAGTTTGAGGGAAATGTAAAGTGTAGGAATGGGGAGAAAAACACAGAAAGAAGTAAATGAGCTCAGGAGAGTTTGTCAGGTTGGGTTTTTTTTTGGGGGGTGGGGTGTTGTTTTGGGGTTTTTTATTTATTTTGAGATTAGAGATTAGTGGGCATGACTGGAAAATGAATGTAGACGGAATGGTAAGGATACAGTATGATGTGCAGGATTGTCTTCTTTTGCTTTCTCCTGGTAGGATTTCCCCTTTGATGCAGAACACACATTGTTAAAACTATTGTGGCTGAGAGGTTAACCATACATATCCAACTATGCAGTTGTTCCACCAAGCAGTGCGAACTTGGTCCTTTTGAATATTTTGAATTGCTCAGTGTGTTTGGCAACGAAGAATTTTTAGCATGGCTGGATTGTGATTGCTAGGAAAAACATAATCACAAGTTGCCACGGTTTCTTACAACACGCTTTTAGATAGTAGTCTCTTTCCTGTTATGGGCTAAATTCTGGTCTCACATTTTACATAGTGCTCCAGCCTAAATTACTTTAACATACAATATTTGATGTTGCCACAGTGCAATCCGTGGACTTCAGTGATAAATTTTCAGTTAATATCACTGAAACCAGTATAACTTTAGTAATATAAATCTTTAGTCATTGAAGATAAAAATGTTCCCTGAAAGACATTATTTTTACAAGAAATCTGGAAGGGGTTAAAATGAATTGTATGAATTTGTATTGAAATAAGTATGTGGTGGAAGGCTTAACTGAGCTCTACAACTCTGTGAATTAAAACGGTTGCACACTGAACTGAAATTCATAAACTCATAATGCTTCCCAAATTATTACAATGCATAAACCTGCACATTGAAACATATGTAGATATTTATTTCATTGTGTAGAAATTTGTGCACACTTGCTTTTACCTGAATAAACTCACTCGTTTCAAGCTTTTGTAAGAAATTTAGCATCACTTTACATTTGTTAGGAAAAACTTATTTTCTTGCTCGTTTAGGTAATTTCATTTTTAATGTCTGTTGTTTTTGAAATTGTTGGATATCTTTATTCAAATATGAGAATGTCTTTGAGTTCTTTTCTAAACCTTTCATACATGCTAGAACAAATTCCACCAAATGGCCCCAAATATTCTCCTCTGTGCTGAGAATAACTTTGGTAATTTTTAGCTCAGAGAATAGCTGCTTTGGGGAAGATTTATAAGCATGTAATCAGAGGCTTGAAATGCTTTGATACTAGGAGATGAACAGAATGCGTTCCTAGGTTATACCCTGACTTCAGTTAACTCTGGAGATCAATTCTGATAAAAGTATTTTTAACTTTTGTCTAATCTGGCGACAGGTGTCATGCTTGTTTTGGTTTTTTATTTCTTCTCCTTTACATGCCCAGTGTATTCCACTCTTTGTGGAGGCTGTTCTGGAGCGGCTAACTAGAGGAGTTAAAACAAGCGAGCTTCGTACCATGTGTCTTCAGGTTGCCATAGCTGCACTCTACTACAATCCTGACCTACTTCTGCACACCTTAGAGAACATCAGATTTCCACACAATCCTGAGCCCATCACTGCACAGTTCATAAACCAGTGGATGAACGACACAGACTGTTTTCTTGGGCAAGTAATGTGTTTTTTTTCTTTTAGAAATCCATGTTTTTTGATTTTTTTTTTTTTTTTTTTTTTTTTTTTTTTTTTTTTT